>ERZ773115.174-NODE-174-length-76632-cov-6.574311_pt1 | contig 76632 bp, 63 predicted proteins | sample MGYA00511116_ERZ773115 | MGnify/ENA primary metagenome ERZ773115 (study PRJEB29015, sample SAMEA2737869) | human gut metagenome | biome: human gut; feature: human-associated habitat; material: faeces | place: China | collected 2012 ... | reverse complement strand
TTTCCACTATTTAACTGCTTTTTTATACTCTTCATTATACAACCACTCACACTCTATATCACTCCATTCCCGTTCCCGAAGCACTTCGCCCGTCTCCCTGTTAACAGCATAACTTGTAAGATACTGATAATGAGTAAAAACAGGTTCATAACCATGAGTATAATAGTCTGTATAATCTGCAAAAATATAATATTCCTGATCTTCCGTCATACCTCTACATGAAAAATTTCTTACACAAGGAAACTCCTGATCTTCTGGAAACTGATATACATATACCGACTGTTCCTGTTTATATGTTCTTACAACTATTGAATCATAATCCCCCTCATCCGAATACATATAATAAAAAAGAGCTCTTGCAGCTTGTTCCTCCAGCATCTTTCCATCTGAAACATCCTCATTAAAATATAACTGATTAACCGCCTTTTCATATGCTTCACTATAAAGCAATTTATAACCTGCATCAGTCTCTATCCATTGAGACTCCCGAAGAACTTCGCCTGTCTTCCTATTAACTGCGTAATCCGTGTGATATTCATCATAGAAGCCCTGCGAAAGGGCATCTGTTACATAACGTGTATCGTGTGCAAAGACATAATATTGCCCATCTTCTGTCCTATCTTTGCTCTGTAACATTTCATACTGCAAGTCACTTTTTTTCTGCGTTTGGTATAAATATACCATTTCTCCCTGCTGCATAGTAGAAATAACCTTTGCGTCATAATCATAGTCACAATCTGAATACATGTAATCAAAAACAGCCTTTGCCGCTTCTTCCTCTGTCATTTCAAAACCTTCCCTTTCAAGAGTGTATATCTCATTCTTCACTTGTGAAGTCTGATTGTTCTCCGTACCGTTTAAGACTACATAAAAAGCAATTAAACTTACGATCAAAATACCCGCTATTCCACAAACATACTTTTTCCTACCTTTTCCTTGATTCATCGTAATCTTTCCATTCCATCATATCCAAAATCTGCACATCCCCATTTTTATTGATACTGAAATATCCTTCTGCACTGCTAATCCACTGCTCAAACGTGCAAATATCTTCATTACATTCATACTCATCATTCTCACCATATACACCATTTCCATTACTGTCATTCCTGTAAAATCCATTTGTTTTAAACGCATTTCCAGAAAACTCAAATTTATAAAAGGAATAACTTTCCTTATTTTCTTTCGTATATTTATACACAATCTCGCCATTTTTACAAACACCATAACATTTTAATGCCTCTTCCACCTGTTCATGAAACAAAACAAACAGCACACTATTTTGATATGCAAGAATATAATAATCTCCCGATGTCTGAATATGTAACTCCGGTATATGATCTCCATTTATGTCACACGTCAGATACTTCATACTTCCATCATCCATATCTGCTATCGTACTTCCACCAGAATTTTCCAACGCTCTCTCTCCTGACAAAAATTCATCATATACCCTCATTGCCTCATCAGTATTTCCATGCAGCGCTTCTGTTCCAATAAAATTTTTCCCGAAAGCCTCCTCATACGTTACCATAGTAACAGGTCGGTCAAGCATTGTAAAAAAGTCTTTTGTCACTTCATCCCATTGTTCCTGATTCAAATGCCCGCTCATACTTTCATCTCCGAATATAAAAATCTCATATTCTATTCCAGTCTCACCATAATAAACAGTAAAATAAATTTCATTTTCCACTTCTCCTGTCCTATTCAATGTTTTATATCCATATCGGGTATTATTTGCACTTGTAGAATTACAATACCCTATCTGATCCGAACCAAGAAGTTCTTCATATTCGTCCAGCCAGTGATAAACCTCTACTTTTTGTTCTTCCATAAGATACTTTAATATGCAGAAACCATTTATTCCAATGTCCATTAGCAATTCTGGAAGTCCATCCCCATCACAATCAATAAAACGATATCTCGCTTTTTTTACAAATTGTTCTATAAACTCCATGTCATCTAAATCCGCTATCCCTCGTAGATGATCCCGAAAATAGACAGCCTCTTCTTCCCCATACTCCAATGGTATCTGATTTGTAATAATCCTATAAAAGTTCTCTTTATATGCCTGTTCCACCTGATCTGTATAAATCTCCCAATTAATCGGATATTCTTTTGATGAGAAATCAACTTTCTTTACCGACTCACATAGGTTTCTGCTGTCCTGTTCGTTTGTATGATTTGTTTTGTTTTCTCCTGCTCTGCTTTCCTCTGTTTTAATCTTTTCTTCCGACTGTCTGCTTCTTTCAAAATCTAAGGTTTCCGCTTTCGCACAGCTCCACGCAAGTCCCAATAACAGTACTGATATACTGATGCATGAAATAATTTTTTTCATAATTATCTATCCTCCCATACTGCTAATCTGTCAGCACTACCTGTCTAGTCTACAAGTGCCCTGTATGATTCAAGATAAAACAGCCCACTTTCTTCCTGATAGAGAAATGCTTCAGACATAGGTTCCGTCTCCTCTTGTGCGAATGTAGTACCTACTTTTATATCTTTTAATCCGTCTCCATTCATATCCTCTTCTGGCGTAAGCATTCAGCTACATATTCTGTTTCACAATCCTGTATAACATTCTCATCTTTATCATCAATAACCGCAGCATTTTTCCGATGCCTGACATCCTGACAACATAATGACGCTTATGTAAAAATCCAACTGACATGCTATCCTTCGAATCCATCTGACATCTGAACTTGTCCAACACGTTCTAATTTAAAATACGAACCATTTTTTCCATAATTAATACATCACCACAAATTATAAATTTCAATGTCTCTACATCTACTGCTAAACCAAATTTTTATTTTTTTCAGAACATACAGCAAGTGAAAAGGCAGCTCCTCATCAGGATCAGGAATTGCCAGTTCCAACACTTTTTTTCTATCGTCTTCAAGCAGTTGATTGATTTTTCTTTCCTTTTCCTTATTCCTGCTTCCCACCATCTGCAGATATACAAGATCTTCCACGCTGCAATATTCATCTTTATACGTATAAACCGTTTTCTCAAACTGAAAAGAAAGATCAGAATTTTCCTGCCCCCATCTTCCAAAACAAACTGCACAGACTATCACAATCACTGCGGCTAATATGCAACAACTTTTTTCATCATTACCCTCTCCGTGTCTTCTAAATAAAGTATTCTGAGATAGCTTTTAGATATACAATGACATTTAGTACCACAAAATCAAAAGAACGCAGCCCTTTACACCACGTTCTTTTAATCCTGTATATTTCACCGGAAAATATATCATTACAACACCCTGGATAAAAATTCCTGTAATCTCTGGCTCTTGGGCGCACTGAAGATCTCCTGTGGTGTTCCTTCCTCTGCAATGACACCTTCGTTGATAAACATGACACGGTTCGCAACTTCTCTAGCAAATCCCATTTCATGTGTCACAACTACCATCGTCATCCCTGTGCCTGCCAGTTCCTTCATTACCTGTAATACCTCTCCAACCATCTCCGGGTCAAGGGCTGAGGTTGGTTCATCGAACAGGATCACATCAGGATTCATAGCCAGTGAGCGTACAATAGCGATACGCTGCTTCTGGCCACCTGAAAGCTGTGCAGGGTATGCCTCTGCCTTATCAGCCAATCCAATCCTTGCAAGCAGCTCCTCTGCTTTGGCAGATGCCTGTTCTTTGGTCATCAGCTTCAGCTTCACAGGTGCCAACATGATATTCTCGCGAATGGTCATATTAGGGAACAGGTTGAACTGCTGAAATACCATACCTATCTTACGGCGCATCTGGTTAATGTCTGTCTTTTTATCCGTTATATCTGTTCCCTCGAAGAGAATCTGTCCCTTAGTCGGTACTTCAAGAAGATTCAGGGAACGCAGGAACGTAGATTTACCACACCCAGACGGTCCAATAATGGCAATGACATCACCCTTTCGTACTGTGGTGCTGATTCCTTTTAATACTTCCTGTTTCTCATAATATTTATGTAAGTCTTTTACTTCCAGAATCACATTATCGCTCATTGTTCCGTAACCTCCTCTCCAGCTTGCCTGCCAGGAAACTCAACAGCATAACTAACGCCAGATAGATGATTGCAACTGCAATCAGCGGCAGGAATGCCTCGTATGTATTACTTCTGATGATATCTCCACCTTTTGTCAGATCCATCAATCCGATATAACCACTGATAGAAGTCTCCTTCAAAAGGCTGATAACTTCGTTGAGCAATGCCGGAAGTATATTCTTGATTGCCTGTGGCAGAATGATAGACTGCATAGTCTGCTGATAATTCAGACCTAAGCTTCTGCCTGCCTCGAACTGTCCAATGTCCACTGACATGATACCGGAACGGACAATTTCTGCAACATATGCTGCGGAGTTCAGACCAAATGCGATAGCTGCAACCATGATCTTATTCGTTGCTGATGCCAGAATGACATAGTAAATAATCAACAACTGAATCATAACAGGCGTACCACGCATAACTGTCAGATATACCTTGCAAATGGCATTCAATATCGGCAGTTCACCATTCCTGTCATAGCCTGTTCTGATGATTGCGATAATGAACCCAAGGATAATACCAATCGTAACAGCCAGCAATGTAATGAGAAGCGTATTGCCAAGACCCTTTACAATATACATATAACGGCTGTCTTTGATAAAGTTATCGTAGAATTTCTCCCCGATACCTGCTTTCTGCGTGTCGTTATCGCCTTTTACAATAATGACCTGTTTGGTCGTAATATAAGTATCTGTGAAGTTAATATTCTTCTTACGTTCTTCCGTTACTGTGAAGCCTGATGCACCGACATTGACCTTGCCCGATGTGATTGCTGCAATAATAGAGTCAAAGGCCATATCCTCTACCTGGATATCCATACCCAATTCATCACTGATTGCACGCATAATGTCGATATCAATACCCGTTACCTGATTGTTGTCATAATATTCATAGGGTGGAAACTCTGCATTGGTTCCAATGATCAGTGTCCCGTTATTTCTCTCTACTTCCTTGCTGACATATGGATACTGCCCTACTTCTTCCTCTGTACCGATATAATTTTTCACAATACTGTCAATTGTGCCATCAGCTTTTAACTTCTCCAGTGCACCATTGATATTGTCCAGCAGCTCTGTATTTTCCTTGGCTACGCAAAAGGCATAATCTTCCAGTGTAAATTCTTCATCAATAATACGAATGTTACTGTTCTGCTTCACAAACTGTAAGCCTGGCTGCTCGTCTATGACTACGCAGTCAATCTTGCCGAGTTTCAATGCCTGGATAGCATCTGCACCCTTGTTATAACGCTCGATTTTGGTTCCTGCTTCATCGCCTTCATAGTCCGATACGTAGATATCACCAGTTGTTCCAAGCTGTACACCGATTCTTGCCCCCTCCAGATCCGCTGCACAGGTAATCTCTTTCTGTGATGCATCATTTTGTCCTGCATCTGACTGCTTGCCTGCACATCCTGCCAATAGTGTTGCGAATAACAATATTGTAAGAAGTGCAGGAAACATTCTTCTCTTTGTTATGTTCATGTTATACCTCGATTCTGAATATTTATACAAAAGAGAGTATAGCATACAAAATGGACAATGTCCACTTTAAGGAATACAGGAACTTTTATTCTCCTATATTGATTATTACCCAGTCTTCATCTTTCATATCATACACTGTCTGACAGTAAGGGCAAATCCTTTGATGGGTGGCATCGAAGCTGCCTCCACAGTTCTTGCATTGGGATCGTCTGATGGAAAATCCGGCTTTGGTAGGGGTAGAGATATTCTTCGCCACCTGGATTGGGATTTCTTCATCTTTTATTTTGATTTTGTTATTTATACAATATGTGTTACGCAGGAACACTTTCATGTTAAGTTTCACGATATTACCGGTTGTTTCCATAGTTTTAAGCGCTACTGTTCCATGATAATTCATATCTATTAAATCCTTGTATTTTTCAGGAATATGAGTACCTTCAAAGCAGGCAAGATTACGTGTATCATCTGAAAAAAGTGTCATTTTCAGGAATGAAATAAGTTGTCCTTCAAATAATTTATAGGAGAAGGTACTATCTAAGGATTTCAATTTCTTTTCTATTTTTCTTTCTGCTTTCCTGGAGCCGACAACTTCACCAACACCTTGCATTCCCTTACAGATTCCATATCCTATTGTAGAAAATGCAAATACTGCATATCCTCCAAAGGCTCCACCTGCCACTGCTCCCACGATATTCATTACATTAAAATGTTCTACATTCATCATGCTGTAGATTACAGCCAAAATGAAAATAAGTATACCTGCTGCGATCCCTATATTCTTTATTTTCTTAACCTGTGAGGAATCATCATCATAAAAATAGAAGTTCGTAACCTTAGGGAACAAATCCGATATCTGAAATTTGGTCTGACAATATGGACATCCTGTCATTAATTCCTTAATTCTGCTGATAGCACCACAGGATGGGCAGCAATAATAGTCACTTTCTACTGCACTGGTCTCTACTGTCGTATCCGTTACGATTGCATTGATTGCAATCTGGCTTTCCTGTGTATCTATGCATTTATCACCCTTATAGTATTTCTGTGATAAATTTGCCATGTGCATTCTTCTCTCATGCGTATATTTCTCATCACTCCAGAAAGTATTCTTTGAACGCGATTGCGGCATTGTGTATTCAGCTGGAGTGATTTCCATGGTAGTCCTTAATCCCTTAGCTTTCCACCTGGCATATTGCAGCTTTAACGCATAAGACAGGTCTGCCCCTGCAATGTCCGGCGTTATTCCCGTCCGCGCAAAGCTCTGCATCTTGACTGCCATTCTCTCTTCTGGTACTTTCTTACTTCCATCCCACTGTCTGGTTCCATCCATTGCCTTGTAACTCATTGATACTCCCTCTTAGTTAAAATCCACTTCATATTCTCATCTTCCTATTTTTCAATCAAAGCTTGATACGTCTTCATCATCATAAATTTATTTTAATTGATAGCATTGTAAATTTCTAACTTTAATTCTTCATCCGTATCAAATGTTTCATTCATTATTGCTTCCATAATTTTATGTAATAATTCTTTATCTATTTTACTTGCTGCTACATTCAAGCTAATATTTTCTGTTTTTTGCAAAAATGTAGCGGCTATTGACATATAACCATTTAAAAGCAAAAAAAGTGTTGACAGTGTAATTGCCAGTCTTTTGTTTCCATCTGCAAAACAATGGAATTGGCATGTGCAGAAAAACAAATGGGTCAACTTATCTACAAAGCTAGGATACCATTCATCATTTTGTATGTTGTATAAAACACTTTCTAACCGTCCGAAGTCGAGTTCTTCAAGCGTTCCACCTCCACTATATTCAATCGTTTTCTCATGCGTTATCCTTGCCTGTTCGGGAGTGATATATATGTAATTTGACATTATTCACTCTCCTTTAATCTTCTTAATACATCTTTGTTTTCTGCCATTAATTTTTCAAGTTCATCTCCTGCCGCTCCTAAGAATTTTTCATATTCTTCACCAGACAATGGCTTTATATATTCTTCTAATTGATAATGGAATGCCTCTCTTAATGCCATATCTCGACTTGCCATTTTAGTTCTTGCTTGTATAATTAATGGTTTCCACAAAGGCAGTGATTCAAATGCTTTAAATAAATCAGCCATCTCCCAATTATTCAACTTATGACCAAGACTCTCTGACTGTTGTTTTATCATATCTGCTAATCCGCATTCATATGATGCTATAAGTGTAAGAATTTCTGAATAAAAGGTATCTCTCACTTTTTCATTATCAGAAAGCTTTAAAATCTGGCGATATTCCTTCGCTTTTTCTCTAAAAATACTTTGATATATCTTATCTGTATAAATTCCATATTTAGCATTGCCCATGTCCACATAATCTCTTAAAGCATCTGTAAATTCTCTTCTATAATTTTCTTCCTGTAAAAAAGCACCCAAAAATTCGCTATCTCTTTGATTAATGTATTTAGTTCCACCACCAGCTTTTTGATTAATAAAATCTATTACAATATCTAACATTATCTGCCGCAAACTTTTTGCCGGCTGACTTTCTACTAACATCATTGCCAAATCTAAAAAAGATCGAAAATCAAAAATGGCTAATTGAGACGTTCGATTACTGATGTTCCCGACATTAATGTCGGGAACATCCAACTTTTCAATTTCATCAATGAAGTTTTTCAATCGCTTTCCTTTAATTATTTCATAACCATTAGATGAAAGTTCATCTACATTATCACTGACATATCTTTCAATTGTTCTTATATCCACCTCAAAATATGTAGATAACATAGTTTTTGTAAAATAAACTTTATTCTCAAACTTTATTCCCTGAATGCCTATCTGATTCTGAATTTCTACCAAAGCCTTTTCATTATTAAGAATATTTTGCCTATCCAGTTTTGAAGTCGTCAAATTTTTGCTCAATCTTATCACCTTCCCTTATCTATCTGCTTTTCAGATATCTCTATATCTCTATACATGGCAATATGTTTCATGGTTGACTCATAAGTCTCCATACTCATAATTACCATATCGCCATATCCATTTTTAGTAACATAAATTGGCTCCTCTGTCTTGTGGCACATATCAGATATCTCTGATGTATTTTTCAAATCTTTAATTGGAATTATATGTGGCATAATAAATACCTCCTTTATGTATGGTCTAATTATACCATAATTATGTTCTTTTCTAATCTTTTTATTCATCAAAATCATGTTAAAAAAAATACCACCTGAGCTTTATAGCATAATTTCTTGACTATAGCGCATAAAAATACCCTCCTTACTGGTTGTCCAGTAAAGAGGGTACATATCACACTGCCATGACCGTTTCTCTTATATTTCTATACAGTTTAGTTCTCATTCATCTTCGCCAGCTTAGCTGCCTGGTCGGCTGCGATGCAGGCATCAATGATTTCCTGGATATCACCATTCATAATCTTATCCAGCTTATACAGGGTCAGGTTGATTCTGTGGTCAGTAACACGTCCCTGAGGGAAATTATAGGTTCTGATCTTCTCGGAACGATCGCCTGTACCAATCTGGCTTCTACGCATCTCTGCTTCTGCATCATGTCTCTGCTGCTGCTCGATATCATACAGCTTGGCACGCAGAAGGGCGAAAGCCTTAGCCTTATTCTGTAACTGGGATTTCTCAGTCTGGCTGTATACCACAATACCTGTAGGGTAGTGAGTCAGTCGTACAGCGGAGTCTGTGGTGTTGACACACTGTCCACCATTACCGGATGCACGCATTACATCAATACGGATATCCTTATCTTCAATCTTAATGTCAATATCTTCATCAACTTCCGGCATAACAGCTACACTGATTGTAGAAGTATGGATACGTCCGCCGGACTCTGTCTCAGGAACACGCTGTACACGGTGTACACCGGATTCATACTTCATTACTGAATATGCGCCCTGTCCACTGATCATGAATGTAACGCTCTTCATACCACCAATACCGATTTCCTCGACTTCCATCGTCTCCACCTTCCAACGGCGGCTCTCTGCATAATGTACATACATACGGTAGATTTCTGCTGCGAACAATGCTGCTTCGTCTCCGCCTGCGCCTGCACGGATCTCCACGATTACGTTCTTATCATCGTTAGGGTCCTTAGGCAGAAGAAGAATCTTTAACTGCTGCTCTAATTCTTCAATGCGCTTCTTGGCATCATTGAGTTCTTCCTTGAGCATTTCACGCATCTCTTCGTCATTTTCAGATTCCAGCATAGAGAGGGAATCTTCTACGGTCTCTTTGCATTTCTTATATTCTGTATAAGCTTCTACAATAGGCTGCAGGTTGCTCTGCTCTTTCATCAGAGAGCGGAATCTTGCCTGATTATCTGCTACTGTAGGCTCATGAAGCTCGTTCATGATTTCTTCATAACGGGCAATCAAATCATCTAACTTATCAAACATCTCTATTACCATGCCTTTCCAAATATTAACCTTGTCAATCACCTGTGCAGACACTGGTCTGCCATGTGCTTATCTATCCCTTATGGAATACCTATGCCATATTCCAGCAGCCGGTTACGACCCGATTCAGCTTCGCATAGTCCTGTATCACTTCTACTTCAGTAAATCCCCTCTGTATCATGAGTTCTTTTACTGCTTCGCCCTGGTCATAACCTATTTCAAAGAACAGTCTCGCACCACGAGTCATATATGCCGGACACTGCTCTATTATTTTCCTGTAAAAATACAGCCCATCAGCCTTGCCATCCAGAGCGATCATCGGCTCATGTTCCCTGACCTCCGGCATTAGAGTCTCTATTACGGCAGTCTCAATATAGGGTGGATTCGACACAATCATATCAAACCTGCCTTCAACCTTCTCCAAAAGGTCGCTCTGCCTGAAATCAGCCTGAATCCCAAGCCTGCCAGCATTCTCTCCTGCAACTGCCAGTGCATCTTCTGAAATGTCCACGCCCATGCCTTCACATTCATTGCTGTATTTTAACAAGCTCAGCAAAATGCATCCGGAGCCGGTGCAGATATCCAGTATGCGCATGCCGTCACTAAGATATCTCATTGCCTCTTCCACCAGAATCTCTGTATCCTGTCTTGGAATCAGTACATGCTCATTCACCTTGAAAGTAAGCCCCATGAATTCCTGCTCACCTGTAATGTGCTGCAGGGGGATTCTCTGTGCTCTTCTCTCTATTACTGTACGATAGAACTGTTCTTCCAGATCATTTCGCACACTGTCTCCATGAACCAGCAACGCATTCCTGTCTGTATGGCAAATATATTCCAGAAGCAGTCTGGCATCCAGTGCAGCCTCTTCAATTCCTGCATCTTCCAGCTGCTTCTTTCCATATTCATATAATTCTCTGTATGTCATATTCATAACCCTGCTAAGGCTCTTCTGCCGCAGTTGTATCCTGCATCCAGCTGTCATCTACTTCGTATCCGAAGGTCTCTTTTAAGTATGCCTTCCAGTCAAAGACTGCTTCTACAGAAGCAATTGCTACTTCGATCATATCCTCCTCCGGCTCTTTGGTCGTAAGCTTCTGCATCCACATACCAGGTGCAGATATGATTCTTACAAGAACATTATCACTTCTGCCTGCCAGGCGGATAATCTCATAGGAAATACCTGCAATGACAGGAACCAGTGCGATACGCAGAATCAGCTTCAGTGCCATATTATCCACTCTGATAAAGAAGAATACGATGACACTCACCAGTACAACAAATAACAGGAAGCTTGTTCCACAACGCTTATGCTGTCTGGAGCTTCGCTTTACGTCTTTTACTGTAAGTGGTCTGCCTTTTTCAATACAGTTGATACATTTATGTTCTGCCCCATGATACATATAGAGCCTTTTAATATCTTTCATAAGAGAGATTCCAGCGATGTACGCAATGAAGATCAGTATTCTGATCAGTCCCTCGATAATTGCAATCACGCTGGCATTGCGGATGTATTTACCAAGCAGGTCTGAAAGGAACAGGGGCAGGAGCATGAACAACGCTACTGCAATGATTACGGATAAAATCACGGTAAAAGTCATCATGATATCATCTGCCTTGTTACCCAGAAGCTTCTCCAGCTTCCCTTCCGTCTTACTTGGCTTCTCATCCTCTTCCTCATAGAAGGAAGCAGAATAAGTCGTTACCTTCATTCCCAGTATCAGGGAATCAATAAAAGCAAATACGCCACGGATAAACGGCAGCTTCGCAAACTTCTTATCTCCGCATACGCCCTTGTATTCCTCGACTTCTACATCGATCTCACCATTGGGCTTACGTACAGCCACTGCATATTTATCTCTATTCTTCATCATCACACCTTCCAATACAGCCTGTCCGCCGATACCGGAATAATGTGTCTGTTTCTTCTTAGCCATATAGTCCTCCGAGTCTGTCACATATCCTATGAACTAAAAATAAGGTTGAGATAAAATCTTACCTCAACCTTTTGAACGTTTCTTATTTGCTTTCTACGCCGTACTTCTTATTGAACTTATCAATACGTCCACGAGCTGATGCAGCCTTCTGCTGACCTGTGTAGAATGAATGGCATTTTGAACAAACTTCAACGTGGATTTCAGGCTTTGTAGATCCTGTTACGAATGTGTTACCGCAGTTGCATGTAACAGTTGCCTGATAGTAATTAGGATGGATTCCTTCTCTCATGTTTTTCACCTCTCTATAGATAAAATCTTCTTTTTCATTTACTTATGTTCTCATAAACAGCTTACTCAGTATAACATAGCTTTTTATGATATGCAAGTCTTTTTTATATGAATTTCATCTTCTTTACAGTATTGACGAATTCCATGTTGTCTTTGGTCTTGGAGAAAAGGTCAAGTATCTTATCTACTGCCTCTTCCGGTTTCAGTCCATTGAGGGCCCTTCGGATAATATTAATTGCCTCCAGTTCATCCGGTGTCAACAACAGATCTTCACGTCTCGTACCGGATTTGGGAATATCAATGGCAGGGAACACTCTCCTCTCGGAAAGTCTGCGATCCAGTACCATTTCCATATTACCTGTTCCCTTGAACTCTTCATATACCACATCATCCATCTTGGAGCCAGTGTCTACCAGTGCTGTTGCAAGAATGGTAAGGCTGCCGCCTTCGCGCATGTTTCTGGCTGCACCAAAGAATCTCTTGGGCATATGCAGAGCTGCCGGATCAAGACCACCGGAAAGTGTTCTTCCACTGGGTGGCACAGTCAGGTTATAGGCTCTTGTCAGTCTGGTAATGCTGTCCAGAAGGATACATACGTCTTTCTTATGTTCTACCAGTCTCTTGGCACGCTCTATGACCATTTCGGATACACGTTTATGATGCTCCGGCAATTCATCAAAAGTGGAATAAATAACTTCTACATTCGGTCCTTCTATTGCTTCACGGATATCTGTTACTTCCTCCGGACGCTCATCGATCAGCAGAATGATCAGATGCATCTCCGGTGAATTCTTCTTGATGGACTGGGCAACTTCCTTTAACAGTGTTGTTTTACCAGCCTTTGGCGGTGACACGATCATACCACGCTGGCCTTTTCCCACAGGGCTCATCAGATCCATGATTCGCATGGCAACACTCGCCCCTGCTGTCTCCAGCCTGATTCTTTCATTTGGGAAAATCGGAGTCATGTCCTCAAAATTGCGGCGTTTACATGCAAGCTCAGGTGGTAATCCATTGACCTTCTTCACATATAATAATGCACTGAACTTCTCATTCTGTGTCTTTACTCTGGTATTTCCTACAATAACATCGCCTGTCTTGAGATTAAAGCGGCGGATCTGACTAGGCGCTACATAAACGTCATTTTCACCGGGCAGGAAGTTCTCACAGCGGATAAAACCAAATCCGTCCGGCATGACTTCCAGAATGCCGTTTGCAGCCATACCGCTGTCCAGTTCTGTGGGGAATTTCTCTTCGGGGCGTTCTTCCCTGGCTTCTCCCGGCGCACGTAACACTGGTCTTGGCTCTACATCCTTGCCGGCAGCCTTGTCCTTTTCATCTTCAGCAAGCATCAGTTCCACCAACTGTGCCTTCTTCAGCCCGCTGGTTCCCTTAATGCCTCTGTTTTTGGCGATTGCACGTAAATCAGCCAATGCAAGAGATTCGTATTTTTCTCTCATACTTTCCTCCATATCTATATACGTTCCATTATGAATATCTTCTGCCTTTTATAATTGGGGTTGTTACTTATTCTTTCTTTGGATATGCTGTATTTTTCAGATACATATATACGACATTTGTGTAATATGTTCATGTGACGCAGCAGAATGTGCTGCCTTACCTATTATAGCGCACTTTTTCTAAAATAGGAAGAAGAATTTATTGCTAAGACCTGTTTCTTACATTATAATGAAGTTAAAAATTTAAAATACTAGGAGATGTGTACTTATGACTATTCAGGAAAAAGCACTGGAACTTCATGAAAAATGGAACGGAAAGCTGGAAACTGTCTCCAAAACTCCCGTAAAATCAAGAGAGGACTTATCTCTTGCCTATACCCCCGGCGTTGCAGAGCCTTGTAAGGTAATCGCCAAGGATAAGGAAGCTGCCTACAAATATACGATGAAGGCAAATACTGTTGCCGTTGTATCTGATGGCAGTGCCGTTCTGGGACTTGGCAACATCGGACCTTATGCCGCTATGCCCGTCATGGAAGGCAAAGCCGTTCTGTTCAAGGAATTTGGTGGAGTCAATGCTGTACCCATCTGCCTGGATACACAGGATACAGAAGAAATCATCAAGGCTGTTACCTGGCTTGCGCCTGCTTACGGCGGAATCAATCTGGAAGATATCTCAGCTCCCCGCTGTTTTGAAATCGAAGAGAGATTAAAGGAAATTCTGGATATTCCTGTTTTCCATGATGACCAGCATGGTACTGCAATCGTTGTCCTTGCAGGTATTATCAATGCGCTGAAGGTTGTAGGCAAGCAGAAAGAGAACTGCAAGGTCGTTGTAAATGGCGCAGGAAGTGCCGGTGTCGCTATCACAAGACTTCTTCTGACTTATGGCTTCACCAATGTCATCATGTGTGACAAGGTAGGTATCGTAGATACCACAACTAAGGGGCTTAACTGGATGCAGGAAAAGATGGCAAAGATCACCAATCCCAACCATGAGACAGGTTCCCTTGCCGATGCATTAAAAGGCGCTGATATCTTCGTAGGTGTATCTGCTCCTAATATCGTAACTCCTGAAATGGTAGCTTCCATGGCAAAAGACTCTATTCTGTTCGCTATGGCTAACCCTGTTCCTGAGATTATGCCGGATGTTGCCAAGGCTGCTGGTGCAAAAGTCGTAGGAACCGGCAGAAGCGACTTCCCGAATCAGGTCAATAACGTTGTCGCTTTCCCCGGTATCTTCAAGGGTGCCCTGGAAGGACGTGCCACACAGATTACAGAAGAGATGAAGCTTGCTGCTGCCAATGCCATTGCAGGTCTGGTTCCTGATGATGAACTGAACGAGGACAACATTATGCCGGAAGCATTTAACCCCAAGGTTGCAGAGCTGGTGGCTGAAGCTGTAAAATCCCACATCAGACGCTAAGATGAATCCTTTACGCTGGGGAGACAAGCCCTATCATTCTCTCGATTATGAATTAAAACACCAATATGGTGAGAAAATCTATAAAATAGCCCTGGATGCAGGTATGACCTGTCCTAACCGTGATGGCACGCTTGGGACAGGTGGATGCATATTCTGCAGTGCAGGCGGCAGTGGGGACTTTGCAAGTCCTGCTGCCTCTGCCTGCGGGGAGTACTCCATACGCCAGCAGCTTCTGGAAGGTCTTTCCTATTTCCACACGAAAAAAACAGGCAATCGTTTCATTGCATACTTTCAATCCTATACGAACACCTATGCCCCCACCGGGCGGCTGCGCAGCCTCTATACCGAGGCGCTGGAAGAACCGGATGTAGTCGGTATCTCCATTGCCACAAGACCGGATTGTCTGGGCGATGATGTGATAGCCCTGTTAAGTTCGTTAAAAGACTCCTATCCTGATAAATTTATCTGGGTTGAACTGGGTTTACAGACGATGCACGAAGAGACTGCAAGATTTATACGCAGAGGCTATCCTCTTAGTACATTTGAAGAAGCACTAAACCGTCTTCATGCAATCTCGGTTCCTGTTATTGTCCATGTCATTCTGGGGCTTCCCCATGAATCGAAAGAAATGATGATAAAGACCTGTAACTATCTGAATTCCTGCCATATAGACGGTATCAAACTACAGCTTCTTCATGTATTGAAGAATACAGATCTGGCTGCCCTCTATGAGCAAAAAACTTTTGATATTCTGTCTCTGGAGGAGTATATTGATATTGTAATTACCTGTCTGGAGGTTCTGTCACCTGACATCGTTATTCACCGTGTAACCGGTGATGGGCCAAAGGAGCTGCTGCTTGCACCTGCATGGAGTCTGAATAAACGTCATGTACTCAATACACTCCATCAACAGCTGCGGCTGCGGGATTCCTGGCAGGGCAGATATTACGAATCAACTAATCAATGAAAGGGACGTGATATTCATGACACAAGATCCATTGACACTCTATAAGCTCATCGTTCTTTACATGCTCAATAAAGTGAAATTCAAGCTGACCTACGCACAGATCAGTGAATTCATCCTTGAAAAAGAATATACGAACTTTCTGACATTACAGGAAGTCATCTCCGATCTGCAGGATACAGAACTGATCAAAGCTGACACTACGATGAACCGGACTTATTTCTCCATTACAGATGAGGGACGCAATACACTCTCTTACTTCGGTAATCGTATCGGGGAAGCCATCATTGCAGATATTGATGCCTTTCTGGATGAGAAACATCTGGAATTAAAAAATGAAGCCTCCATCACCTCAACCTACTATAAGGCTACTTCCGGTGAATTCGAGGCTCAATTGATTGCCCGTGAAAAAGATGTAGAACTGGTCAATATCAAGCTGTCTGTCCCAACGGAAGATATGGCAGCCTCAATCTGTGACAGTTGGCAGAAGAAAAATCAGAGTATCTATAAATATCTAATGCAGGAGCTGTTTTAATCAGCTCCTGCATTTTCTTAATCTTCCTTTTGCTTCGCCTCGTCCTTGATCCGTTTCATATGCTCACGAATCTTGGCTTCATAGCCATTCCAGGACGGCTCATAATATTTCTTGCCCGTCAATTCATATGGTAAATACTGCTGTTCCACATAATGATTCGGATAATCATGTGCATATTTATATCCTGTCCCGTGTCCCAACTTCGCTGCTCCTTTATAATGTGCATCCTGTAGATGCGCAGGTATTGGCAGATTGCCACTTCTTCTTACTTCTTCGTTGGCTGCAAAGATAGCATTGCAGGCTGAATTACTCTTAGGTGCACATGCCACATAAGTTGCTGCCTGTGACAGAATAATCTGTGCCTCCGGCATGCCGATGCGCTCTACAGCCTGTGCTGCCGATACGGCAACGGTCAGTGCCCGCGGATCTGCATTCCCCACATCCTCAGAAGCACATATCATGATACGTCTGGCTATGAAAGCCACTTCTTCGCCGGCATATAGCATCTTTGCCAGATAATAGACCGCTGCATCAGGATCTGATCCACGCATGCTCTTAATAAAAGCAGAAATCGTATCATAGTGATTATCTCCGTTCTTATCATAAAGTACGCGCCGCTTCTGTATACACTCCTGTGCTACTTCCAATGTAATATGGATCTTACCATCCTCACTTCTGTCTGTGGTCATAACACCAAGCTCTATGGCATTCAATGCATGTCTTGCGTCTCCCCCTGACAGATCCGCCAGAAATTCCAGTGCATCCTCATCTATTACAGCATCAAAGGCTCCCATGCCTTTCTCTTTATCATAGACCGCACGATGAATCAGTTGTTTGATATCTTCCTTATCCAGAGGTTTCAGTTCAAAAATAACAGAACGTGATATCAAAGCGCCATTCACTTCAAAATAGGGGTTCTCTGTAGTAGCTCCTATGAGAATGATCGTTCCATCTTCTACAAAAGGCAACAGATAATCCTGCTGGCTTTTGTTAAAACGGTGTATCTCATCAATAAAGAGTATGGTACGCTTGCCATACATAGCCATGGTGTCTTTTGCCTTCTGAATGACCTCTTCCATATCCTTCTTACCGGCTATGGTAGCATTGATCTGGGTAAATTCTACACTTGTTGTATTTGCAATGACCTTGGCAAGTGTCGTCTTCCCTGTTCCCGGCGGTCCATAGAAGATAATAGAGCTTAATTTATCCGCCTTGATCGCACGGTACAGCAGCTTGTCTTTTCCAATGATGTGTGACTGACCTACTACTTCATCCAGTGTAGTGGGTCTGAGTCTTGCTGCAAGAGGTGCTTCTTTCTCAAGGTTGGTCTGTTTCATATATTCAAAGAGATCCACTTCTGATGCCTCCTTATACGCAAAAAAACTGTAACTATCCAGACCTTATTTACAAGCTTCTGAATAGTTACAGTATAACAACCGTTCCGCAACATTTCAAGTATCGTTGCTGCCTCACCCTGCCTTTTACCAAATACGGTATTTGCCGCTTAAAGCAAGAAATGCAAAGAAATACAGGCAATTATCATAATATCTTCTCACTCCGGTGCGCATGGGTGTGTTCCAGAAACGCTCTATCCATTCATTCATAAATGGATTGTTGGCAGCCAGAGACCCCTGCGCTACTGTAGCAATAATGGCTACAGGATGCAGTACATCGCTTTGTGCCACGGTACCATTGATTTCATAGGTGTGAAACTGATTTCTTCTGGCATCTTCCAGCAGAAATTCCTGTAATCTGTCTACCGCAGCACATTGTCCTTCATCAATACCGAACCATTCATAATCCAGACCGATATTGGCTACTGTGCGGTAAGAATCACTATAGAACCAGTCATGTCTGTCATTGGACCAGCCAAGCTTTCTGCTCATAGGACTACCATCAAACTCTGCATATTCTGCGGACATACCTGTGATGGGCGAGCATGCCTGCACCAGATATTTACGGCTTGCCACTGCTGCCTGCGCCCAGAAATCCCGGTCTTCCTCATCCGCCCACTTACTGAACAGTTCATAGAAATGTGGCAAATGATAAGAAGGATCTGTAAAATCAATACCAGGTACGAACAGAATCTGATGATTCTGCAAATTCCACATGGGTGCTCCCTGCCTTCCCTCACTTCCCTTATGTAAGCAGGCTCTCAGGATTGCCCTGGCTTCCTTCTCGTAGGCATAGATTCCCTCTCCATCTCCCCATCTATGGGATGCAAAGAACAGAGCCATGGCAAAGAATTCTTCTCCATCCGGGGCAGGACCATAGGCATTCTTGGTGCCATCTATGGCACAGGACCAGGCAAAATATCCTTCATTTTCACCCTCTGCCATATACATATAGGTCTTCGCCCACTTCCAGAGACAGTCAAATTCCTTCTTCATATCCAGCTGCACACACAGCATCATTCCATAAGACATGCCCTCTGTTCTGACATCCAGATTACCTGTGTCCATAATATATGCCATATCTTCCCCTACGGGGTAGTATACTCTTTCCTGCTCTTCTCCATAGAAATAGAATCGGATGATTTCCTGTAAGCGTGTTTCTACCTCAGCCTGATGAATCCCCAATTCTGCAAAAACATTTCGATATTCTTTCTTCGCAATATCTGCCATTTCGTCACCCCTCCATATTTGTTACATGTACTGTTTCATTTCCTTAGGTTCATTGTAAGCAAAATCCGGGGGTTTATCTCTTTAAAAATTGTGATGTAATGTTCAAATATTGCTAAGTATTTACGACTGCAGCTCCCTTCTTAGCAGATTCAGCAGATTGCGGTAACTGTTCATAACTTCCTCATGATGCTCCATAATATAATCTGTCCTGCCTTCTCTGGCAGCAGCTTCCAGGGCTCTGGCGCCCTCTGCCGGCTCTTCTGCTCCGATAGACAGGGATTTACTCTTCAGGGCATGAACCAGAACCTGATAGTTCTTCCAGTCCTTATCCTGATAATACTGCTCTATTTCTTCTGTTTTGTCTGAATCCAGATAGGAATGCAGTACTTTCTCATATACTTCTTCACTTTGCGCACAATACCGGATTCCAGACTCTGTATCAAGGAAAGTCAGCCGGTCAACCAGCTTCTTGTCCTGTCTGAGCGCCTTTTCCACAGCCTGTAGGAAATCCGCCGGAAGAAATGGCTTATGAATTATACCTACAATCTGATTCTTCCAACTCTCTGCTTCCTCTTCCAGATTCTCCGAAGCTGACAGAAGTATAACCGGAATCTGTGCAGTTGCAGGACTACTCTTTAATCGCCCCAAGGTCTCCTGTCCATTCATCTGTGGCATCTCCATATCCAACAGAATAAGCTGTACAGTATTCTCCTGTAGATATTTTAAGGCTTCTGCCCCGGAAGCAGCTTTCTTTACATCATATCCCTGTTCCTTTAGGAACTTCTCAGCCAGATACAAACTCATGGTATCATCATCCACTAACAGGATCCGCATAAGACCACCTGTAGATTCTGCGCCGGCTTCCTTGTCTAGTGTCTGCAGCTGTGCCGGCTCATCTTCCTGTATGGATACCTTCTCTGACGGAAGATACTTAATCAGAAGCTTCTCCAGCCGATTACCCTGTATCGGCTTGGCAAGATAATCTCTGAAACCAAGTTTAAGATACTCTTCCCGCATTCCTGTCAATGCATTGGCGGTCAGCATAATAACCGGCGTGTCTTTATTCAGGGAATCCGGCATTGCCTCCATCTGTTCCAGTGTCTGTACCCCATCCATTTCAGGCATCATATGATCCATAAAAATCACATCATATGCCTTTTGTCTGACCATATTCAGGCACTGCTGTCCACTCATTGCCGTATCAATCTGCAGCTGTGTCCTTTTCAACAGATTACGGATAACCATCAGATTCATTTCCACATCATCTACAACCAGAATCCTGCCCTGCGGCGCCCGGAAGCTTTCTCGATATCCGGTCATGGAAACAGCATGGTAATCATTAATTCTGCCAATCGGAGTATGGTCCACGATTGTCTGCGGTAATGTAACAGTGAAGCAGGAGCCCTCTCCATATACACTCTGTACCTGAATGGAGCCATGCATCAGTTCTACCAGCTGATGTGTAATGCTAAGCCCAAGTCCTGTACCTTCTATATTATAATTTCTGGATGTATCCAATCGTTCAAATTTATGGAAGAGCTTATCCAGATTCTCAGGCTTGATGCCAATTCCTGTATCTTTTACCTGCAAAATGAGCTGCAGGCAATCCCCCTGCATTGTTCCCTTTACATTTATGGTCACTTTCCCGGTCTCTGTATATTTCACGGCATTTGTAAGAAGATTGGTGAATATCTGGCGGATGCGCACTTCATCTCCCCTTAAAATCCTGGGCAGCGTCTCTTCGCACAATACTTCTGATTCTAACCCTTTCTTTTCCAGTCTCTCTGCAACCATATTGTAGCTGTCATTAATCAGTGAGCCAAGCTCATACTCCGTAGGAATAATCTCCATTTTACCTGATTCAATCTTGGAAAAATCCAGAATATCATTGACAATCGTCAGTAATGTATTAGCTGCCACATGTACGCTGGAAGCATATCCATAAATCTCCTGATTCTCTTCTTCACGAAGGATCATCTCATTCATGCCCATAATGGCATTGATAGGAGTTCTGATCTCATGAGACATATTGGCAAGGAAATCGCTTTTCACACGGTTGGCGGCCTGCGCCTGTTCCTTCGCCAGTTCCGACGCTTCCAATGCTTTGACAAGGTCTCTGTCTTTTTCCGCAATCATTCTATCCAGAGCTATCGCCATCAGCCCTGCCACAGCAATTACAATATAAGCGATTGCAGCCTCCGGAATCAGATGATCATCTGCCTCTCTCCAGCCCATATGCAGCCACAGCCAACGATAGAACAAGGTAAAAGTGACACTCCCCAGTCCGGCTGCCATAACTGTCTTGGACAGCTTCGTATCACTGAATACGATTGTAATAAGAATCGGCAGACAGAACAGCGTCAATGTATTACTGAACACGAAATGTACTGCAGCTGTTACTGTAATCAGAAACATCATGGTAAGAGCCGGAATGTAATTCAGTATCCGCTCATCCTTTGCAAAATGTCTCTCCAATCTGCCCTCCAATACAACTGCACTTACATTCAATACAGTCGGTAACAGCATAAAAAGAAAAAGATATACAGGCAGGGGCTGATCTATGCTGTCCTGTTCTTTCAATATCATAAATATGACTATCTCCAGTATCAAAATACAAATTGTAAAGGATACATTGAATTTATATAGTATTTTTCTCCATTTGGCATAATCCGGTGTAATCTTTTGCATTTTTGTTACCACGCCTTTCAGTAACCTGAAAACTGTTCTTACTTTATTATCCAGTATACTCCATTATATACAGCTCATGCAAGGCTCTGGTTGCGGCAACATAAAGCTGCTTGGCATAACGGGGATTCTCCTGATATCCTTTCATATCCGGTCTCCACAACAGAACACAGTCAAATTCAAGTCCCTTAGTCTGCGGCACTGTCAATACCATGACACCTCTGTTAAATCCTGCTTTATCCGAATCAACCAGTGTCTGCTGTATATGTGCGCCAAGCAGCGGCTTCACCCTGTCTGCCTCTTCCTGTGAGAAACATACAACAGATATGGTCTCATAGCCTTTCTTTAGAACCTCTGTAATGATTCTGACAGCCTCTTTAACCAATGCCTTTTGTGATACTGCCTCTATCGTCCTTACCGGCTCCCCATGACGGATTACCGGTTCTATCTTATAGGTGCCTCTGGATGCACGGTCTAATATCCTGCCCGCAAACTCTGATATTTCAATGGTATTTCGATAACTCTTGGACAAAAGACGAAATTCGTCAGTATTCCGGCAAAATATCTTCTCCTTCATATCCCGCCAGTCATTCATGCCACATTCATAATTTACATTCTGTGATACATCTCCCATAATGGTAAAGAAACAATCCGGCAATACAGTTCTCAGTGCATAATATACGATTGGTCCAAAATCCTGTGCTTCATCAATGAAAATCTGTCCAAATTCTTCATCCGGTTTCTTCTGTACAGCACGATAGTAGATTAATAAAAGGGCAGCCATATCATATACATCAAACTGTCCCTTATCCAGCCTCTCTTTCACAGGAGTCATATCAATATAATAGGATGCACCATAGCTGTCCAGAAAGTGCTCATAAATCGTAAGCAGACTTCCCTTATACTGATGACTGCTAAAATAATTCTTATATTCTGCCAGTTTACGTCCATACATCCTTTCATCCTCATGATGCATGGTCTTGAGCTTAATCCTTGTCCGCAAGCGTTCATCCAGCAGAACCAGCAGCTTATTAATAGAATACTGTGGATTCTCATGGATAAATCTTTCATTATTCTTTGCAGAAAGCAGCATACCGATCTCTTCATCCTGAACTACACAATTGCCCAAAATATGATTACGAAGCAGCTCCATATACTGTTCCAGTTCTCTTGCAAACAGCATCTTGCTCTTCCATGCCCAGGATGGATTGGCTTCTACAAGCCGGTATTTCTTCTTCCATTCCTTATGCAGCAGATGTGCCAGCAGCTCATCCATTCTCATATGCTTCACATCATATACATCCAGTTCAGGCAATCCACCTGTAATGTAGTCGATGAGAATATCACTGCCTCCCACGATACAGAATTCATTGGAAGTAAAACGGTCTTTATAATTGTACATCATATAGGAAATACGATGCATTGCAACAGTGGTCTTCCCGCTTCCGGCTACGCCCTGTACAATCACATTATGAAAAGGGCTGGAGCGGATAATCTCGTTCTGCTCCTTCTGAATGGTTGCAATGATATCACCTAACACCACATCTCTGTTCTTGCTCAGGTATTTGACCAGAAGCTCATCATTTGCCGCCACATCACTGTCATAAAATCCCTGTAATTTGCCGTTTTCAATGTCATAGGTACGCTTCAGCTCCAGGTCAATACGATAACTGCTGCCATCCGGTATCTGATAACTTCCCTGCCCCAGTTCATTCTCATAATATACTGTGGCAATGGGTGCCCGCCAGTCTACGATGACCATATGTGTCTTATCCTTCTGTATGCCATGCTTGCCAATATAAATGGACTCATGCAGGCGTTCATCCAGATTCCTGTAATCAATTCGCCCAAAGAAAGGCTTCTCATATGCCGCCTTATTATGTGCCAGCTGATTCCTGCTGTGTTCCTCCAGACTTTGGGATGTAAACATCTGATCATACAATTCCACATTGCCGCTCTGTACAGCCTTGACCAGTTCCTGCGTCTGTCTGTGCCTTTCCTCGACCTGTGCCTCATACCGTCTGATATTCTCCGCAATCAGTTCACGACATTCCTGTAAATGTTCTTCTTCTCTCATCTTTTAACATTACCTCCATAGTGACACATGTGTCACTTTCCATACACACTTCCCATTCCGGGGTTATATATTTGAGTTACAAGAGTTATTATACGTGAAAAATAATTTAATTCTAGACTTATATTTTGACTTGTGTTATAGTGTTGTATAGAGAATAAGCATGGCTTTACTTTAGTTTGCTAAAGTAAAGCCATTTTTGTTTTAGATATGTATTTTATTCTACTACGATCTGTGTACAAGTTAAGATATTCCTTTCTGCTTATCCAGCAATTCCTTCAGTGCATCCTCACTGTCACTGACCCAGGCATCCTCTTCCTCTTCATTCAGACCAAGGTACTGCGCCAATGTGCACTCTTCATCACTCATGCCCCACTCATAACTGTAATCATCAATTGCTTCAAATTCGACCTCACCTGCTAAATACAAATCTTTAAATTTACGCTCCATCCAGACAGAATCCTCCTTTATCGATTGTCTTTGGTAAGAACCATTATACCTTATTTTATTCCAAAAAACAAATACCCGCTGTCTTCAAAACAACGGGTATCTGCTATACAATATTCTCTCCCTTAGCAGCAACTCTGATACAGTGTTATATCGGATTTTAATAAAATATCAGATGGCAATATCAAGGAATGTCCTCTGCATGCCTGCTGTCTGCCGGTTCTTTACCATAAATACTGCTGAAGCGCTTCTGTGATATACAGCCGCTTCATTGATCATTCTGGTTAAGTCATTCATCTTCTGGGAAAGCTGGACGTTATCATTTTTTGTAAAAGAAATTCCGTTACCGCCTGCGCGGCTCAATTCCAGGGTAAGCTCTTTGATTTCTCTCTGGAAATTCAATCTGTCTGTCATGGAGAAATTACCATTGATGACCTGACTGGACAGTCCTTCCATCTTCTTCATCATCTCTTCAATCTCCGTAGCGCTTGCCATTTCTTCTTTGGCAGCCTGCTTCTCCAGCTTCAGGCTCTCCCTCATGCCTGCCGCCGAAATCGATATTTTTACAGATTCTTCCTCCTGCTCCGGTTTCTCTTCGAGCAATACTGCTTCGATTTTTCTGGTGTGTTGTCTGTTATTGCCGCCTGAACTGCCATTTTCTACTGCTGAAGCAGCACTGTTGAGCTGTAAAGCGGTACTCGCACTCTTTACCTCCATAACATATTCTCCCTCATACCGGTGCAGACCCCCTCAAGTCCACACACGCCTTGTTATGTCGTCCTTTTACAGACACCTTATATGTTAACTACTCCCCTTATGCTATATATATCGGAGCTTATTGTCAGAACTTTATAGTAATTATGTAAATTTTTCAAATTATTTTGAATTTTCTGTAAACTTGGTGTTCTTGTATAGATTTTATATTTTTTGTGTATTTTGCCAATTCTCCTATACAAATTATATCCGAATGTTTTATAATAAAGCTGTATACATCAAGAAAGGATACAAACAGATGAAGCCTAATTTTGATCCTGTAATTGAAGAATGCATAAAAGAGGCAAGAGCTAATCTATACATGGTTCGAACATCCAGACAGCAGGAATATAAGCCATACTGTGACCGGCTTTTTGCTTATGCTGCTTCTGAGCAGTCTGATTACCTCTTCGCCCAGGCTTACTATTGTATGATGCAGTACTATGCCTGTGTGAACGATCATATTAACACAGTCAGCTGTGCCATGGAAGGAATCAAATATCAACAAAATACGCAGGAATATGAATTAGTGGCACGTTCCTACAACATGCTTGGCATTTTCACAGCTTCAACAGGAAACGGTTCCCAGGCTGTTGACTATTATCTTTCAAGCATTGATTATTGCAACCAGTATCATTTTGATCATGTACAAGCCCTGGCAACCCTGAATCTCGCAGATGTCTTTCATCGCAGCCTGGTCTATAACCGTGCTCTATATTATTACGAAGAGGCTGAGAAATATTTTCTCAAAGATCCCACTTCACCAGAACCATGTATATATCTTGATGAGCTTAACAACCTGCTTTGTAATAAAGGACACTGTCTGCTTTCTATTGGTCAACTGGAGAAAGCCAATGAATGTGGACGTAAGATCCTGCACAACCTGGAGCTGATTCATGAAAAAGGCGGCGAATACATCCTTTTCACCACACATGTGTATCTGGCTGCCTTAGCCTATGCAAATCAGGATATGGAACTGATGAATCATCATCTGGAGATTACCCTGAGTGATTTTCACAGCAGTGATGCCTATACTACTTATTTATCAGATATTACTGCTCTCATTCAATTATATATGAAACTTGAGAAATATAAGGAACTGGTCAAGATTCTGGATTATTATCTGCAAAAATGCAAAGAGGATCATGCACCATTCTATATCTACAGTATTTTCCTGGGAAAAAGAATTGAATGTGCCACCCAGTTACGGGATGACAATTCCTACCGGTATTTTTCCCAGCTTTTCATACAGCTTTACCATGACAGCGGAACACAGAATTCAGAATCTGTGCTGCATGCTGAAACCGTTCATAAAGAACGTCTGCGTGTGCAGAAGCTGCAACAGGAAATGCTGCTCCTTAACGAACAGCTTATGGTACAGTCCCAGCACGATGCTCTGACTGGTCTGCCCAACCGGGCTTATCTGAACAATTACGCAGAAGAGACTCTGTCCAAAGCACTGAAGAATCAGGTCAACTTTGGTATTGAGATTCTGGATATAGATTTCTTTAAATCAGTAAATGACACTTATGGACACATGGAAGGCGATCATTATCTGACTGCCGTAGCAGATCTCCTGTCCAGAATTACGGAAGAATATTCCAATGTATTTGCTGCCAGATATGGCGGGGATGAATTTGTTCTGGTCTACTATGATAAGAGTGTGGACGAAATTAAGGAAATCATGAATCAGCTCAAGCTTTCAACTGTCAGTGTAAAGCTGCCGGCAATAAGCCAGCTTGGGGAAGATCACGTTACCTTATCCCAGGGCTGCTGCAATCGTATTCCTGAACCCTTGAACCGTCTGTGGGATTATCTGGCACGGGCAGACACGGTTCTCTACGACGTAAAGAAAAAAGGCAAAAATAACTATAAAGTATCAGAGCGTTTTAAAAAGGCATAGGTCAATTGACCAATGCCTTTTTCGCATAATACCCTGCTGCTGCACGACTAAGATTCCAGTTTCGGATGTGCATTTGCTCATTTTCTTCCTGTATTCTCTTGAAATACTCTCTTTGAAGATTCTCCAGCCTGTATCCTGTCTCCTCTATCTCCACATTATCCATAGCCGCGATTGCCGGCGCTGCATCCGCGGAAAGTCTCGTCTGTAGATAATAGGCATCTGCTGCTCCCCCCTGCTCTATTGTTGCGATATTGTATCTTGCAACCCAATAATCAGGATGCAACATGGCAAATCCAAGATACCCCAATGTGACAACGATCAGTAAATAACGAAACAGCATAAAATCCTCATGATGAATGTCATAAATCATTCCTGCTGTCAGCATTACCATAACCGCCAGCGTCCACAATACTGCCAATCTTAGAAAAGTCATTCCATAACAGTTGATATATAATATCATACGGTACGCACTGGATGCAATCATGATATAAGTACAGCCACAGATTATTGCCAGCAGAAGATTCAATACTCTGGATCTGGCAAAGAAAGCATGACACGCCGGCACCAGACACATATTGAAAATGCATACAAAAAGCAATGGGAAGAAGCCGCTTCTGGCATATTCTGCATATGTGTATCCTTTAGGAAGACTCATTTTACCAAGAAAAAGACCAAATATCTGTACACCACAGAACAATACATACAATGCGGTAATCAATACTGCTGCCGTGATCGCAACATAGGCATCCCACTGAGGACGGCTCTCCTGTACCGCCTCTTCCTGAGACTGCCTTTTCCTGCAAAAGGCAAGCATTCCATAGGTATATACAAAGCATATCACTACCATAAGCAGAACCCGAAATACCTCACCATTACTGAGCCATTCCGGTATGTGCCACTGCAATACCCAGTCAAACATATCGCAGAACATCTGATAAAAAACGGCATCTGCACAAAGCAGCAATACTCCGACAATACATAAAATAGGAATACTCACGGCAATTCCTATTACGACAGCCAGAATCACCCGGTTACGTTTCTGTATCTTCTGTTCATCCTTAGGTTCGGGATTCTGTGCCTTTCTATAAGCAATTGCCTCTGTAAAAGGCGCTGATATTTTGCACAGGCTTCCCCAGAATACTCTCCATATCTCTCTGCACCAGGTTCCCATGCGCCATTTCTGTGTCTTTTGCCCCAGCAGCATCTGTAACATCCACACTGCAAACAGCACAATTCCCAGTAAACGGTTCAAGCCAATCAATACATAGGAATCCGTTGTGCAGTTAATCACTCCAAGGAGAATCAGTGCAACCGTCCAGAATCGATTGTCTTTTACGGCAGTAACCCCAGACTTTTTCAAATAAAATCCAAAGAAGAATAAGGTCCCGCCTACGTAAAAAGGGAATGTAATTCCAGACCTGTTCTGATACAGGCAAAAAGTATAAAAAATTGCATATAACAAGCAGCTTATGTGCATTTTGGGCGCACTTTCCCAAGCCTGCTGCTTAATCAGGCTTTTTGTGTTCTCTTCCATTCTTTTATTCCTCATCTTTTTATTACGTCTAAGCCTCTTAGGCTATTATGTTATTGTTCATGCTCTGGCTGCGCTTCGTCATCCGCTACATATTCCAGAATATCTCCCGGCTGACAGTCCAGTGCCTTGCAGATTGCATCCAGGGTAGAGAGTCTGACTGCTTTTGCCTTGTTATTCTTCAGGATAGACAGGTTCGCCAATGTGATGTCCACATCTTTCGCCAGCTCCGTCAGCCCGACCTTACGCTTCGCCATCACTACATCCAGATTAATTACTATTGCCATATAAAACCAGCCTTTCTACACCGTAAGGTCATTCTCTTCCTTGTAATCAATTGCCTTATCAAATACAAATGCCAGCACTTTACTGAAAAGCCCCGCTATCACGAATACCAGTACCAGCGTCAGCATTGTCACCGTCAGATACAACACGGTTCTCAGCAGACAGATAATTGCAATGATAAAGCTGTAGGTTCCCATCCTCTGTAAGCTGACCACATTCTCTCTGACAAAGCAGTCGTCAGCTAACACAGTCCGAAACATCTTGCGCAGCTCACCGATGATCAGAATTGCCAGAATGCCAAGAATGAAATAGATGAGCACTGACTCCTTGTACTGCTCCACGAATACTTCATATTGAAATACTCTGGCGATCCATTTTATCGACCATGGTAATGTCACTGTCGCCACAATTCCTGCAAAATACATAAAATCCAGTAAATACTTCGTAATCCATACTACCGTTTCCTTCTTCATATGTTCTCCATACCTTTCTGAGGACATACACCGATGCCTCTTGTTTTGTTGAGTATACTATATCATGGTTGTGATTGAATTGCAATATATTTTTATTATTTTTCGATAAGTTTGTATTGATTTTTGATAAAAAGAAAGGGGGTGTCATGTTGACGCCCCACAAATAGCATTTCCACTTGGAATCTTTATTTTTATGAACTTGTTACGCATAGATAGCAATGGGAATTACTATAACAGCTGGACTTATTATTTTGGTCTTCAATTCAGGCAGATTAAACTGTTTCATGTCTTCCGTTTTAAATCCAGAAAACATATCATTTAATAAATCTTCTTGTAAAATAGTCAATGATGTTTTTCTAAGTAAATCAATGTTTTCCGTATCTTCTTTACAGATAGATATTACTTTACCAAGAACTTTAAAATGTCCTCCAATAATTTCTGATATATTATCATTTGCAAGATATTGCTCCTGTACCGATAACACTGTGGTTCCTTTTTCATCTGATAAAATAAAATCTATTGTCCCACTATGTTTTAATTCTTCAGCAAATGATTTTATTTGTGTCACAGTTTCATCTTCCCTTGGTTTTGACTTTTTCGTCTGTGGTTGTTCTGTAAAAATATCTACCATCCGAAATAAATCAATAAAGCTATCCATATAATTTATTATTGGATTTTTTTGCAATTCTCCCTCAACTTCAATAAAGTCCCCCACCTGCATTTTAGAAAAATCCAAATCAGATTTTAGTATCTTTTGTTCTACTAAAAAGCTTCGAAACTTTGATAAAAGGGAAACATTGGTATGCACCTTTTCTTTGATAATATTTTCATTTTGTCCTCTATTTCCTTCATGACTTAATCCACCAGAAACATCTATTTTTAACAATTTACTCAAAAGAGTAGTTGAAGTTGAAATTTCTGCATCGGCTTTCTGTACAGAATTATTTTCTGTATGTTCTGTATAATTAATTTGACTTACCATTGAAAAACCATCTTCTATAATAGCAAGCATATCCAAAACTATCTTTTCATTTATATATACAGGAATAATAAGTCTGTCTGATTTTATATCATGTTCCATATTTATGTTCCTTTCTCTTTATCAAGTTTTTCAATGTAATTAATCTTTCAAATATTTTTACCAAAATTTTCTAATCTCTTCTTCACTGACATTCTCATATAATTTATTCTTCTTAATAATTTCACACACCTTCTTAAAATCATCTCCTACTAGTGATTTTACTGTCTCAACCATACTACGTAACCCTTCTGTTCTCTCTTCTAGCCTCCCTTTCTCAATTCCCTGCTCTATTCCTTTCTCTATTCCTTCTTCAATTCCTCTTTCTAATAAACCTTCTCCAAGATTACACATATCATTCAGTCTCCCTTCTGTCTTCACACTCATTACAAAACCATATTTTTCTTCGAGATTCTTCCTTTTATGCTCTGCATCTTCTTTTTTTAGAAGTTCTTCCAGCATTGCTATCAGGTAATTTCTGGAAATGGTAACATACTCTCGTTTTCTAAGTCGAATAATAACTCCCTGCACTTTATCAATGGAATGTAACTCCATCATCTTACCATATACATTTTCCTGCGTAAGACATATCCTATTAATAGAATCCTCGTCATCGTTCGCATCCATGCAGATCCAGATACTCCTTATGGGCTTGATATCATCATAATTTGACTTTTCAAATTCTACTTCCTTCTGCGCCGAAATCATCCTTGCCAAATAATATATGATCCGATTGTCCAGATGATACTGCAGTTTATTGGAATCCGAACTTTTCTGTGCTTCCACATTGATCAGGAACTTTATCATTTCTTCGCCAAGATAGACTGCAAAACGAATATCATAAAATATCTTACCCTCTCCCGGCACTGTATCTTCTTCTGAATACTTCACTATCTTCGAAAGATTCGTCTGCCCTGGTTCCATGCGTATCCCTGATACCACAGGTTCATCCATGCTCCGCATGATATCTTCCAATTCAATATCTTTAAATTCCTCTAATGAGTATTTCAAAATACGAGAAAGCACCTGTTTATCTGCCAGCACTTCCTTAACACTTGCATCATATTTTGCAACTTTGCTTGTAATTTCCACCACATTTGATAAATTAGTTTCCATATATCATCCTCTTATCCTCGTATATATAAGTATACTCTAAGTGTATCATATATGGAATACAATATCAATACATATGTTCGGAACTTTTGTTCTATTTCTTTGTAATCATCTATGTAAGTATATTATCATATAATTCATTTTTAATCAAAAGAATAACTCCTTGACACAACCTTATACAGCGTTCAAAATATAGTTAATCGTACTATATAAGAGGTATTTTATGCTGCAATATATCAAAAACAAACGTGTTCTGTTCATTACGACCAAGAATCCCGATTATATCAGAAATACACAGGAAATTGCTTTTCTTGAAGAGCATGCTTCTTTTTATACCGTGATAGCTTCTACGCATACAAGCTATCCCAAACGTCTTTTATCTATCTACAAACGTCTTTTAACTGTGCATATGAATGAATATGACACTGTGTTCCTTGGCTTTGCACCGCAGCTTGTCCTTCCCCTTTTTGCATGGAAATTCAAAAACGTTGACATTGTAGAAGATTTCTTTATCTCCATGTATGACACCCTTTGCTGCGACAGATGCAAGTTCCGTCCTGACAGTTACATAGGTAAACTGTTACACAAAATCGACAGGCTGACTCTTTCCCGTGCTGATGCAGTTTTTTGTGATACCCATGCACATGCACAATATTTTTCCCAGGAGTTTCAGGCTGACCCTGATAAATTATTCACCATGTATCTTCACGCAGATACCACTATCTACCATCCTATGAGTGTTAATCGCCCTGCTGGTCTGGAAGGAAAATGCATTGTTCTGTACTTTGGCAGTATCCTGCCGCTTCAGGGCATTGATATTGTATTAGATACTTTCCGTCTGTTGGACCATTATGCCAATCTGTACTTTATCTGCATTGGGCCTATTCAGGATGAAAAGCTTACAAATCCACGTCCTATGTCAGACTGTATACAATACATAAACTGGCTACCACAAGAAGAGCTGGCTCGTTATATTGCCATGGCTGACCTATGTCTTGCAGGACATTTTCACGGAAGCATTGGTAAAGCCAGACGTACTATCCCACTTAATGCTTATATATGTCAAGCAATGAAAAAGCCCATGATTCTAGGCGATAATGCTGCAAATCATGAGCTATTTAAAGAAAGCGATGATATTTTGTTTGTAGAAATGGGAAATTCTCACGCATTGGCTAATGGAATCATTGAATGGTGGAAAAAGCATCCTCAATGATTTTATATTATTTATAAATTTCTAATTCATTCATTAAATCTCTTTTTAATTTACCCAACGGCATTTTTTTGAGCATGTCATCTGTAATTTGGGGACCAAATATCAGTTCTTTATAGTCACTTTGGGTTATATTAATTTTTTTTAACACTTCATCAAATTCCTCAATCTGGGATTTTTCATACATCATTTTCTTTTCAGTCAGTCGATTTACCTCTTCTCCATGTATCTGATAAGCTTCTTCTATTTTCATTTCATTAATATTGTTTTTCATTTTAAGATCAGATGTATTTATCGTAATTTTATTGTCCTGAGTATTTATTGGCTCATACGAAAATTTTATTTTATTCCAATCTACTGTATAATCAAACGGAGAAATCAATTCTACTGTACTCTTGCTCTTTACCCTATTACAATCTCCACAACTTGGCACTAAATTATATAAACATAATGCAAAAATTGGATAGGCACTCTTTGGGAAGAAATGATCCAATTGCGCGCCTGAGACCTCCTCACCTCTACTGCTAATATAACTCCTGTTACAATATGGACAAACATAAAGCTTTGATTCATTAACCATACGCACATTCATTTTAATCTTATTTGACGTAGATTCAACAACCCTTTTATACGCTCCTATCATTTCATCAAAATCTGGTTTATATGTTGTAAATATATGTTCTGTTTTTTTATCATTAATTTTCATATACAAATAGTTTTTTTCAATCTCTTTGTATGGCATTAATATCAATTCTTTAAAATCACCTATAGATTTTTTGAATAGCTTATTTGAATAACCAACAATTCTTTGTTCTAACTGTTCTATTCTTTGTTCCTTATCTTTTGTTCTTGATTTCTTATCTTTAACTGTTTTATCTTCTGTCAGTAAATGTTCATCTACACACTTATAAAATTCATTACAAAATTCATCATCATATTTATCTATCTTTACCATTATTTTTCTTCTTTTAAACGCTCTATTTCACTTTCTATATTTTTTCTTTGTTGTTCAAGTTGTTTAATACGCTCTTCTACACTATCTTTTTTCTTAAATTTCTGTTCTAATAACTGAGTTAATTTGTGACGATAAACCGGTTCTCCTATTTGATCAATCAACAATTTCATCTTTTCATATGTTGATAGATTATTATTGTCACTGTAAAATCTACCAAGCCATTCTTCTATGTTACTCTCATTATCTACCAGTAATTCAATAATTTCATTTATCAATCTACGAGAATACTCTCCTATTGTAAAATTCATAAAAAAGTTTTCTTTGAGCAATGTATGTATATTTTGACCTAATGTTTTCTCTCTATTATCTGATTTATCATTTTCCATAAGATACTGGACATCCTCCTGCAGCACATCAGAAATCATAAACGGAGAATTAGTTGTAACAATTAACTGAATTTTAACATTATTTGTCGTGCTCTGTACCATATCAAATATCATGTTCAAATATTTTCTTTGCCATTCAGGATGATAATACAGTTCTCCTTCATCAATAAAGATAACTACAGCTTCACGTTCTTTTAACATTTTCTTTTCAGAAATAACATTTTCCAACTTTAACTTTTCTTTATAATATTTTTTTTCTTTTTCACATCCCTGCAAATACCAATACAGTCTTGCCATAAAAGAAAACTTTGCATACTGCCCTGCCGAAAACGCACCAATATATGCTCTTGTATTATGAATCAGCTCCCTATGTTCTTTACTTATATCTTCACCATTCTTTAAATTTGGAATTTCCTTGATAGATCTTTGTTTATCTCTATTTTCAAAAATTTTAAACTGCTGATTTTTATCAATATCTAAATATGTACATATCTGTTCCTTGTCCATATGTTTAAGCATTGCAAGCTGATAGCATAAATCATAATTGATATATGTCTGTTCTTTATTCTTTTTATAATTTTTTTCATTTTCTATACTAATAGCATTCACTCTACTAATCAACATACTCTCTTCAGACATATCAACAAAACGATCTTCATTATACTTTTGCGAGGACAAATTATCAGCCTGTAAGACAGCTAATTGCTCTGCCCTTATCTGTCCTGAAAAATACACTACTTTACTTAATTCATCTAACGCAGAGTACTCCACACCATCATATGGATAAATATCGTTTACATCCACATCAACATCTCTTATATTAGTTAAATAATAATCACGTTTTCCCATTGTAAACACTATAAAAAATTTCGTTTTTTTGTCCAGAATATCTTCATAACCTTCAAAATCACATTTCATAATACCCTGTTCACATATTGGTTCTTCATGAATATTTATCAATTCCAGTAACTGAAAAAAAGTATTTCGTAAAAAATCTACAATACTTGATTTACCAGTTCCATTTTTTCCCACAATACAAGTCATGGAATAAATATTTTTTCCATAAAAATGGTCTATTTGAATGTTATCATTATTTTTCCTTATTGCTTTCTTCCCATTCTCAATTATAATAGAATACCGATGGTCTATCTCTATATTTTGTCTTTGAACCCCTCTATAATTTTCAAAAAAAGCAAGAGAAAATAGTATTTTATTTTCAGATACTAATTTCTTAGAAAACAAAAGCCTTGATAGTTTTTCCTGTGTTTCCTGTGATCTATATTCTTCCAGTAACCAGCTTTCTTTTCGGAATTCAAATGTTTCACGCATTTTTCCATATGATATTTGTATAAGTCCCTTATGTATTCCTATCTCAAGTTGTTTATTTTCAACATAACAAGTTCGAACTGGTGTTTTTATCTTGTTTATCCAATACACTTCAGGTTGTTTAAATACTTCAATCTCTGTATCTGTCGCTAAAGTATCTCCTGACAAATAGTTTTTTCCCCAGCTTTTATTTTCCCTTTCCAACATCTTATTAATAGTGTCAGCAATCATTAATGAGTCCAAATAGAAAAATTTGTACTTATTAACTTCAACTTCAGTTAAACCCACATTAAGAATAACTGCACATATTTGATGTCTACAAACTTTCATGTTCACAACATCATATAGCCTATATTGATTTATCATTTTTAAAATAATATCTTTGGAAACAAATTTAATATTCTCTTCTATTAATCCTATTCCTTTGAATGCATACCCTAGGTCATTTGGTGTTCCTGCATGTGATACATGTCTATATAATGTACTTGCTATTTGATTTTTTTCGTTTTCAGTAAAATAAATATCATTAAATTCCTGTGGATATTTTTTGCACAAAAGTTCTATTGCCTCTTCGTTAGCACTAAAGCAGTTAAACCTTTTATTAAAAAATTCAACCAGACCAAGATATAATATTTTCATTAATATTTTATCTGAACCTATATGTTTCTTTAGATTCCCATCCTCTGTAAAAGCTATATAGGCAAAATATCTTCTACTCATAAGCTCCTTATATTCTTTCAGATAATCATGCACCGGGATATTATAAAGTGTAACAAATGCTAATGAATTTAAGTCTGAAATTACCTCATTTTCATAATCTATTGTTACAAAAGGATCCTTGTACTTATTATCAACTCGTTCTTCTTCTACTTTAAATATTTTATTAAGTGTGGTTAAAATATCTTCAATTGTATTTATATTTTCTTCTATCCAAAATTCCTTCAAATTAGGCTTATCTATAATTCTTTTTTTTATTATTTTTTTTACTTTTTCGAAATCCATAATCCGTATCCTATCACATTATTATATCTGGTATTTATCAGTTTCTTTAACATAATCCGCTTTATTAAAATAAACAGACTCCAATATGCACAATTCTGTCATACATTGGAGTCCTAATATTCCTTCATCGTATTAATTTTACCAGTACTTCCTAATCTCCTCATCACTGGCATTGGCATATACATCATTCTTCCTTATAATCTCACATACCTTCTGGAAATCATCCCCTACCAGAGATTTTACTGTCTCTACCAGACTACGCAATCCTTCTGCCTTTCCCTGTTCCAATCCTTGCTCTATCCCTTGTTCTATTCCTTCTTCAATTCCTCTCTCTAATAAGCCCTCTCCAAGATTGCACATATCATTCAATCTCCCTTCTGTTTTCACACTCATTACAAAACCATACTTTTCTTCGAGATTCTTCTTTTTATTCTCTGCATCTTCTTTTTTTAGAAGTTCTTCCAACATCGCTATCAGATAATTCCTGGAAGTTGTAACATCAAATCTTTTTCTAAGGCGTATAATGACACTCTGCACTTTATCAATGGAACGTAACTCCATCATCTTACCATATACATTTCTCTGTGTAAGACATATTCTATTAATAGAATCTTCATCATCGTTTGCATCCATACAGATCCAGATGCTCCTTACAGGTTTGATGTCATCATAGTTTGACTTTTCAAATTCTACTTCCTTCTGCGCCGAAATCATCCTTGCCAAATAATATATGATCCGATTGTCCAGATGATACTGCAGTTTATTGGAATCCGAACTTTTCTGTGCTTCCACATTGATCAGGAACTTTATCATTTCTTCGCCAAGATAGACTGCAAAACGAATATCATAAAATATCTTACCCTCTCCCGGCACTGTATCTTCTTCTGAATACTTCACTATCTTCGAAAGATTCGTCTGCCCTGGTTCCATGCGTATCCCTGATACCACAGGTTCATCCATGCTCCGCATGATATCTTCCAATTCAATATCTTTAAATTCCTCTAATGAGTATTTCAAAATACGAGAAAGCACCTGTTTATCTGCCAGCACTTCCTTAACACTTGCATCATATTTTGCAACTTTGCTTGTAATCTCCACCACATTTGATAAATTAGTTTCCATATATCATCCTCTTGTCCTCGTATATATATAAGCACTCTAAGTGTAGCATATATGGAATATAATATCAATACATACGTTCTGAACTTTTGTTCTATATCCTAATAAAAGCCATATCCTTATGATTATTCTACCACAAAAATATGACTTTTACGAAATGTTTTATAAACTTTACTACCAATCAATACCACTGATTAAATAATAAACACGCCCTCCATCATTTCCTCTTTCTCAACTGATTCTTCTTCTCTTTCTTCTGTCTTTTGAGTCTCTATTACTTGTGGTTCTCCGTCCTCAGGTTTTGCTGTATACAATGCCAATAGAAGTATCATCATATAAACCGGTAATGCCTCTACCATAATCGGTAAACATATGACTGCTGCTAAAACGCCTATTGCCAGCCAGGTCAAAAGTGAATCTTTGATTCTTCTATCTCTAATAGTAAGGTACAATTTATAACAAGCCACTGCAAGTACAGCAATTATTACAATTACGCCTACTACTCCATACATCTGATGCATAACTGCCAGAATGTTTCCATGCCAAGCCTGTATCAATGCCTGATTGAGTTTTTTAATAAAAGACATACATGCAACTATAAAAACATCCGTATTTATTTGTCCCCATTTATCTCCAATAAACTTTTGAATTAGCTGATCTATTCCTATAGTACCATCAACCCTTGCTAAGGCTAAACATATAACAATCATACAACATACTACTTTTAAAATAACTTGCAATCTGATCTGTAATTTAATCATTCGTACTTTCTTTAGATCAGCCTCTTGTGGAATTCTATCCCAATGCCTTATTATCAAGAGTCCAAATGTAAATAAAATAATTTCCCCCACTATGCTGCTCTCTAAATGATATACTAAATTATCTACTTGTACAATTGAAGTGTAATTAACAAGTAATGACATATTACATATCAAAAAAGAAAATATAAAGAAAATCTGGAATAATTTTTGCATTATTTTAGCTATTGGAACAATTGCTATTGCATATACCAACATCATAACCAGAACTATTATCATTGCACCTGTTGATTCATTTATCGCCATAACTACCGTCGCTAATACAGCACAAACAATATAAACAATTTGCATTATTTTGTCATCACAATATATATACTGTCCAGCAGAAATCATCATGACAAGTAACGCAACCATATTAATATACCAAATATCACTGGTTCCCCTATTCCATAATGGTATCATATCGTGAGCAACCGCTGTATTTACAAAATATAAAACAAGCACAAATCCACCAGAATACAATAAATAATCAAAATACCACCTTTTCCAATTATTTTGCATTTTAAGTCCAAAACATAATAATACCCCAGATATAACTACTATATAATCATCATATTCATATTGTTCCGATTTAAAAGCAATACTTATAACCGATAAAATGAATACAACAATATATATCCATGTTCTTCTTCCAAAATACTGTAGGTTCACTTTTCCTTTATATGCTATAAGATACAATATAAAAATTGAACTAGGAAATAAAATATACAACTTTCCTATATTTATAATATTATTTATTGCCGGCAACAAGAGCATTGCTGACATCATAGTTGGTAACAATACATTTTTATCTGATTGCATAATATCCCCTTAATACCTAATATATTCTATTCAATCCACCACTTCTGCTGTACATTGTCCAAATTATATTTTTCGATTACAACATCACCTGTATTAGTTCTTGTTAAAGCATATTCATTGTTTTGAGCAAGAAATGTCACTGTCCCATCTTGATTTTTACAAATAGTCCAATGTTGTGCTTCTGAATTATTAGGTTGATATAATTGTACATTATTTCCATTTTTATACTCTCCATTTTTAATATCAGCTACTTTATTATCCATAAATAAAGTTATGTACTTATTATCTTTTTCCTCTATCATTTGAATTGTTTGCACTATATCTGTCATTTTTATATTTTCATTGTCACTAGAGAGCACATATTTTTTATCATAAGAATATATTGCAACATCATAGATATCTATATTTTTACTAAATACATGAAAACAATTTGAATAAGAATACCCATAACTACTGATTTTCTCATATTTATTAACCAATGGATTATGTTGTATAATATTCTTCAATATCTCATCTGCATTATAATCACTAACTGTATATACCATAAATTCTTTCTGATAAAAATCATCATTAGCAAATATATCGGTATATGAATCCTGTTGATAAAATGTTGAGCTGTTGTACTCTTTAATTTCTAAATAATTAGGCTGAACTCTCCACGGTCCATTATAGATAAAAAAACAATCTAACGTTCCATACTGCTTTGCTTTCTCTATCGTGTCCAGAGAGTTAATATACATATATTCCCAATATCCTTTAGTCCAACTATTTACTAATGCAACAGCTATCATAATAGTAAAAATCACACATTTATTGCTTTGCGTTATTTTAAAATGAGATAAAATAAATTCAATTAATATAAATACAAATGTAATAACTACTGCATATATAGGACTTATATATCTATCTGTTTGGTAAACTGCTATTTTAGCAATTATGCAAAAATATATAGATATACTTGCACCTAATATCATGCATCTGTTAATTTGTACTTTTCTATTTTCTTTTTCTATTTTATATTTTTTATTTATTATATTTTCAAAAATCAACACTATTCCCAGTATTACAACACTATATCCTAACATACCTCCCATAAGATCATAATTTAAAATACGAAAATAAGTACGAATAGAATTCCAATACGTCAAAATCGAATTGCCTAAATTAGCAAATGATTCCTCTCCTCTATTACTAAAGAAAATATGTTGTATCATCTGTGGAAATATTATAATCGCTATGCTTTCTGACAATGCCATTAATAATATAAGATTGAAAAATTTCTTCCAGTTCTTTTGTATTAATATACCAATTCCAACTGATAAACACAGTGCAACAAGATATACAATAAAATAGTAATGTGTCAAACTCCCCAGTACTACAACTACTAATATGGATAATTGTTTCTTCCATGAAAATATTTCTTCATCATATACCTGCAATAATAAATATGTAATTATTGTCACAAAAAACATTGCCATAATATACATTCTAAAAAAACAAACTATATCCAAAATAGCCTGACTAAAGATAAAGAAAATTGATGCATATTGTAAAAGTAATGTATTATTTGTTAATTTCTGAAGAAGTTTTCGAAATGCAACTAAGGTTGCTAACATAAAAAAAATATTAATTATACCCAAATACCATTTACTTATTGTATTAGGGAATAACGAACATATTGTATGCACTAAAATATAATACAAAACCGGATGCACATCCGCACCTTGATTTTTCCATACATTACCATAATCAAAGCGTTGATTTTTATCAACTGTCATATAATTTATATATGGTTCATCTGCTGGTTCATATTTATGCCCATCTTCTATATCTATATAAATATTTCCATGATTATTAGCTAACCCAAAACTATATATTTCATCTACATGATAATTTTGTTTTAACATAATAGCAAAACAAAATACGATCAATGCAAAAACATAAAAGAATAAATTTTTTCTTTCCATATGTATACAATTATATTTCTTTTCCAAATGTTTTCCCCCACACTTCCTTCAATTAATCCAATAACTTCATTCCTTTTTCCCTGCTTTTATTAATACTCTTCCTATTATCTCCTGTATAAAATAATCCTTTAAAATAAGTAAACATAATAAATATACTATTCCAAAACACATTGAAGACAATAATAGAATCATTAAAGTTCCTATTTCTAAATGAAGTGTCCAAACAGAACTCAAAGTTGCTATTATAGTAGAAATAATATATGGGCAAGTATTAATATTTTTGAATAATTCTTTAAAAAGAGTTCTAGCAGAAAAATATTGATAGATAAATACCATAAATTCTGCTGTTACCGTTCCAATTGCTGCTCCTACAACTGAATATTTTGGAATTAATATCATATTTAATATCAAATCAATCATTGCTCCTACAATAGTTGATTCAAGCACCTTCTCTTCTTTCCCCATGGGAACTAATATTTGAATTCCCATAAGATTAGTAAGACCTATAAAAAGTAATGTAGGAAGCATGATTCGCATCGGTACTATTGCATCAATATATTGTTCTCCTGATAGCAAGAGTACTACTTGTCGTGCATACACAAAAAAATAGGCGATCATAGGAATTGAAATAAATAGTACAAAACAAATCGCTTTTTTTGATAATATTTGAAATTTTTCTATTTCTTTTTTTTCTAAATATGATGTTACTCTTGGCAAAAGTACTGCTCCTAAGGAGGTTACAATGCAAACAAGCATATTTTTTAACTTTACTGCAGTATTATAATAGCCCACATCTGCATCTGTATTTATAAGCCCAATCATCGTTGTATCTAAATTTAAATATACTGTAGTAGCACATGACATTGCAAAAAAAATGAAAATCGGTTTTAAATGTTTTTTTAAATTTAAATGGTTTCTTTTTTTTAAATTAACTAATTTATGTAAATAAATAAAATTTAGTATACCTGATGCTGAAGATGCAAATATTAAAATAGCACCATATATAACATAATCACTCTGTTCTTTAACTAATAAAAACATGGCTCCTATTCCAATGCATTTGAAAATAATAGATCTCCATGCAATATAGGAATACATTTCCATAGCTTTAAAAAACCATTCTACTCCTAGTGTTGTAAATAAAATTGAACCACTGGTAATAATCAAAAGGGTTCTTTCATCTTGAAAACGCGGTACAAAGTATAATATGATAAAAAACAAAACATAAGATATCACACACATAAATAAGTTTATTACCAGAATCTCTTGTACCGTTTTAGATAACTTCTCCTCATTTTCTCTAACTTTTGCACATGCCCTAATTCCATATGTCGGAATCCCCAGTTGTGCCAGAAGCAAAAAATAATTTACTACTGAATTGGCAAAAGCCACTTTTCCTGTTCCAATAGGCAAGAGAATTCTAGAAGTGTATGGAAATGTAATTAATGGAAATATAAAGGAAGACATTGTCAAAATCACGTTCATTATAAAATTATAAAATACTGATTTGCTACTTTTCAAATTGATTTCGCCCTCCTATTAATATGGCATAAAAAAACAAACATTAACTAAACTTAGTTCGTCTTTTTTCAACATGATAGTTTTTCTTCAACTATACTTAATACTAATTTACTTTTTATCTATAACAAATAAATCATTTTCTGCTACGTTAGTATATTTCATATAATCCTTATAATTTTGTGTACTCTTTTCTATTACAACAATAGAACCTTCTTCAATGAACCCAATCTTTTTTTCATCTATTGGATAAATTATTTTATCCATTAGCATATATTGTAAATAGAACATATTTCTCCATGCAGAATCCATTTTTTCTGATTCTACTGATGTTAATAAATAATATACCTTTGTTTTGTCAGATTCTATTATGTCTACTATATCTTCCAACTGGTTAGCAGTTTGATAGCCTACATAAAGATTATTCTTTAACGTATTTTCCCCTACGAAAAGCCATACTATCGCTATAATTATTAAAAATATTTTCTTGTTATATGCATTTGCTTTCCAAAGCAGCATACTAATAAGGAGTACTATCATTACTACAATTATTGTATATACATACCTTATATCCGCATCAGCGAAAAAATCATAACCGGATATCCCACTAATTTGCATACTTATGCATCCACTAAATTCTATGTTCTTTACATAATCATACAAATTAATTGCCAAACTCAAAATAAAAATAGCATATAGGCAAAAATATATATTACTTTTTCTATTATTCACTCCCCAATATATACCTTCAACAATTAATGGTAGAATAAATGCTTCTGAATATCTACCATACATTAAATGATCAAATCGATTAATGTTATACATTGAAACACTTGTTAATACTACTTGCCCCCAAAAACTTAAAATAATATAAATGTAAAAAGGGGTCATTTTCTTATCTGCTTTTACAATTTTTTTTATAATATTATAAGTAGATATAATAGTAAAACCAAATGTACTTACTGCACAATAGAAAACCTTACCTTCAATTGATCTAATCAGTAAAAGAATCGTTTTTATATTTGTTAATTGTGATATTGTCCATAAATATGCTGACATACTTGAATTCTGAATAGTTTTAACTTCTTCTTTATCCAATCCCATCATTACATCTGATGGTGCTTTATATAATATCTGAATAAATATATCTTTTATTTTCCAAACCAAAAATAAAATAATAACAATAGACACTATTGTTATTGAGATCTTTCTATTTTTTTCACTAAAAGCAATATATGCTAATGTTAAAAGCAAACTAATAATAGCAACCAGCGTTCTTAAATGAACACTGAACATCATAAATGAACATACTAATAAAAGCATTGCGTATTTACATCTTTTATTTTTGTAATATTGCAATAATAAATATATAGACCAAACATACAAAAAAGTGATAAAAATTTCTGCTTGTGTTGTATGTGTATATACAATTATATATGGGTACAGCATACTAACTACACAAATCACCGCTATTAGTTTTTTCCTTTTATTTTCTGTGCAAATTCCGCTTCATCGGATCACCGATTCCGCTAGCAACGGATCAGTGTTTCCGGTTGTAACGGAACACTTTTCCGCTTCGTCGGATCACGCATTCTTATAAAGTGTTATAGTTTTTTCGTAGTCATTATTTTTAGATTACGAAAGGAGGCATTTTTATGCAGGACTACAACACTATTATTGGTGCTATTCAGATGCGTCTGAATAAGTGCCCAACCAGATCTGTTATGGATCGTTTTCGAATCGGATCAAGCACTCTTAACTTGATCATGAGTCGATATAAGGCTCTTGAGCTCACCATTGACGAGCTTGAAGCTATGTCACCAAAAGAAGTAGAGAACCTCTTTTACCCACAGAAAAATCTTCAACGCAAAGAAGTTCCACTTCCAGATTTTCAGTATTACTATGATCGTATTCATGCCCCAAACAGTAGAGTAAATATTTCATTCTGTTGGCTGGATTACAAAGAAAAGAATCCAGATGGATATGAAAAATCTCAGTTCTATGAATACTATCAACGTTTTGTTCAGGAAAACTATGGTGGCACAAAAATTTCAATGGCGGCAAATCGCAAGCCTGGTGAAAAGATGTACATCGACTGGGTTGGCGACCAGCCTGGACTTCTGACGGATGTTACAACCGGTGAAATTATGAGAGTTCACATCTTTGCCACAACATTAGGCGTGAGCAGTATGATCTATGCAGAGGCATTTCCAAATGAAAAGCTACCTTGTTTTATCGAAGGCTGTGTACATGCGGTATCCTTCTATGGTGCAGTTGCTAAACACTTTGTCCCGGATAATCTAAAAACAGCTGTTACGAAGCATACAAAAGATGATCTTGTATTACAGTCAACCTTCTCTGATCTGGAAGACTTCTATGATACGATTGTGCTCCCACCACCGGCTCGTAAGCCTAAGGGAAAACCAACGGTCGAGAATCATGTGCGTTTCCTTGAAACACATCTTATAGAAAAGTTAAAAGAAAAGATTTACACATCCTTTGAGGATTTGAATGCTGATATCAAAAAGATAGTAGCCGTCCTCAATGCGAGACCTTTTCAGAATCAAGCTTTTTCCAGACAAGAAATGTTTATCAAGTATGACAAACCATGTATGAAACCACTGCCAGGCGGAGAATACACAACTTGTGATTACAAAGCAGTACTGAAGGTGCCTAATAATTATCACATCGATTATGACGGCCACTACTACTCTGTATTGTATACTTACTGCGGAAAACCAGCAATCCTTAAGGCTACACCTTCTGAGATTCGTATCTGTGATCAGTACAACCGTCTGATCTGCACGCACAGAAGATCTTATAAGGATTTTCCGTTGTACATAACTACGGATGAGCATATGCCTCCGGAACACCTTTATTATCAGGAAATCAATTCGAAAGATGGAAACTATTACAGGCGCTGGGCGTCTGTGTTCGGTCCTTCCATGTCGGAATTGATTGATCGAATCCTAAAATCTTCTAAACACGAAGAGCAGGCATTCAATGCATGTGCCGGGATACTACATCGAGTAAAAGCAATCCCTAAAGGCATTGCAGAAGAAGCCGCTCGTAAATGCATTGAAATGAACTCCTGTCGCTACTCGACGTACAGGCAGGTGCTTAAAAAGATGGAGTGCGATGAGCATCCAGAATCATCACCGGAATCACTTCCATCTCATGAAAACATCAGAGGAAAGGATTACTACAAGTAAAGGTGAATGATTATGGCCTATAGACAGAAAGAATACAATTATAACGACAAACTTACAAAGGATCAAAATCTTCTTATGGACAAACTCTATAAGATGCGTATGTCCGGCATGGCAGAAGCTTTTGAAAACCAACTTATGAATCCGAATTCGGGATTAGAGAGCTTTGAAACAAGGTTCTCTGAAATCATCAACCATGAGTGGTCAGGGAGAGAAAACAAGAAGTTCAATCGGCTCTTAAAACAAGCAACACTAAAATATCCGGCAGCTGACCTTGATAGTTCTCTTTATGATCCAGAGAGGCAGTTAAACACACATGTTATTGAATTACTGGCCAAAGGTGATTGGATTGATGAACCGAACAATCTTTTGATTACAGGTGGAGCAGGAGCTGGCAAAACGCATATTGCATGTGCACTTTGCGTCACAGCACTACATCAAATGAGAACTGTTAAATATATCCGTGCGAATTATCTGCTTCAAGAATCCGCCCATGCGCATAGTGAAGATAATTACTATGAGTATTCAAACAAGATGGCCGGTTATGATCTTCTTGTTATAGATGATTTTGGCTTGATGGACTTAAATCTCGACAAGTGCCGTGATCTCTTTGAAATCATCGAAGCTAGAGATTGCCGAAAATCAACAGTCATCATCTCGCAGATGCCAGTAGCGAACTGGTACCAATTGTTTGGTGATAACACATATGCAGATGCATGTCTCAGCCGCATGACCTCTAAAGCATATCGATTAGACTTTCCAGGTCGCGATAGACGTGTAGAAAGCAAGTAACTTTATTAACCAACAGGGCAATGATCCGTTCCTAGCGGAACAGCGCTCCGCTCATGCGGAGCGAGTGCTCTGTTTTTGCGGAATATGCAATTTTCTGTTATGATATTAAAGATACTATTCAATAATAAATAAATAAACACTATTAAAATAACATTTATTATTTCTGCGCAGTAATACCTTATTTTAATACTAGGTATAGAAATTAATAGTGATAAGATTATTCCATAACCAAATCCATAATATCCTGAATAACTCATAACGTTATTCCAATTATATCCTCTTAACAATGCTCCACTTGCCCAATAGCCAAATTCATCTGTAAACCATGGAAGATATCTCCTTTGTATCCCTATGCAATTAATTACTATCAGCAATAGTGAAAAAAACATTGTATATTTTTTTTCATCAATATATTTTTTTATCTTATCTGTCATCTAAATTCCTCAAACTTTTATATAATATTTCAATATATACAGAAAAGTAATTTGAAATTCTCATTAAAAATAATGACTTATTTTTCATTAACCTATACACAGCAAAATCTTTGTTCTTGATATATAAATCAATTTCTTTTATTTGTTCTCTAACTTTTAAAATGGGCATCCCTATCATATAATTATCAATTACTTTTTTAGCAAATTGAGCTTCCTGATATTTATATATTTGTAATTTAGAACTACAGTCTTGATTTAAGATTTTTAATAAAACTTTTTTTGAATCTTGATAATGTTTTTTTATACCACTTACACTAACACTTTGCCCTGCATTATCTAGTTTATATATATATATCTTTATTAATATAACGAACTGTTTTTATATATGGAAGATACGATATAACATATTCCATATCTGTATAAAAACAATGTTCTGATATTTCTATATAATTTTTCTTTAATATTTCTGTTTTGTAACATATACCATGCATCAACAAATTTGTTCTAAAATCCAGATTTTCTATTTTTAAACACTTGTTTGGAGCAAGCATAAATTTAATATGATTACTTGTCTTGCTTTCTCCATAGTATAATAAATAATCTGTGAGAATCATATCATCTTCTGTTGTCATTAATATTTTCATTAAATATTCAAGATTGTTTGTGTCAAACCAATCATCTGCATCTAACAATTTAAAATATTTACCACTAGCCATTTTTATACTATTATTAATGGTAGAACCATATCCACCATTTTCTTTATTTATAATTCTCACAATATTCGGATATTTTCTTTCATATTCTTGGGCAATGCATAAAGTCATATCATTTGATCCATCATTGACTATAATTACCTCTATAAAATTTATATATTTATCAGATATAATACATGATTCTATTGCCTTTTTAATATACTTTTCTGCATTATACGCAGCTATAGATATTGTTAATATCTTATTCATCCTTTTTTATATCTCCTAAATATTTTTGACCAAAGTCAGCTATAATTTTCTTTTTATTTTCGTATTCGAATTTATTTAAAAAATATTTTCTAACATTTAAATTAATCTTTTGATCCATATCGGAATTATTAATAACATTAATAAATTCCTGAGATGAATTACATTCATAAATCCCATCTACTTTTTCTTCACCATATCCCAATAGAGCTTCATGAGAAGCAAATATATTTTTTCCATACATTAAAGCTTCTGCCGTTTTTACTTTCATTCCACCGCCTGAAAAAATAGGAATTACAACTCCTCTCGCCTCATAATAAAAGGGGGCTATTTCTTCTACTGTTCCTAATATGGTTACATTTTTTTTCTCAAGATGCTTAATCTTTTCCATTCCTTTACCTATAATCAATAATGAATAATTTATATATGGCATAACATTATCAATAAACCATATGATTCCCTCTACGTTAGGTTTAAAATAAGAGCCCACGAACAATAAATAATCCCCATACATATTATTATCCATTGAAATATTACATCTATAATGATCTTTTATCGTTATTGGTAAAAAACAAGTGGCTTTTCTATTGTAGAATTTCCGTATTAATTTATCATCTCGTTTGTTTAAAACAAATATATAGTCAGCTTTATTAATTATTTTTTTTTCGTTATAACTCACAGCCAAATATTTTATAAATGTTAAGGGGTTTTTCTTCAAACGGTCTAAAGAGTATTGTTTTTCAACATTATGTAAAAATAAAATACTTTTGTACGATCTATTACACTTGCTTATTAAATTTCCAAACCAGCTTCCATCAAAATATAAAACATTCGCATTACTATTTAAAATTGAATATAATATCTTTTCTTCTTCACTTTTAGAGTATCCATCCCTCATAAATAAATAATTTACATATTTTCTTAACAGACTTTTTTCTTCCTGAATTCTCAACAGACTAACATTGTCTTTTCCATATACTTCTGCAAGAGCATCATAATTTTCTTTACTTGCCAGTTCTCCTCCCTTCAATACTTTTTGTTCTATATCATGTTTTGTTATATATAAAATTTTCATCTATTTTTCCTTTTCATTACCTGAAGTTCTTTCCAGAACTGTTGTACTCCCTCATTTTTTATAAGTGCTAATCCATAATATATATATCCAACATTTTTCCCATATTTACGTATAATTTTTTTTCTCTTACTTATTATTCTTTTTTTATTATCATTTATCCATGCACCGTTAAAATAATGTATTGAATATGTATTTTCTGTTATATTTAATTCTTCTGTTGCACGATTATATGGGCAAAAATATTCTTGCGGATAAATTGTAATATTTGCAAGCATTTGCTTTTCACCATTCAAGAGTAGACCTTCTTCTAGACATATTCTTGTAATTGGAACAGGATTAGGAGTTAAATCATATTTTCCATTATCTAAGATAAACGCCCGTCCTTCATAATAATCCAAAAATTTTTTGAATATTGGATTACCTACTTCACTACCAAATATCCAAGCTGCAACTGAATGATTATTCTCAAAACAAGTAAATGCCAAGTTATTTAACAAATCATCAAACTTTTTTATTACTTCTATATCAGAATCTAAGTATATTCCTCCCTCATGATACAAAGCATATAGCCTTACATAATCACTAACAAAAGCATATTTTTTTTCTTGAAAAGCCTCTTTTGTATACCTGCAAATATTCACATCAAAATTATCTGTATTCCAACACTTTATCTCATAATCTGGCAATTTTACTTTCCAAGATTCTACACATTTTTTTATTAAATCAGGGAATTCATCTCCACTTAACCAACAATAATGAATAATCTTAGGTATCATTTTATATTCTCCATTTCTCATCTATTTGGCTTTAATCTATCAAATTTATATTTTTTTTGTAACACTCTGCTTTTCTACAATAATCAAATTCAGCAGATAATTTCTGGGATTTTTTGCCAAAATCAAATAATAAATTACAATCATTAAAGATTTTTCTTATGTTATCACTAATCTCTATAACACTCTTCTCTTCTATTAAATATCCATTTTCTCCATCTACTATGATATCCGCAATTCCCCCTGTATTTGTAGATATTACAGGCAACCCAGATGCCATAGCCTCCATTATGGTTGTTGGAACACCTTCTTGATCTCCGTCCTTTGCAACTATTGATGGTGCCACAAATATATCTGCTGATGCATATATTGTCTTTAGCTCTTCATGTGTTTTAGATCCTACAAAACGTATCTTATTGCCTTGTTCCTTTGCCTGTCCTACCAATTTGTCATGTAATGGGCCATCACCCACTATGACTAAAATAGCATCTACAGATTTCATTGCTTCAATAAGATAAGCAACTCCCTTTTTCTCAGCCAGACGCCCTACAAACAGAACTACTTTTTTATCTCCTTGATTAAAATAATTCTCCACTCGGTATTGTTTTCCAAACTTTGATGTATCTACTCCCATAGATATTACGGATGGCTCTTCTATCTCATGACTTGCAAGTTCTTCTACACGCTCTTTTAGATAATTGGAAACTACTGTTACATGAGATGCTTTTTTTAAACATCTTACTTTTAACTTTTTAATGATTCCTTTATTCAAAGAGGTAACATCTCCCCCATGTCCAGTAACAATATAGGGCTTTTTAAAGAAAGACTGTACAATTCCCTGCGGTATTAACCAATGAGCATGCACAATATCATACTCGGGAAGGATTCTCCATAATTTGAAATACAGACTGATAAATAGGAACGGAACCAATAATATACGAACTTTTTTTTCTTTAATTCTTGGTACAATTGCTCCAGGATAGCATAATGTTTCCCATTTATGTATAGGGAAATAATGATATCTGATTACCTTTACTCCATCCATTACTTCTGTATCTTTAGCTCCTGGAGAAGCCGGTACTAATACAGTCACATCAAATTCATCTGTCATGTGAGATGACAAATCCAACACAAATCGCGGTTCTGTGTCACCCTCCCAGCGCGGGAATGTAGACGCTGTCACTAATAATTTCTTCTTTTTCTGTATCTTCCCATTTTGTTCATCGTATTTCACTTTAATTTATCCCCTCACCATAATAAAAAATCCCAACATAAAGTATTTTCACCTCACTGGCAATTACATACTTTATATTGGGATTTTATTTAAATATATTTTTTTATTTAGTTCTTATATTCCATGCATGCAACTTTACAATTCTTCTTATAGAAGCAGATTCCATACATCAATATGCTCTGGTATCCGTCCTCCTCAAGTTCATCCGTATAGTGCATTGTTTCTATCTGCTGTAATGCTTTACTGCATCCATCTTCCAGCCCTTTGAATTCTTTGGCATATTTTAGTTCTATGATTACTGCTGTATTCTGCTCATCATACGGCTTTAGCAATATATCTGCCCTTCCGTTTCCTGTTTCTCGATTAGAGAGAATACGATACTGTTCCAGAGAACTCATAAGTCCAAGTATAAATCCATGATAAAAGGATTCGTTTTCATCATAATAGCTGATACTTGCTTTCAAATAGCCTTTGATAAGTTCTTCCAGTGTTTTGGCTTTTCCATCAAGTAGCGCCTGATGCAACGGTGTCAGGTCAAGTTTCATGACTCTTCTTCTGAACCATTCCATAATGGTATTTTCGTAGATATAGCGAACCTCCATATTTGGAATCGCCATAGTCATATACACCCTTGCCCCAACCAAATGGGTATCTACTGCTTTCAGGTATCCGGTAAAAAATAGGAAATTCCACAGATTATCCTGTGAATTGTAAATATCTTCGTAGGTGATATCCTCATGAATCGGCTTTGCTATAGTTTTGCCGGACATGATATCTTCCAGCTCTGCTCTGGTGGTGTCATCTGCTTTCTCTATCATTTCTTTAATGATGCTGTTAGAAGAAGTGTTCGCCCAATAAGGTCTTGGATACGTTATCCTGTCTGCAATCACACCGTTTAGATAACTGATTACACTCCAGGGATTGTATACATGAGTCTGACCAAACAGATATCCATCATACCACTTTTTAATATCTTCTGCCTTGTCTTCCAACTCATAATATTCCAGCATGTCTGCGACTTCACCTTCCGTAAAGCCAAAATACTCTGCAAAGCTGTCACTGATTACGGAAATCACATTCAGATTATTCAAACCGGTAAATATACTTTCCTTGCTGATTCTAAGACATCCGGTAATTACAGCAAGTTTCAGACTTTCATTCGTCTTCAATGCAGATTCCATAAGGGAACGTATAAATACCGTCATCTCATCATAGAAGCCTGCAAAGTATGCATTTTCCAGAGGTACATCGTATTCATCTATCAGTATGACTACTTTCTGATGATGGTATCGCTCCAGACATTTCGATAGAAAAGAAATGGCATCCACATATATCTTGTTGTCATCTGATAATGACATGATATTTCGATACAGATTCTTTTCCACTTCTAAGAGGTCATCTGTCTGTAAAACATACTGATGTCTGATATATTCCTCAGCTATCTGCTTCTTTATCATCCAGAATGTTGTGTCCCAATCTGCCTGCTTCGATGACTTGAAAGAAAGATAAATAACAGGATATCTCCCCATATGCTGTATATACTGATTACCTGCATCCATGATTTTCTTATCTGCAAAATATCTGCTATTATCAACCGCATTTCCCTTTTCATCTATTTCATCTTCGAAAAAAGTCTTTAGCATATCAAGCGCTAGCGTTTTTCCAAATCTTCTGGGTCTGGTAAACAGGTTGACATAACTTTGCCTATCCAGTAATTCCTTTATAATAAGAGTCTTATCCACATAAAAATACGCTTCATCAATTACTTTTTTATAGAATTCAATTCCTATTGGTAGGTTTCTTTTTGCCATATCTTTTCGGATCCTCTCTTAGGGTTTCTTCATCTACAGTATATCTTTTATGAACTTTCATTACAACCATTTTCCTAATATAAAGTATGCAATTGTCAAGGTTCATTTGTTTATTTCAGCAAGCCTTTTAAGCGGCTTAACTTACTTCTCCATACGCATCTGTGCTTCTTCGTGTGTTGCTGCCTTATCTACCACATGATATGTTCTGATTGCTTCTTTCTCCATCTTCTGCTGCATATATAATGCGTCATATTCTGCACGTCTGACATGATACTGTGTATCCTGTAACAGTCTTCTGTTTGCGGCTATTGTATCTGATACCAGACCAATCACGAATGTTACAAAGCCCATAATCAACAATGTGCTCGCCAATATCAGGGATTGTACATGTCCCGCAGATGTGCCTGTAATAACGAAATAAAGATATCTCAAAATAAAGATAACTCCTATGCCCGCCGGTAATAATGTCAAATAGGTAAAGGTTTTGAGCGGTTTATACATCATATAAGCACGTAGAATCGTTACCATAGATTTCTTAACATATCCCCAGATACTCTTGAACAATCTGGATGGGCGCAGTTCACCATTGGTATGAATCGGTACACTGGTGATTGCCAGCTTCTCACGTCCAGCCTGTACAATGGTTTCCAGTGTATAGGTGTAGTCATTTACTACATTAATCCTCATAGCTGCTTCTCTACTCAGTGCACGAAAACCACTGGGCGCATCTGGTATATCTGTCGCAGATGCCTTACGCACAGCCCAGCTTCCCAGATGCTGCAGCTTCTTCTTGATTAGCGAGAAATGCTCTGTATCATCAATAGGTCTGGCGCCTACGACATAATCAGCCTTTCCATCCAGTATTGGTTTAATGAGTGTAACTATATCTTCTGCACAATACTGATTATCCGCATCTGTATTCACGATAATATCTGCTCCCTGCCTAAGGCATTCATCCAGTCCTGCCATGAAGCCTTTTGCCAGTCCTTTATTCTGGGTAAAATTCACTACATGATGCACTCCCCATTTTTTTGCAACCTCCACGGTATTATCCTTACTTCCGTCATTAATGATCAAATATTCGATCTCATCTATTCCATCTAAGTGTCTGGGCAGATCATTTAATGCAATTTCCAGTGTTTCTGCCTCGTTATAACATGGTATCTGAATAATTAATTTCATTCGTTATATCCCCTCTCACTTTTGTACTCACTAGTTCTCTTCTCTGTTCTTCTTCACCGCTGATACAATGCCTACACCAAAAATTGCAATTACCAATACTACAATAATGCTTCCCCATATCATTCGATTTCTCTTCTGACGCTGCAATTCCAGCATTTCTTCATATATGCTCTCGTAGTCATTTCCAATACTGTTAAATTCTGCATTCAATGTATCTACATTTCCAATAGGAGTTAATGCATTTATTTGGACATACCCTGTCTTATCTCCTTTTGAAACTGTACACCACTCACCATCCGTATAAGCAGTAACCATGACTGTATCTCCTGCCACAAGTTCCTGCACTTCTTTCGCAGATTCTGACGCATTTTCTCTCATCTGCGTATTTTCATTTAGCTGATAGAAGCTGTTTACCGTAATTTCTGTCTTCTCTGCTGCATAACAATTAGAAGAACTGTACAATACTCCCACCAGCATAATAAATACAGCCATCATTATTTGTATCCATGTTTTCTTTTTCATAATTTTGTTTCTCCTCATTTATCTTTCATTCGTTATAGAAAATAGCCAGATGCCCCATAACACGCCAATAAGTATATTGATTTTTTAACTCATCAAGCCCACTGTATAAATAGTCTGTAACTATCAGATCAGTCTCTTCAATGTCCTTTTTATCGTAAATTAAATAAATCTTCGTATTGCGTAGGCGAAATTGTAAATTATCTGCCAGACATCTGTCTCCTTCCTGGATATATACAAGTCTGTCATGATGTTCCATTTCTTTCTCTGCAATATCAATCAGCTGCATATCCCTGAAGTTTGCCATCTGTGTTGCTGATGAGAATGTTGCTGCCAGATGAATCCCCAGAAATAACTCCATTGCCATGATGACGGCAACTAATACAGGTAATTTCTTGCTATTGCTTATTCGAAGTATAAATATAACGAATATCATCAATATTATAGAAACGATATATGCCATAATATGAAATATTGTAGGATTGAATTTTTCTCCGTTATATAAATAGCTGATTCCCAATATCATATATGCATGTATATTGGTCTGGTGATATTTATCTATGATATATATGATCAGTCCCAATACAGGTAATTGCAGAATTGCAATGCACAGGGCAGGTTTTACAATATGTCTGCTTTCCATAACACCTATACAGCCCAGCCCCATAAGAATCGGCAGGATTTGCTCATTGTACCGTCCATAGGTTAATCCATCAATTCTTCCACCTATTCCTGTCGTATAGATAGCTGTTACTGCTATCTCGCCTGCTGTCGCTAATAATATAAAGAGATATATGAGCTTCTTTTGTTGCCACAATCTTTTGAAGCATACATATACGCCCCAGTAGAACAACCCAAAACTTGCAAGCCCCAGATACCATAGCTTGCATATGGCGCTGATGAGTAGATTCCTGAAGCCTGTTAATGTGAATATGCCTTTTATCTTAGCTGTTTGTCCATTATAGTCGTTATAGGCTATGACTTCTTTTGCGGTGTCCGTATAGATATTTTGAGTTATATATGCTTTTATCCTGTCTGCTATCATAAATAGCAATGCGAGTGCAATAATAACAGCTGCTATTTTTATCCAGTTCTTTGTGCTATTACCAATGTGCATAAAAGCATAGATGCCCAATGTAATAACTGCTGCTATCAGTATTGCTACGGTTCTCATATGTACCGTATATATGTAAATAAGCGAAATAATCAGTGCGACTAATATTCCCGGCTTATGATTGTCTAAATAAAGCGTCATCAGCATACATATGATAATGTACATACTCATAACTACGATCTCTGTCATGGTAGATCTCGAATAGTGTAACCATGACGGATATAAAATGGCGATCCCCGTAATCAGAACCAGAGAAATCGTCTTCTGTCTCTCTTCCTGTAATCTCATGATATTTTTAAGCAACACAAAATAAGCCAATATCATAAGTAGGAAATTAACTGTAACCGCTGCCCTATAAGCAACTATTGAATCTTGAAAAATCTGAAATATGGGGTAAAGAATAAGAGTATATCCAAAGGAATAATAAGAACCAAGTGATACGATGTCTGACCAGTCACATCCCGAAAGTGTCGCTGCATATGTCCAATATCCGAATTCATCCGGAATCAGTTCGAAACTGTAGATTTGATGAATGCTATACATATAATAGCAAAATAATAACAATACAAAGATAAATAGATATTTAGTTGTCCCGGTCTTCTTCCTCATGTTGTAAATATGTTCCCCTTAATATAATCTAAAAATCATTTCCCCTGATTGTAATATCCGAGCAGATGTAGTGCATCTGCCCGGGTAAATTTTACATTATTTTGCAATAATTGCATATGTACCAAGACCAGCCTGTACTGCGAATGTTACAGTTGTAGGATCTGTATCCTGATCTTCAAGAATTGTTGTAGCTCCGCCTGGCTGTACGCAGATTGCAGAATATGTCTTAGTTGTATCTGCTGTCTTAGGAAGACCAGCCTTCAGTGCTACACTACCATTTGAAAGTGTAACCCACTTGCCATTCTGCTTAGCACCAAGGTCAATATTTAATGTAGATACTAAATCAGCACCGCCAAGTGCTTCGATAGCTGCATTTACGCTTACCATGGCTGCAGTACTCTTCTTCTGGTCTGTATCATAGATAATGATTGCTGCTTTCTGTCCACTTGTTAAGCCTAATGCTGCTGCTAAATCTGCTGCAGGAGTAGTTACTGCTACACCTTTTAAAGATTCTGCTGCATATACGCCAGCGATAGATGTCTGAACAGCTACGCCGCCAACCTTTACAGATGCACCTGCAGACTGGCTATTAGCCTCTGCATATGTAGCTGGTGTTGAAGTCTCCTGTGTTGTAGAACTGGATGAGCTTCCGCTTCCTGCGTTCTCTGTTGTTGCACATACAGTCATGGCTGATGCCATTACCATTGTTGCTGCTAAGGTTGCAGCTAATACTTTCTTCATACTTCTCATTGGATTGTTCCTCCTCGTTGTTTTTTGGGGTCTTGTGAGTACCCGTTAATTTTTTCTTTTTGTGCCTGACTCTGATGTATATTAGATTTTCTCTCGGAAACCTAATTTATTAATATTATAAACTTAACATGTGCTATTTTCAATAGCATTTTACAAATTATGCTATTTTGGTTATATTACTCACAAATTTCGTGCCATGATTTTTATCATAATTTATTTTTATGTATAGTATTCTCTCTTTTTTACAATATTAAAATCATACTTATAAATTACATTTACTTTGTGCTATATTAAATAGCTTATATGCTATTTTAGTGAGCCTTTTCTTTTCTATTAACAAGTATAATTGTTAAATACTGATAATTTGGAAGGGAATGTAATATATGACTGGTAATTCACTTGGTACTTATTTAAAATCATTACGCAAATGCAACGGCTATTCTCAGGAATTTGTGGCTTCCAGTCTAAACATTATCAGGCAGACTTATTCTCACTATGAAACAGGTCGTATCATTCCTCCTGTTGATTCTTTATACAATCTTGCAATGCTGTATCATATTTCCTCCGATGTCCTGCTTGGCTATGCAATGGAGGATCTGTCTACTAAGGAGAATGGCAGCAGGCACTTTACCTCTATCTCGTCTGCCGGCTGTGCGCCTGCGACTCCCGTAATCTCACCTCAGGACAGTGAATTGTTAAGCTACTATCACCAGCTGGATCTGCGCGACCAGGAAGATATTCTGGATTTCATCAAATTAAAAGCAAGCAAAAAAAGAATGCCCCACTAGGAGCATTCCTGCATCATGGACAGCACCATCTGCGCTGTCTCTACCATACTTGTACTGTTGTCCATACTATGTTTCTGAAGATATCTGTGAGCTTCCTCTTCGGTCATGTTATTCCGTCCCATGAGAAGCTCTTTTGCTTTTGCAATCGTTGCTGCTTCTTCCTCATTACGCTGTCTGGGTTTCTCCCTCAGCTTCTTCTTACGTCTCACCAGATTCTGGGACATCATGCCTACGGTGCTGATCAGTTCATGTACTTTAAGGGGCATACCCAGTCCGACCATATTGCCGCCTTCCACTTCTGAGAGAAGTCTCTGGGAAGCCATAAGCAGTATTTCAAAGCCTCCCGGAACGTTCTGCTGTAATTCTGAACAGATCATATCTGCCAGCCTGTAACCGCAGATTATGATTCCATCATGAAATTCATCCGCATAGCTTAATGCCTGGGCGCCCGATGTACAGACAGCGGTCACGCCAAATCCATTTTTCACCAGAATATTCTTGATGCTTTTGGCATCCTCTATTTTGGCAAAAGCTACGATGATATTAGTCACTGATACACCTCCTAATCATGTCATTTACCTCTGACATTATTTAGAATTTGTACAGATAAGACTCGATTTCCCAGTTGGTCACCTGGCTGTCATATTCTTTCCATGCTGCAATCTTGGATTCGTAGTACTGGTCAAATACTCTGTCACCTACCAGATCCTTGAGCAGGGTATCCTTCTTCATTTCCATGCAGGCATCGAGAAGGTCTGTAGGAAGCTTCTCCAGCCCTCTTGCCTGTGCCTCATCCTCTGACAGGATATTGATGTTGTCCTGTACTTCTGCAGGTGGCTCAATCTGGTTCCTGATTCCATCCAGTCCAGCCATGAGACATGCGGCAAAAGCCAGATATGGATTGGCAGCCGGATCCGGACTTCTCAATTCAATTCTTGTATGCTCTCCGCGCATATTCGGCACACGGATCAGTGTATTGGCTCCTAATGTGCTCCATGCCACATATACAGGTGCTTCGAATCCTGGCTTTAATCTCTTATAGGAATTTACCAGTGGATTGGTTACTGCGCAGATTCCCTTCACATGCTTCATCACGCCGCCCATGAAGTAATACGCCTCTTTGCTGAGTCCGTTCTCTCCATTTGGGTCATCAAATATATTTCTGCCGTCTTTACGCAATGACATGTTGATGTGCATACCGGAACCGCAGAATTCCTTTCTTGGCTTTGGCATAAAGGTTGCATGCAAGCCATGATGCTTTGCGATTGTCTTTACAGCCAGTTTAAAAGTCATAATGTTATCTGCTGTTGTCAATGCTTCATCATACCTGAAATCCACTTCATGCTGGGAAGGTGCTTTCTCATGGTGGGAGGCCTCTACTACGAATCCCATGTCTTCCAGTGTCAGTACGATATCTCTTCTTGCATTTTCACCATTATCCAGAGGTCCCATATCAAAGAATCCCGCCTGCTCGTTGGTGATTGTAGTAGGTCTGCCATTTTCATCCGCATTGAAAAGGAAGAACTCGCACTCAGGTCCTACGTCAAAGGTGTAACCCATCTTAGCAGCCTCTTTGATTGCCTTCTTCAGGACATATCTGCAGTCACTTTCAAAAGGCGTTCTGTCTGCACGGTATACATCACAGATAAACCTGGCTACCTTGCCCTGCTGTGGACGCCATGGAAAAATCGTAAATGTATTCAGGTCCGGATACAAAAACATATCTGCATTGTCGGTAGGCAGCATACCTTCTACCAATGTACAGTCAAACATACAGTCATTATTCAGTGCCTTCTCCAGCTGGCTTGACGTAATTGCCACGTTCTTAAAATTACCCTCAATATCCGTAAACTGCATACGGATAAATTCTACGTCTTCATCTTCTACCATATTGATGATATCTTGTTTTGTATACTTCTGCATTGTTTCCATATCCTTCCTATTATAATGCGCTATAGTGCATATATTGTGCGTTATAATCTGTTATTTTTAGAATATATTATTAACTTTTCATAAATAATAACAAGTTATGTCGTTCTTTGTCAACCACTGTTGCGATAAAACACATCATATTCCTCCCCTCTATTTCATATGATGTATAGAAAAAGAGTTTGGAGTCTTTTTATGAGTGCCAATACCAAAATTGTTGTTCTTCGTTCCAGAGAAGTGTTATATACGATCTTACTGTTATTCGTAGGCATCCTGATCATTCTGGTTCTGCTGTCTCTATTCCTGCCTTCGGATTCTGCTTCACCTACAGAGGAGTCTGCTGCCCTATACGTTCCCGGTGTATATTCTTCTACATTACAGCTTGGCAATGCCGCCGCACAGCTGCAAGTCACCGTAGATGCGGATCATATCAACGCAATTGAATTGATCAATCTGGATGAAGCGGTTACTACTATGTATCCTCTCATGGAGCCGTGTCTGGATGAGCTGACTGCCAAAGTAATAGACAATCAGGGACTGGAGAACATCAGTTATTCCACGGAAAGCAAATATACTTCCATTTTATTACTGAATGCTATCTCCCAGTCCCTGAGTAAAGCAGCTGTATCTGCACCCGTGTCTGGCACAATGCAATAAAAGCACGCATTAGCGTGCTTTTATCTAAGGCCTTAATGTGTCCAGTTCCTGCATCCAGATATGTGCGCATGCATCCGACGGCATTCTCAGGTCGCCTCTTGGAGACAGTGCCACACTGCCTACCTTAGGTCCGTCCGGCAGGCAGGAGCGTTTGAACTGCTGTGCAAAGAATCTGCGATAGAAGGTCTTCAGCCATTTCAGGATAACTTCATTCTCATATACTCCTGCAAAGGACAGTTTTGCGATTCTGTATATCTTGGAAGGCGTGTATCCGCAACGCAGCATATAATATAAGAAGAAATCATGAAGCTCATACGGTCCTACGAGATCTTCTGTCTTTTGTGAAATTACACCATCCTCCGGTGGAAGAAGCTCCGGGCTGACCGGTGTATCCAGAATATCCAGCAATACATTGCGCATTGCTTCATGATTACAGGTATCTGCATAATACTGCACCAGATGACGCACCAGTGTCTTAGGTACTCCTACGTTCACTCCGTACATGGACATGTGGTCACCATTATAGGTTGCCCAGCCGAGCGCAAGCTCAGACATATCTCCTGTACCAATGACCAGACCGCCATTCTTATTGGCAATATCCATCAGTATCTGGGTTCTTTCTCTTGCCTGTCCATTTTCATAAGTCACATCATGCTGATTCGGGTCCTGTCCGATATCCCTGAAGTGAATGTTCACGGCTTCCTTAATATCTACTTCCTGTAACTGTGCTCCACAGGCATGGGTCAGCTTGCAGGCATTGTCATAGGTTCTGTCCGTTGTCCCAAAGCATGGCATTGTCACTGCCTTGATGTTCTCTCTTGGCAATCCCAGCATATCAAAGGCTCTCACCGTCACCAACAGGGCAAGTGTAGAATCCAGACCGCCGGAGATACCGATTACCGCAGTCTTAGAGCCTGTATGCTCATATCTCTTTTTCAGGCCATTTGCCTGAATAGAGAGAATCTGCTCACAGCGTTTCTCTCTGGTCGTTTTATCGGATGGCACGAACGGCGCTCTGTCAAACTTTCTGCTTAACTTCGTTTCTTCTACCTTCAATGTAAAAGGTATCACATCATGAAGGATATCTTCTCTTGGAAGGTACGTAGTCATCTTCCTGCGTTCCATCCGAAGCTTGGCAATATCCAGATCTGCATAGATAATTCCCGTTGTAAAAGATGTACTCTGCGCAAGAAGTGTACCATTCTCCGCAATCAGGTCATGACCGCCATAGACTACATCCTGTGTGGACTCTCCATCTCCTGCGCTGGAATAGATATATCCTGCAATCAGTCTTGCACTGGTCAGCTTCACCAGCTCTTCGCGATACGTATCCTTGCCTACCAGTTCATTACTGGCTGACAGGTTCACCATGACTGTTGCACCTGCCAATGCATGTCTTGTGTTAGGAGGATTCGGCGTCCAGATATCTTCACAGATCTCACAGCCTACCACCAGTCCTTCCACGGTATCGCATTCAAATAGGATATCCGTCCCAAAAGGAATCTCTTCACCCTGATATCTGCAATAGCCATCCTGTCCCTCTCCTGAGGCAAAATGTCTTGCTTCATAGAACTCACCATAGTTAGGCAGATATGTCTTTGGAATAAAAGCCAGTACATGTCCGTGCTGCACCACTGCTGCCACATTGAACAACTTATGGTCTTTTTCCAAAGGCATTCCAATAAAAAGCAGAGCATCACACTCTGCCGTTCTGTCTGCAATTACTCCCAACTGTTCCCTGGCTGATGCTAACAGCTTATCCTGTAGGAACAGATCACTACAGGAATATCCGGTAATACACAGCTCCGGCAATACTACAATCTTCGCCCCATTAGAGCAGGCTTCCTTTACCTCGTTGATAATAGCTTCTGCATTGTATTGGGTATCTGCAACTTTTATCTTTGGCGTAGCCGCAGCTACTTTCACAAATCCATCTTTCATAATAATCCTCATTTCTGCGCACGTCCTTTGCGCATATCGAGTTTGTGTCAAGTATACGCAGACACAAATCTCGTGTGTGAAAAAAACTGCCATATATGGTTTTTTCACACTATCCTTCCCTTATTTTGAACGCTTGATGATCTGTTTGAGATCCTCGATGCTGAATTCATAAGCGGTATTGCAGAAATGGCATTTTACTTCGATAGGCTTGCCATCCTGAATCATATCATTGATTTCCTTACGTCCGATGCTGACGATCGCCTTCTCCACACGTTCCTTGCTGCAATTGCAATAATACTGTGTTGGAATCGTATCCTGAATCTCCAGGTCCATATCCCCAAGAAGTACTTCCAGAATCTGCTCCGGTGTCCTGCCTTCGTCTAACAGCTTCGTTACGCTGGATACCTGCGCCAGATTCTTCTCCAGCTTCTCAATTACCTCTTCTTCTGCAAAAGGCATCAGCTGAATGATGAATCCACCCGCCTGCTTCACGGTATTGTCCTTTTCCATCAGTACTCCCAGACCTACTGCAGAAGGCACCTGTTCGGAAGTTGCAAAATAGTAAGTCAAATCTTCTGCAATCTCACCTGTCTGTAATTCAGTCTGTCCGGTATAAGGCTCTTTTAACCCCATATCTTTGATCACACTAAGATATCCTCTGCCGATAGCTCCGCCCACATCCAGCTTACCTTTCTCATTTGGAGGCAGCATAACCTGTGGCTCTACCACATATCCTTTTACATTTGCTGCAGAATCTGCTGTCACTGTAATGCCCTTCGCCGGTCCATCACCACGTATCTGCAATGTGAGAACATCCTGCTCACCCTTTAACATGCTGCCCATCATTGCACCGGCAGTCAGTAATCTGCCCAATGCCGCAGTCATAACAGGACTTGTCTCATGAACCTGACGTCCCTTCTCTACCATTTCTCTCGTTGTTGCCGCGAATGCACGAATCTGTGCATTAGCAGCTGTTGCTCTTACTATATAATCTGACATCTTAATCTCCATTTTCTTATATAAAACGTATCTATTCAGAACCCCATGCGCAAAACCGCATCTTCGATGCTACTTTTTTGCTTATGTGGTTACTTCGCCATATAAATCGAGTCAAATATGCTTGTGAACAAGCATATTCTGCCTCAATTTGCATGGCTCTGAATAGTTACTGAAATTTAGAACTTCTTCGCGAAAGAGTCTTTACTCTGAGCGATTAGAAGTTCTTTTCATACTCATTTCATATTTTCTTGCGCCACACAATAGATACGCTGGCTTTGTGGTGTTACTTCTTCCAGCGTGTCAGCATCATAAGCTTTCAAAAATACCAGTCCTGCTTCTTCGATAAATCCACGCATCTCTTCCAATGTATAGCCTCTCTGGAAATGTGTCTCCTGGAATCTGCGGAAGGTATCAGGTTCTTCCTCATTTTCCCTTACAAAAACAGTAAGGTCATACTCATTCATCATCTCTTCCGGATCATAGAAATTCTCCCAGATGAAGCTGCAATCATCTCTTGTCTCAGCAATGACTCTGTCTCCAATAATCGTTTCATATTTATAATTGGTATTAAAATCAAAGAAAAAGATGCCCTTCGGGTCTAGATAATTGTTCACCAGCTTAAAGCAGGTAACAACATCCTCATCCTCTAGCAGATAATTGATGGAATCGCAGATGCTTACAATAGCACGCACTGTTCCATACAGCTCGAATTCTCTCATATCCTGATTCAGATACAGAATGTCATGTCCTGACTTTTCTCTCTTCTGAAAGGCTATATTCAACATTTCCTCGGAATAATCCACGCCGATCATATCATAGCCTTTTGCTGCAAGAAGCTCCGTCAGACTGCCCGTACCGCAGCCCATGTCCAGCACCAGGCCATCCCTGATCCCATACTCTCCCAGCACGTTCAGAATATTGTCACACCACTGCCCGTAGGGCGTATTATCCATCAATTCATCATAGACACTCGCGAAATCAGTATATGCCTCCATGTTACATCACACCTTCCTACTCCCCACCAAGCTTCATTGCAATGAGGAATCCTATTGCCAACATAATAATACCTGTCAGGATATTTACTACATTAATTGTTACGCTGCCCATCATGATCAGAATGGCGAAAGGAGACGCCACGATCAGACCGATGATAGACCAGTATGCTGTCTGGCTGTATTTCTTTAACACAAATTCAATCAGCTTGGCAATCACTACGATACCAACCAGAACGCCGATACCAAAAGGAACCAATACACCACATGCTGCCAGAATACCTGCCATATCAAATGGATGCAGGGCATCGATCAATCCGCTGATCGTACCAATAATAACGGTGTAATATCCAATGATCATCATAACCATGGAACCGCTGACACCTGGAATAACCATAGTACCTGCTGCAAGCGCGCCAGCAAGGAACAGTTTCAGAATGTTCATGAAGTTCAAGGATACATCTGCTGTTCTGCTGTCATCCTCACCTATCAGAGATAATCCGATTACCAGTACAAAGAACACTGCAAAACCGATAATCTGTGCAACGCCGACTTTCTTACCCTTTACTTTCTTGAAGATTACAGGAAGTCCGCCGATGATCATACCTACAAAAAGCAGCGTTGTCTGCAAAGGGATGGCATCAAACATCTTGGTAATGACCTTGGATAACAGGGCAATTGCCAGTAACATACCGATTACGATAGGAATCAGAAGCTTCATTGCTTCCTTGAATTTCTTTACAAAATGAGTCAATAATAGAATCAGTCTATCATAGATTCCCATGGATACCATCATTGTGCCACCGCTGACACCGGGGATGATATTGGCAAGGCCAATTACCATACCTTTTAAAATATTAATGATAAATTCCTTCACTTTAGTTTCCTCTTCTTTCTAAATAATCCTCTAAAAATGCAATCATTTGGTGCATCTCTTCATCTGTTCCAATAGAAATACGCAGACTGTCTGCGATTCTTGGCTTGTTCCAGTGTCTTACATAAATGTCATGTTCACGTAATGCTTGGAAAATTTCTTCTCCTGGTATATCTTTATGTGCTGCGAAAATAAAATTCGTTCTGGAATCAGGGAAAGTAAATCCCAGTCTTGTCAGTTCTTTCTTGGCAGCCTCTCTGGTCGCTACGACTCTGGCAACCGTCTTTTGGAAATACTCCTCATCCTCCACAGAAGCTACACCTGCTGCTATCGTAGGCGCATTCATGGTATAGGAATTAAAGGAGAATTTGGCATCATTTAAGTATTTTATGAGCTTTTTACTGCCAATGGCAAATCCGATTCTCATGCCTGCCAGAGAGCGGGATTTGGAAAAAGTCTGTGTAACCAACAGATTCTCATACTTATCAACCAATGGCACGCAGCTTTCTGCTCCAAAGTCTACATATGCCTCATCCACGATCACAACGCTGTCCTGATTGGCTGCAATCACTTCTTCTATCTGTGCTGCTGGCACTGCGATTCCTGTAGGTGCATTGGGATTAGCCAGCACAATACCGCCATTTTCCTTCAGGTAATCTTCTTTCTTCCAGTTGAAATTCTCATCCAACGGCTGACACTCATATGGGATTCTGTATAAATCTGCCCATACGTCATAGAAAGAATATGTAATATCAGGGAAGAGTACCGGCTTGTCTGAATGGAAGAACGTAAGAAAAGCCATTGCAAGTACATCATCCGAGCCTACTCCGACAAAGACCTGTTCCGGTGCTACCTGGTATCTCTTTGCCAGGGCATTTCTAAGCAAAGTCACATCCGGGTCCGGATATTTACGTAATACATTGCCATCAAAATGATGAAGTACTTCTTCTACGCCCGGTGCCGGTGGATATGGGCATTCATTGGTATTTAACTTGATTACATTCTGATTCTGTGGCTGCTCTCCTGCTACATAGGGAACAACCTTACGTACCTTATTCTCCCAACTCATATACTCCTCTTTTCTGCAGTATTGTTCTGCACATAAATTCCAGTCTTTCGTTTCTGATAATATCAGACTTTTCCTATTTATGCAAGCCACCCATCCCGTATTGCTTGACGCACGTATAAATTCATTTTATGATGAAAATGGAACATACTATTAACTGTTAGGAGGTATCTCATATGAACCTGTTAGATATCACATGCAAAAGTTTTCTGTCGCTGTTTGCCTTAATGCGTCTGACGCAGATAAATACAACTGATCCGATGTCTCTTCTTATATTTGCCGTTTTCTTCTATATATATAGAAAGCTTTCCTCCTCTTCGCTCAAAACAAGGATGAAAGACGCCGATCCATGGTACGCAGGCATTCTTGCTGCCCTTTTCACCCTGTTTACATTGGCAGCCACAGGTTCCACGCTTTATGGAGATATGGCCAGCACTCTCTTCCGGCTCATTATACTGATATTGTCTGCCGCAGGACTTGGACTGATTTATTACCATGCCGTTCTGTGCCTGCTGATCTATGTCTCGCCGCTCAGAATTGATACCATGCTCTATCCGCAGCCCTGGCTTCCCTATATTGCCTTTGGTGCCTGCCTGCTGGCATGGCTTCCTTATTATCTGCATGAATATCCCGGTGTCATGACACCAGACAGTATTAATCAGTATGCGCAGATCATTGGTGCTTATGAGCTGTCCAACCACCACTCTGTGATACACACACTGCTGATTGGTTTCTTCTATCATATCGGTATGCAATTAACGGGAAATGCTTATGTAGGATTGGGATTCTACACCTTTTTCCAGATGTGCTTCATGGCTTTTACCGCAGGATATGTTGTCCGTACGCTGCAAAAGGCTCACATTATCACGCCGGTCTGCATTGTTACGATCTGCTTCTATGCCCTTATGCCCTATCATGGTATCTTTGCTGTCACGATATGGAAGGACATTCCTTTTGCAGGCTGTGTGACGCTTGCAGCTGCCTCTCTTCTGCGATTGCTGTTATGTGATAAATTATCCAGATTAAAAGCAGCAGATTACTTTACCATTCTGCTGCCCTATCTCTTATCCGGTATTATGATGTGTCTGCTGCGTACAAACGGCTGGTATATCTTCCTGGTTACTCTGCCTTTTGTCCTCTTCGTCTTCCGCGACAGATGGAAGGTTATGATTCCTGTTCATCTTATCATTCTTGCCCTGGTTTTATTTGTAAAATACCCATGCATGAATGTATATGAGATTAAACAGGCTGATTTTGCAGAATCTGTCTCTATTCCTGTCCAGCAGCTTGCCTGTGTCGTTGCACGGGGTGAATCCCTTACAGATGAGCAGCGAGAGACCCTGTCACACTATATGGATCTGGAGCAGGTAGCCAGTCTGTATCAGCCTGATGTATCCGATCCAATCAAGAATCTGATTCGTTCTACCAGCGGTACGTATCTGGATTCCCATAAGGGGGAATTCCTCTCACTGTGGTTCTCTATAGGTCTGTCCCATATACCGGCTTATTTTGATGCCTATGTCGCACAGACTCATGGTTTCTGGTATCCTGCCGGCGATTATGAGGTGGGACTAAGTGACGGTATCTATCCCAATGACTTCGGTCTTACCTGGCAGCCTCTGTTAAAAGGTAGTATTATCATTAAAATCCGTGAAATCCTATTCAAGCTCTGGAAACTGATTCCACTGTTTGGTTTCCTGTGGAGCATGGGCGGTATGTTCTGGTCATTGCTGATCAGTCTGTGCATGTGCCTTCGTGAATCCCGCTATGCCAATGCCGTTTTAATGATTCCTGCCATGGTCCTGGTCATTACCTTATGTATCGCTACTCCGGTTGCAACAGAGTTCCGTTATGCCTATGCCCTTTTCTATGGGCTGCCCTTGTATATCATGATGCCTTTTATCAGGAGCAATGACCGCTAATATATGACTTCCACATTGCTGATCACATTATCTGTCACATCAAAGGCAATGATATTCTGGGCCGTGCGGTGATGCGCCATATAATATCTTCCATCTATACAGGTAATATAATATGGCGTCCCCCCGCTGACTTTGAACTGCTGGTACACGTCTTCATAGTCTCCGCTGCTGAGGTCTTCCAGACTTTTCGTTCTGATAATTGTTGCATAATCCTGATTCTCTGTATTATCTGTGGATATTGTAATATAGTAATAATCCTGTATTTTCGTCAGTTGCACCATTCCTGCTATCTGTGCCGGTACAGGATAGCTGTCTTTTACTGTCAGAGTCTCCAGGTCAGCCCGTATGATCTTCTGATTATTATGTCCTGACACGAAAAGAAGCTCATCCCCCATAATGGTAAAGGATCTGACATATACCCCATATAGTTCCGGTATCTGTAGTGTCTTTTCTATATATAATTCCTGACTCCCGGAATCTTTCTTCAGATAAAACATTTCTCCTGTTATGGAGCTCCACGCCAGGAACTGCTTGTTCTGCGCATCATACTGCACATAATGGGGCTTCATGCCAATGTTCTCAAAGACTGTACCCTTGGTATAGCCCTCTTCTTCTCTGTGAAAAGACAACAACCTGTTATTCTCCGTATCATCAATCAGTATAATATCCCCATCCCCGGCTATTGTGTGTGCATAGTGTACTTCATCTGTCAGCACCTGCCAGGAGGTCAGCGGGTCTGTCAGATTATCATGGTACAGAATCTGATCATGATAGCAGTCTGCAAGATAGTAGGTATCTCCAATTCTGGTCAGATAAGTTGCAACATTCAGGGTATCGTAAGTATTATTCCTAACCATTACTGCTTCTCTCTCCCCTGATGCTGCCTGCGTCTGCGCCTCCACCGGGAAATTCTCTACAGGAAGCGCCGCCGCTGTATTCCCACACCCCACTGCACTTGTCATAATAAATATCGCCAAACCTATATAATATCTCTTCAATTTTAAATTCCTTTCTTCCAGGTACGCAACCAGCTATGACAGTTGGTTTTGTGAACACGTCAGGGCTGTTGCTGCCTATTGCAAGTTCTACAATTCAATTTGTACTCTCTATTTAATCTTTCTATGCACAGCCGCAGGTCATACCAGTTCGGTAAATGCAGCTTAGGGAATGATGTCTAGTATTTCTTAGAACAAAGAGCAAATGCTTGCAAGCCAGGCGCAACTGTCTGAGCCCCAAGGGCGAGTTTTGCGCCCGGCTTGTACTCTAAGCATTTGTGGTGAAGGTCTTAGAAATACTCACATCATGTACGTGGCAAATGAACCGAACTGGTATGACCTGCGGCGTACCAGTTAATATTTATTATACAGTAAAAAGAAGGGCTTGTGTGAAAAGATGGGAGATACTCCAAATTTTTCCAGAGGTGGGAAGTGAATTTCTGTAAATTGTCATAAGTTTGGACACAATTTAAATTTATATTAGTACAACTTCACAAATATTTTCTACTTAATTCAGCAAATAATGTCGAAATATGAACAAATTATGAACGTGTTGTAAATATAAAGTAAATGTAAAATGAATAAAATTTAAATATATCTATTGACGTTTCATGAAAAATGGGTATAATAATGAACTTGTAAACGACAACAGTGTTGATCAGTTCATCTGATTACATTTTGGTATAGCGTTTGTACATAAACGATATACAAGTTTAATAAGGGAGAAATTATTATGAAGAAAACAGTTTTAGCAACAATTATGAGTCTTACATTAGGTGCAGCAATGCTTACAGCTTGTGGTTCTACAGCAGAAGATACAGCAGCTACAGAAGCTACTACAGTAGTAGTTGAAGAGGCTACAACTACAGAAGCTGCTACAACAGAAGCTGCCACAACAGAAGAAGCTACTACTACAGAAGCTGCCACAACAGAAGAAGCTACTACTACAGAAGCTGCTACAACAGAAGAAGCTACTACAACTGAAGAAGCTACTACAGAAGAAGCTACTACTACTGAAGAAGCTACTACAGAGGAAGCTACAACAGCTGCAGCTGCTAACTAATTATAGTAATTACCAGTTTCTGACGCTGGTCTATAGAACAGATATCATCCTCAATTGATATCATAAACGCGAACCCCGTGGCGATTGCCGCAGGGTTCGCGTTTTGTATTACCTTTATCTTTGAATCAATACCATTACGTCTGTAATCTGATTATTGTATAACATAACATTACCGATTTCATTGACAATTGTTGTACTGTTTAATGTGTATGTTCCTGTTGTTGAGTCTTTTGTAAAGATATAGGCTGCACAGCCTGTATATTCTGTACCAAGATTCATATGAATTCCAATCGCATACGGAAGTTTCACACTATGAAGTGCTGTTAACTGATAAGTAGTAAAGCCCTCTGCGAAGTCTTTCACTTCATTCATATCTGAACTGAGATCCAGCTCTTCTGATATATCTGTGTCTGCCATGGAAATACTGTATCCTACTCCATTCCCAAGATGTGCCATCAGATAAATATTTCTTCCACGATACTTCTGCAATACTTCCAGTCTCAGCCTTGCACTTTCAGCCTGCATAAGCACATCTGCATAAGCTATGCCATTCTCAGTTACCTGCTCTGCAAGAAGAACGTTCTGTGGCTGAATCTGTATAGTGTTTCCTGAAGTTGTTGCACTGCTTTCCTGGCTTGTTGATTCTGTAGTACTGCTCTCCTGTTCCTTGGAGGTTTCTGTTTCCTCAGTCTCAGGTTCTTCTGTAGACTCTGTCTCCTTAGTTTCAGGTTCTTCTGTGGATTCTGTCTCCTTAGTCTCAGGTTCTTCTGCGGATTCTGTCTCCTTAGTTTCAGGTTCTTCTGTGGATTCTGTCTCCTCAGTTTCAGGCTCTTCGATATCGCCGGTTCTGCTCAGGACAAAATCATCCAGTGTTCCCCAGGCTTTTGCGCAGGCAGATACATAAGCACCAACTGTTACATCCTGTCCGTCTTTTACTGTAATTCCTGTAATCTCTGGTGTATCCCATTCACACCATCCTGATACAGACATGGACTGCTTATAAGTCTTGTTTCCAATGGTCACAAAGATATACATATCCTGTGTAGAAGCATCTCCGCCCTGAATATTGGCACTGAATGCATATTCGCCTGCTTCTAATCCGCTGATTGTCTGCGATACTGTGAATTCAATGTCTTTTGCGCTCCAGAAATGCAATGCATAATCACCTGTCAGGGCATCGCTTGCATTTTTCTGATAATCAGCAGCTGAATTGGTATCTTCTATTTCCCACATACTTCTGTCGCTGTCTTCAAAGCTGTAGTTGTTTACATAATTCTTGGCTTTGATTACAACTTTACAGGTTACATTGTAGGTCTGCTCCAATACTTCTACAGTACCATTCACTTTATAAGTGCCGCTTCCAGCCTCTGCCAATGCCTTTATCTGTTCCTGGTTCCAGGTAACAGTTCTTTCACTGATTGTATTGTCATTAAAATGTACGGTTGTCTTTTGAGGAAGTTCTATCTTTTCTCCCAGATTTACTGTCAATTCTGTATTGTCTACACTATCTACAGCCAAAGCTGCTTTTGCACCTGTTCCTACATATTTGAATACGTTCAGGGAAGCAAGAGGATGTCCTGTAAAATCAAACATTGCCTGATTATCCCACGCACTGCCGCCATACCACTTACCGGCATCATTTGCATCATATTCGCCTGCATAGCTGCTTGCCCATCCAGAACCATATTTCTCCCAGATTGCTTTGTTCTCTTTTAAAATCTCAGAAGCATTCTCTGCTTCTGCATCATATACCTGTACGGGAATCCATGCCGGCTCCCAGTAAAATGCGCCAATACCTGCACTTCCTACATCTGCAACTGCTGCCATAACATCACGTACGACATTAGCCTGTCCCTGTACGGAAGCTGCATATCCACTTACCAGATCACTGTCCTTGGCAATTGTATTGCCATGTCCGTCACCATCCTCCATTGTATATGCATAGGATGTTTCTGCTACCATGACTTTCTTGTGATATGTATCTGCAATATTCTTCAATACACTGGTCAGATTGGAGGTAGTTCCATGCCAGAACATATAATAGGAAGAAGCAAATACATCATAGTCTACATCATATTTATCCAACTGCTTGGCAATATTCGCATAGTTACCACTTCTCTCCGGATTGGTAAAATGCACTGCTACCAGGATATCCTCATCAATCTCTCTGACAGCCTTACTGCCTGCATTGAATAACTTACATTTATTCTCCCATGAAGTCTCACCGCAGATACCGTTATTCGTCTCATTACCAATCTGAACCATACCTACATCAACACCTGCTTTGATGATTTCATCCAGACTTTCTTTGGTGTATTCATACAGGGCAGCTTCTTTTTCTGAAATGCTGCAGCCACTCCATGCCTTAGGTGCTTTCTGCTTACCCGGATCTGCCCAGAAATCAGAATAATGGAAATCAATCAGAACTTTCATTCCGGCTTCTGTAGCGCGTTTTCCCATTGTAATGGCACTTGCTACATCATTATTACCGCCGCCGTATCCATTTCCATCAGAATCATAGGGATCATTCCATACCCTGAGTCTGACATAATTCACACCGGCATCTGCCATTACTTCAAAGATATCTGCTTTGTTGCCTTCTGTATCATAATATACGACACCACTCTTCTCATTTGCTAATAAAGAAGATACATCTACACCTTTTATGAAATCTGCATTCAGATTATCTATTTTCTCTACATAGATATCTGCTTCTACAGGGTCATCTTCCTCGTTTTCGTCATCTGCATCTGTATACAATACAAGGTTATCCACATCTCCCCAATAGCCTGCCGGAAGATCACCTGATAACGTAATGGTCAGATTGCCACCGTCAAAGGTGAAGCTCCCTGTTGTATAACTGTTCCATGCATCCCAGCCTTGCGTTTCAATAGAATCGGAACTGCCAAGCACATTTCCATCTGCGTCTGATGCTGATAATGACAGTCCACAGTCCTTTGCTTCTCCATCTGCATCTATGCTGACATAATATGTTCCTTCTGCCAGATCTGCGACTTCATAAGTCAGACTTACCGCATTGGTATCACTGTTTCCATTATACAAATGCAGAACCTGTGAATTGTTATTTGTCATCCATTTATCAGTTTTTACTTCCCAGGATGATCCATTCTCCCATGATGCAAAAGAAATCGTCCAATTATCTGCATTTCCATCTTCAAAATCACCATTATCCAGCCCATGAACATGATACTCTATGCTGTCATCAATGGAAACTGCTCTTGTGACACGTATTTCTTCAACTTCTGTCAGTTCCTCCGTGGTCTCATCTTCGGTAGTTTCTTCTTCTGTGGTTCCTTCTTCTGTAGTTTCTTCGGTAGAAATGTCTTCTTCTGTAGTCGATGCTTCTGATTCTGTAGACTCTTCTTCCTGTGTTGTTTTCTCTGCTTCTGATGAAGTATCTTCTGTCACAGATGTTTTCTCTGTCGTGGAATTTTCTTTCATGGAATCTGACGAACTTTCATCTTCAGCCTTGGAATTCTCCTGCTCTTTGTCTTCCTCTACAGAATCTACTGCTTTGGCATCTCCTTCTTCTGCCTCTGCTGCTTCTTCAATCCCAGCTTCAGTCCCATACTCATCCTGACTCTGCGCCGACTCCTCCTGTGCATATACATGAGTGCCACCAGTCGTTGCGAACTGCGACATCATCAATGCCGCTGCCATTGACAAAGCGATGATACGTTTTCTGTCTCTTCTTCTCATATACTAACCCTTAACCTTTCCTCCTGATTGTGCAATCGGTTGTTCATGTTCTTAGTATACTATTGTGCATTTTTATTAACAATGGACAGATAAACGTAATTTTAATCGCTTTTTCATACAAGTTATACAAAAATACTGCGCAACTGTGTTTTAAAGTTGCGCAGTACTTATATTCTTGTAACAATCCCGTTACGCAAGTTCTACAAATTCATCAATCATATCGGCAAAAGACTTCAGACTTTCTCTCCAGAAATCCTTACTGGTCAGATCTATTCCTACTACTGCTGCGGTATCTTCCACACTCATTACAGTCGTAGCATGAAGGAACTTATTATATTTAGGCAGGAACGCCTCTCCTTCCTTCAAATACATGGAATACAGTCCCATGGCTAACATGGCACCAAATGCATAAGGGAAATTATAGTAACTCAATGCTTCTGAATAATAATGTCCTTTGCATGCCCACATATATGGGTGCATATATTCAGGATCAAGTCCATCTCCATATGCCTTTTTCTGGGCATCCAGCATCATAGCCTTCAAGTCCTCCGGCATCAGGAATCTGTCTTCACATGCATTGAATACACTGTCTTCAAACAGGAATCTGGAATAAATATCGCAGATTACCTGAGTTGTATTCATCAGGATATTATCCAGCAATGCCAGCTTCTCTTCTCCTGTGGCTTTTGCAATTGCAAGGCAGGTAATGTGTGTCTCATTAAAAGTAGAAGCCGTCTCTGCTACCTGCATCGGATAATCACGATTTAAAATTCTGTGATCACATGTCTGTGTGCCATGGTATGCGTGTCCCAGCTCATGAGCCAGCGTGTCTACTGCATCAAAGGAACCATTGAAGTTTGTCAGGATTCTGCTCTGTCCTGCGTGGGAAACCTCACAGCAGAAAGCTCCGCCAACTTTACCTTCTCTTGGATAAAAGTCAATCCATTCCTCATCAAATGCACGCTCCATCATATCTGCCATATCCTTGGAGAATTGTCCAAAGCTGTCTAACAGGCACTGCTTCGTCTCTTCCAACGTATATTTCTTATCATTCCTGCCAAGAGGCGCCAGCATCTCAAACCATGGCAGACCGTTATGATATCCCAGATATTCTGCCTTGGCTCTCATATATTTGTGGAATGTCGGCAAGTATTCCTGCATAGCCCCAAACATGGCATCCAGGGTCTCACTCTTCATGTCAGACTGGTCTAACGTCATTGTCAACGCTGAACCATAACCTCTCTCCTGCGCCAGCATACGCACCTGACTCTTGATATTATTAAGCGCATACGCAATGGAACCTTCAATCTTTGCATAAGAAGCAAGCTCTGCCTCATAGGCCTTCTTACGAACTGCCCCGTCCGGATCATTTGCAAGATTTCTGACTGCCGGCAAAGTAATCTGCTCTCCGTCATAATCTACCTTTAAAGTAGATGTCAGATAGTCAAACAGTCTGCTCCATGCATTGCCGCCAGACAGATTCATCCTGGAAATCATGGCTTCCATCTCATCAGAGAAAAGATGTACTGCCTTTTTCTTCGTATTTCTCAGTAAAAAGGCATACTCTGTCAGGAGCGGATGCGCTGCGATACATGCCTCAAGATCTGCTACCCCTGCTATATACTTATCCATGGCTGACTGTGCCTTGGCTGTAGATGCATTGATCTTATCCAGTCTGCCGATGTGATCCAGTGTTTTACCATCTGTTGTGTCCACGGAATTGCGAAGTGCCAGATACTCGTTGAGTTTGAAAAGCACCTTGGCATACGCTTCCTTTGCTTCCAGTACAGTTACAAGCCCCTGCACATCATCCTGCTCTCTTGCCTGCCCCAGTGCAGTCTCCAGCGCCTGTGCATTCTTCTGCAAAAGCTCAAAATCTTCTGCAAATGCTGGATCTTCATATCCTTTATAATATACTTCTAATGACCACTCTGTGTTCATAAATCATAAACCGCCTTTCTGTTTCTGTCTCTTACTCAGTGTATCATGTCCTTATGTACGTGTCAAAGAAAGCGTCTCCTTTACTGAGTATTTTCAATCTTTCTGCGGATTTTTAACATTTGTTTATCAATTTTGCGGATCGACTTTGAGCATTTTAGGAATTCTTCTTCACATTCTTCTATATTGAGATTATTGGTCTTGTATACAAAATGATGTTCAATATCTGACCAGAAATCCATTGCCTGCGTCCTTATCTGTGTCTCCACCTTGACCATCTGCTCTCCTACAGGTATTTTCATGATCAGGTGCAGACTCTGATATCCGCTTGCCTTTGGCTTTTCCACATAATCCTTCACCTTAATAAACTCATATCCCGGCGTTGTTCTCAGCATCTCCATGACCTGATACATATCATCCAGAAAATAACATACTGCCCGCACTCCGGCGATATCATTCAGTTTCTCGGCCGCAAGTTCCACATCTGCGGCATAACCCTTGTCCAGCATTTTATTAAGACAACTATCCGGCGTTTTCACCCTCCAGGTAATCTCCTTTATACAGCTCCAGCCCCTCTGGTTTGACATTTCTTCATTAATTACCTGAAGCCTTTTGTGTACCTGCATGCACGCCTTCTCGTATGGCTCCCTGCGTGACTGCTTCCCCCACTCCTCTATGAATTTCGCATATGTATCTATAAGCATTTCCAAAAAATCATCCCCTCACTAACACTCATTATATCA
>ERZ773115.164-NODE-164-length-78014-cov-5.710720_pt1 | contig 78014 bp, 92 predicted proteins | sample MGYA00511116_ERZ773115 | MGnify/ENA primary metagenome ERZ773115 (study PRJEB29015, sample SAMEA2737869) | human gut metagenome | biome: human gut; feature: human-associated habitat; material: faeces | place: China | collected 2012 ... | reverse complement strand
ACCTGCTCTTTTTTTGTACCCACAAAAGGGAGAAAGCGAGGCTAATTATGGCAAAATTCAAAGTGACAGTCAACACAGATGCATACAAATGCAAGCGTTGTAGCAAGAAGAACTGGAAACCCGGAACTCGAAACGATTATATGATCGCCATAAACGGAATCACGCGAACACTCTATAACATGCGTGAAGTTATGTGGCAACTTGAATTGTTTCAGGGGAATTCATTCGTTATGTCGGAATACAGCGACGATAATCCAGAAGAAAATTTTGGGTTATCCGACAGATACGTGAAGTTTTTGAAAAAAAATACTATCAAATATCACGATAGATTATGCGATCTTGAGAGAACGCAGTATTTGTCAGGTTATGGATGGATGCAGGGTTATTTCAGCGTTGGAGAAGTAATGGAAAAATTAAAGTTGGAAGGAACCGTCCGAGTACCTTTTTCATGGCTTTATGATATTCGGCAGTATGATAAGGACATGGATGGTTGCTATATGGAAATCACAAAAATCACGCAAGGAGAGTGATGATATGTTAAATAAGAAATTTATAATTGATATTACCAGAGAAGTCTTAAACCACATGGACGAAGAATATTTGCAATCTGATTTTACGGGTTGGTGTGAAAGCGCAAGTTCGATAATATATTACATTTTATCAAATTATACAGAAGAGAAAGATATTCGTATTATTAGCGGAACTTTTAATGGCTATGGTCATATGTGGATTGCAGTAAACGAAGAAATTATAGATGCAACAGTAGATCAATTCGGAGATGACTACAGCATATATTCTTCAACTTTATACAAAAACGCATATAAAGAAGAAGCCGAAAACTTTGCTCCAATAATATTTGAGGATTGTATGGAATATATAGACGCTCTATTTGAAGACAAAGCTAGAATGAATTTATATATTGAAGAATAGAAATTTTCAGTTGTCTACAAACGATGTAAAAAAAATATGCGGAAATCCGAGAAAGTGAGGGAGCAAGTAAGGCTTATGACGAAGAAAGAATTGCGAGACAAATTAAATGAAGGTTCACATCTTGAAGATCTTTTCGATTTTTCTGACGGTCAGGAATGTATCATCTACAAAGGCAATTTTGAGGTATCTGACAAAATTATCTACATTCCGGACATTGATCTGAATCAGATTGATGCGGAATCTGTACTAGAAGATGAAGAAATTGAAAATGTTATTCATAACTGCTATACCGGAAACGATTTCGTAGAAGAATGCAGCGGTCATGAAGATTTAGCAAGAGAATTATTCGATTTTGTTGATTGGCAGCATCCAAATATTCAAGATTTGTTAGATGGATATGATGACGAAGAATTTGAGGAAAGATATGGCTTTTCAATGGAAGCGTTAGGGTGAATCAAGAGTTTCAATGGAAGAATGGAGGAAAAATAATTTATGCAGACAACGGATTTATTTAATTTCTTTCACGACGAGTTAAAAGAAGTTATTAAAGGTATGCATTGGATGGACAAGTTTTGTGAGATTTCTGGAATATCTAAAGAGAACGCCGAAGAATGTTATTGGAAAAATAAAGAGATAGAAAACAATGATGAAGCTAATAATAAATTAGTTAGCTACATTATCTCTTTAGGATATAAGGAGTCCCTTTATAACTTTATGGGTATATAAAAAGAAACGATGATTTCAGGATTGGAGGGAAAATTATGAAAGTATTTTATTTAGCGCAAGAAAATTTTGGATGTGTCGTCTATGCAAACAGCGGAAATGAAGCATTTGATAAAATGAAAAGCGAACGTAAAAATTTGTTGGAATCACTTGGATTACCATTGGATATTACACGATGGGGAATTGAAGAATTTACACCTGATTTATATGATGGTGTATTATGTTTTTACTAAGATGAATCTGCGATTTAGATGGGAGTGATTAGTATGTATGAAGAAATGATGATTGATTACATTATGAATAAGGCAACTCAGGAAGAAGTAGAAGAATTTTTCGGGCATGCTGCTTACGGAGTTTGCACAAGAGAAGCGTGTGAAAATACTCTTGCACAGATGCCATTTGAAGAATTTGACATGTTTGTAAAGAAGTTTGGACTTCCAGCAGATCCACCGTGCTATGTATCAAACGAAGAAGTTTATCCACTATGCAAAGGTAATGGAGAAAAGGAATGTCATGATTGCTGTCTTTTCGAGGATTATGACGTGTATAATTCTCCATTCGATTATTAAAACAACCCGGCAAATTATTGCAAAAATGAAGGGTATGTGAAAAGCGCCATGATTTAGAGTTGATCTCGGTGGATAGTTATGGTATAATTCACTATGTAAACAAAAAATTATAATCAACCAAAGTAGGAACGGACCGCGGTCTGTTCCTATTTTTTTACCCTTAAAAGGGAGAAAGCGAGGCAAATTATGTTAGAAAACAAGGAGTTTTACCCAACGCCGAAAGCGTTACTTGAGAAGATGACAGAGGATGTGAATTTCCCAATGGTACATTCAGTGCTTGAGCCATCAGCGGGGAAAGGTGATATTGTGAATTTTCTTTTAAAAGAAACCACTGAAAAATCACGATCCTACGCATCATTGGACATTGACTGCATTGAAAAGGATCCCAGCCTGCGTCATATCTTGAGAGGAAATCACATGCGTGTTGTCCATGATGATTTTTTGACATACGACACCATGAAAGCATATGATATGATCATTATGAATCCACCGTTTAGCGACGGATGCAGACACCTTATGAAAGCAATGCAGATGCAGGAAAGAACCGGCGGCGCTGTTATATGCCTATTGAATGCTGAAACACTAAAGAATCAGTGCAGCAATGAGCGAATCAGCCTCATGAAAATGATTGAGCGACACAATGGCACAATCGAGTTTATTCCAGATGGATTTCTTGATGCAGAACGAAAAACGGCAGTAGAAGTAGCACTTGTAAAAGTTCAGTTTCCAAAACCGGAGGCAAGGTCGTCTATTCTTGATACTTTAAAAAGGGAACGTGCTGTTAAAGAGGCTGCCGCTCCAGAGAACGCCTATCTTGCAGATAATGATTTCATTAAAGCCATTGTCGCCCAGTACAAAATGGAAGTAGAGGCGGGCTGCCGACTGATCCGGGAATACGAAGGAATGAAACCGTTTATTTTATCTGCATTTCAGAAAAATGAGGATAAACATTCTCAGACCAAAGAATGCATTCTTTCACTGAATCTTTGCACACAGCGCAATTATTATGAGGGCGGAGCGTCAATCAACGAATATATCCGTCTGGTCCGAAAGAAATATTGGGAAGCACTCTTTACAAATCCCAAATTCGTAGGTCAGCTAACAGAAAATCTGCAGCGAGAATACTTCAACAAAGTGTCAGAACTTATGGATGTAGAGTTTTCTATGTTCAATGTCTTGGAGGTAAAGATCGACATGCTGAAGCATGTATCTGCCGGCATCGAAGATGCCATCATTGACCTGTTTGATAAGTTCAGCCACGAACATTATTGGTATGACGACTCCGGAAACAATATCCATTATTATAATGGATGGAAAACAAACAGTGCATATAAGGTGAATCAAAAAGTGATCATTCCATTAAATGCATTTTCAACCTGGTCAGGACACTTTGAAATCTATCATGTCCAAACAACTCTGCAGGATATAGAAAAATGCTTCAATTATTTGGACGGCGGCAGAACAGATGCGTTGGATCTTCAGACGGCGCTTAAAAAAGCAGTGGCGGATAAACAAACCAAGAATATTGATCTTAAATACTTTACGGTTACGTTCTATAAAAAAGGAACCTGCCACATCGTATTCAAAGATGAGGAATTATTGAAGAAGTTCAATATCTATGGTTCCCAGAGAAAAGGTTGGCTTCCGCCGGCATATGGAAAAAAGGATTTTTCGGAAATGGACCCGGAAGAACAGGCTGTCGTAAATGCATTTGAAAGCAAGAAGGCATATGAAGAGGTTATGTCCAAAAGAACATTTTATCTCTCTGACGTCAACATGCATCTCCTGGACTGTGCAAATGAGTAATATTGTTATTTCAATAGGAAGAAAAGCAAATTTGTGACAACCTTTTAGGTAATCAAGAAATTGCCTTCCTGTCATAATTATGGTATTATTCACAATGTAAGAAATGTGTATTAACTATGGCGGAGCAGATTTTCTTCTGCTCCGTTTTCAATCTACAAAGGAAAATAGAAAGCGAGGCTTAATTAAATATGGAAGAAACACGAATGAAAGATCTTGTTGAGCAGCTGAATAAAGCGAATGTTGCATACTATAATGGCGAAGAAATTATGTCAAATAAGGAATGGGATCAATTATTTGACGAGCTGAAAAATTTGGAAGAGTCCACCGGAATCATTTTATCAGAAAGTCCGACGCAGCACGTTGGCGCACCTATTATCAAAGGATTGACGGAATCTATTCATGAATTTCCGGCTCTTTCCCTTGATAAAACCAAGGATATGTACAGTTATGTCAATATGTTTGAAAAGTTGATGCGACCAACTAACCGCAACGTTGTTTTGATGTGGAAGATGGATGGATCCACCGTGCAGGCAACTTATGAAAATGGACGTCTGCAAAAGCTGGTCACCCGGGGAGATGGTGAAACCGGACACCTTATAACTCATAATGCTCATAATATCCACGGATTGCCGATTAACATCCCATATACCGGGAAATTAGTGGTCCGCGGAGAAGTGGTTATGAGTTATCACGAATTTGACCGGATACAGATGGAAGAGGGCGGTATTTATAAGAATGCACGAAATCTTGCAAATGCGACCGTTTCCATGCTGGACAGCTATGAAATGTCAAAGCGAGAAGTTTATTTTAAGGGTTTCAACCTTGTCTATGTAGAAATGCTTACCGAACTTAGCAGTTTCAATGACAGACTCACTTGGATGAAGGGACAAGGATTTGAGATGGTTGATTATGAACGGTGTAACATTGCAGATCTGCAAAAAGTTATGCAACGTTGGACTGACAATGTGTCTCTCTTTGCTTATCCGGTAGATGGTCTGGTAACAGCTGCCGATGATGCCGTGTATGCAGATACTCTTGAAGGAACAAACCACCATCCAAACCAGATGCGCGGATATGCGTTCAAATGGGAGGACAAGGAAAAAACCACAACGTTAAGGCAAATTGAGTGGAGTCCGTCTGTAAATTCTTTAAATCCAGTTGCTGTTTTTGACCCTGTTGAATTAGAAGGGACAATCGTTACCCGAGCTGCTTTGCATAACGTAACATATCTTCTTAGAAAAGATCTTCATGTTGGAAACCAGATAACGGTATATAAGGCGAACATGATTATACCGCAGGTCGCAAAAAATCTGGATTATGTAGGGAATGAGCTGGCATCTGATGAGATTTGGACGCATTATGACATCCCGCGGAAATGCCCTGTATGCGGTGCCGCAACTATTCTTCAGGAAACGGGGGATGATCGCACCCAGACTTTGGTTTTGGCATGCACGAATCCAGACTGCGCGGCGAAAAAACTGAAACGGTTTAATCGCTTTGTTCAGAAAGGCTGCATGAATATAAAGGGAATCAGCGAAGAGACAATCGCAAAATTCATTTCCCGGGGCTTTATCAAGGAATTTGCGGATTTTTATAAATTAGCTGACCACAAGGCTGAGATTGTCTCCATGGACGGATTTGGGGAAACGATGTTTAGCAATCTTGTAGCGGCTGTTGAAACATCCCGAAAAACAGATTTTGTGTCCCTCATCAATGCTCTGGGCATACCTAATATCGGAAAGGGGCAGGCAAAGGTTTTATTAAAAGCATATGCTGGAGATATTGGCTCATTCTTTCATGATGTATATGCCCGCCACAGCTTTTCTACAATTGATGGCATTGGTGACGTGTTGGAATCTAATCTTTGGGATTGGGGAAATGAATACCTTCGTTATATTGAATGGGAAGATGATGATGCCTTTCCAGAGGGTATAAATCTGGAGATCTACCATCTGCTACAGGAAGTCGAGATCGCCCAAACCAACGGCAACGTTGCAGCAACATTATCAAGGAAGACGTTTGTTATTACTGGGAAGCTCAATCATTTTGCGAATCGAGAGGCACTCGTAGAAAAAATTGAGGCACTTGGCGGCAAGGTTTCTGGTTCCGTTTCAGCAAAAACGAGTTATCTTGTCAATAATGATGTAACCAGTACATCCGGCAAGAATAAGAAAGCAAAGGAACTTGGAATCCCCATTATTTCAGAAGAAGAACTACTATCTATGCTGAAAGAAGAAAATGCGTAAAGATTCGACAGAAATCCAGCAAATCCATATCCGTATGCAATATTTATTGCATACAGTGTATTTGTATGGTATAATGCACTTACATGATAAACGATAAAAAGGAGGACATGTTGTCATGAATAAAATGGAATTAGTTTCCGCAATCGCGGAGAAATCCGATTTAAGTAAGAGAGATGCAGAGGCAGCGTTAAATGCGTTTACAGACATTGTTGCCGACGAGTTAAAGAAGGGCGAAAAGATCCAGTTAGTAGGATTTGGTACATTCGAGGTATCTGAAAGAGCAGAAAGAACGGGAAGAAATCCGCAGACTGGCGAAGAGATGGTTATTCCGGCGTCAAAAATGCCGAAATTTAAGGTCGGCAAGTTGCTGAAGGATTCCATTAAGTAACCCGCGATTTTTAACCCAAAAAAACCAAAAAAATTTATTAACCACCAAAAAATTTATGGACGTATAACCCCAAAATGTACAGACCCCCATTGCCTCAATAGGCTATGGGGGCTTTATTTTTATATTGCGCAAAATGTATGAATGTGGTATTATACACGTATAAACAATAATTTTATTCAAACTATCGGAGCAGCGGTTTGTCTGCTCCGATTTTTTTACCCTTAAACGGGAGAAAGCGAGGCAACATTATGATGAGTTTGTATTTGGTTATTTATCTACAAAACGGAAAGGAAAAGATGCAAAAGGTTCTTGCCTGTGATCGGGACAGAGCTAAAGAAAAGTTCTGTCAGAAAATGGACAGCGCAGGTATTAGTTACACCATATCTCAGATCATGCCAATTGATACCGGCATATGGTGCTAAAGTCTATCTAAAACACTCACAAGAGTGAAAACAGTGAAGAGGCAGAAGAAAAAAAGTAAGAATGGCGGATGAAAATGGGGATTATCCTGTTAGAATTTATGCCTACGAATAACAAGTAGAACGCAAAGGCAGTTAGAGAATAATAATCTAACTGCTCATTTTATCACAAGGAGGAAGCAAAAAAGAATATGAAATACACATTAGACACTTTAAAAAAGATAAACGAAAGATTTATTGAAAGCCATCGTATGAAGGAATCAGATGTCGAAATGGCAAATGCCTATGTAGAATTGATCGAGCGTACACGGTCAACAACCGAGCCACAAAGCGGAGATCTTATTCAGTACACCGACGAACATGGCAACTATTACAGCGCTGCTCATATTGAAAAGGTAAATGGGGATGGAACAGTAAATGTTTGTGAAAAACCCTATATACCTTTCATTAACGCAAACGTAAATAATGATGGTATCCGGTGCTGCACATCCGGCGGTCCTTGGTGTGATTTGCCGGTAAACAAACTGGTTTATGTAGGCAAAGGAGAAAAACATTTCCAGGACTGGGGCAATTGTGGCGGTTGTGCAGATGGCGCCATTGTATTTAACGCCAATGTCAGCGTATGGGAATATGTAGACGAGCGCAATAAATTCATAAGCGAAAGCGGCTTTAAGTTTACCACAAAAGATTTTGACAAATATTATGTAACGTTCAATCCAGATAAGGAAAAAACAAATTATGTCTATTTTACGGATGGCAATGCATGGGAAAACAAGATGGACTATCAGGCATGGTTGCGAACATACAGAGCCGAGGTATTCAAAGGATACAGTCAGAATCAGTTTGTGGTATGGACTTGGAGAAACATGGATCATTTTGTGTCACCAGATGAGTATGACAATTTGGATCTTCCAGAAGACACCTTCTTAATGAATGGAGATCTTCTTAAATGCAAGAGAACCTATAACGAAGATACACATACAATTGATACTTATTTTGTATGGTATTGGAATGAGCCAGGGAAAGACTTCTTGGAGGTAGCTGCAGAGCAAAATAGAATAAGAGAAGAGAGATATACACTTCCCGGCAAAAAGCCTGAATATCAGATCGCAAGAAGAGAACTGGAAAGCGGAGAAGTAAAATATGTGGAAGCAAAATCATATTTAGATGATTGATGCATTCATAATACAATCATGGCAGATGTAGAGTTATAGTGAAAAACAATGCAACCCGTGCTTGCAACAACATGCAAGCACGGCATATAGTGAGAAAAGGAGATAAAAAATTATGGGACAGTTCAGTTGGATTTACAGCGATACAAACAACCAGCTTATTGATAACAAGCCGGCAGATACATATTTACTCGTGCCAAAGCCATTTCAGAAGAAATACGGCAAGACAATCCATGAATCTTGCTATGATGGATATGGAAGATTTGGAAAGTACGATGTGTATGATCTGATCCCGGAATGGAACAGAGACATGATACCGGAAGTTATTTGCAAGCTCAAAAACGGGACTTGGGAATGCAGCGCAAGCGAAAAAGAAATTTCAAATCTACAGGCTTACTACGAGGGGAAGCAGATCTCTTGTGAATTGCGTGATCTTGGAGTCATCATGGCTTGCTATGACCAGGACAATGCTTCTCTTATGTATCCGATCAAGATTACGACAGAAGCTCTTGAATATGATACCGTTCCCGCTTCAAAGAGCGATCCGCATCAGGGATGGACGGATAATGAGAATGAATTCAATGAAAAATAGGGTGCCCTCGATTTTTCATTTGTATATCACGCAATAATAATTCTATGATAAAAAAGGAGTAATTCTATGTTAGATTATACGAAAGTCACATTTAACGAGTTGGATGATACAGACAAGCCCTTGCAGGTGTTTTACAATTATGATTTAGAGCAAAGTGAAATTGACGACTTACTGAGAGAGTACGCAACCGTCGAAGAAATACCAGAAGGTGTGTCTGTCCAGAAAGTAGAATTATGTCTGACAATTTATGCAAGACATGATTTTAAGTTGGAAGCATGTTGTACAGATACAGACAATAATCAGTATTGGATTGAACTCTATACGCAGTTTACAGATGCAGATAAGCTTATCAGTTTAATTCCGGATTATTGGAAAATAAAATTATAGCACTGGAAAACAACGATTTATAGTTGAATTCAGTGAATAATTGTGGTATAATTCACGATGTAAACAAAAAAATTATAATCAAACGAAAAAGAGTAGGCAAGCACCTGCTCTTTTTTTGTACCCACAAAAGGGAGAAAGCGAGGCTAATTATGGCAAACTATGAATTAACTGTATCTATGGGATATGTTCCAACGTGGACGCATGTAGACGCAGTAAGAGAAATCTTTCAGAATGCAAAAGACGAAGAGACTGTAAACCCGGAAAACAAAATGTTTTTCGACTACAACGAGGAAACCGAAACTCTGATGATCGGAAATAAAACAGGAAAGTTGAATAAATCAACCTTGTTGATCGGAATTTCTGACAAAAGAAACGACAACAGAACAATTGGACAGCACGGTGAAGGCTACAAAATTGCAACCGTCGTCCTTCTCAGAGAAGGTCTTTCCTTAAAGATTTACAATTTCGGCTGCAATGAAGTATGGACCGCAAAGAAGATCAAGAGCAGACGCTACGGTGTAGACATTCCTGCCTTTGACATTCAGAAAGCCGGCTCTTTGTTAAGACCAGTTGCAAACCATGATCTGGTTTTTGAGATTCAGGGCATTACAGCTGAAATGTATGAGGAGATCCTGGAAAGCAATCTTTATCTGCAGGAAAGAGAGGGATTGCTTGGTGAAGTGATGCAGGCGAATAACAGCCGCATTCTTTTAAATGAGAAATTTAAGGGAATGATCTTTGTCAGCGGGCTTTATGTATGCACCGAAGATGCTTTACAGTATGGATATGACATGGCACCAGAAAGAATCCGTCTTGACCGGGATCGGCACACCGTTGCTGGATGGGAATTGCAAAACGCAACAGCAAGAGTCATTGCCAGTACAAGCAATACCGATTTTATCAAGAAAATGTTCAATACATACGATGGAGAAGATTTAGCTTATTGTAAGTATTTGGACTGCGTATCAAACGCGTGTGATGAAGAGGCAAGCGACTTTTTCGCCAAAAACGGAAACAATGCCGTTATTGTTACTTCTGAGGAGGAGCGGAGCGAAGCTTTAACATATGGAGCTACGCCGTATTTCATGAATAACCGAATGGCAGAAATGATCCGGAGTTCAACCGTTTATACGGCTCGAATTGCCGAAGAACATCATGCTCCAATGCCTCTTTCTGAAAAATTAAAGGCTTGGTTTTCAGATGCAAGGGAACATCTTCCGGTGGATCTGGAAGAACAGGGAGAGGAATTGCTCGAGGAAGTTTACAACGCGCTGTAAATTAAGCAACTGAGCGTGGAAAGCCGGTACACGAATATGTGCCGGCTTGTAAATGTTTGGAGGTTCAGGAATGGATTATTTTTTTGCAAAAGGTGAAAGACGACGGTGGAAACCAAAAGGACGGTCGTTTAGTATCGGTAAACAGTATTTTGACTGCTTTGAATGTATCTATGATGATCTGTCGGTAGAAGTGATAAATGGTTATATCATTGGTCACTTTTCCGAAGCAGTAGTTCAAAAATAAGGAGGACTCAAAAATGACATTATTAAACAAGGGTTATATTGTGGTACCAAAAAAATATGTTAGGGAATTGCTGTTTTTCCTTGATGCAGCAGGAATTGATGGTGAAGAGTATCCTGAAGAGGATGAATCTGTTGCAGGTGTAGAAATCACCGATCAGTACGGAGATATCGAAGACGCTCTGTTAAATATCGTCACCCGGTTTACTAAAAAAGGTGTCTTACTGAATGGTGAAATTACATACTCGGGAGATTCTGACGGTAAATTTGTTATCATAGATGGCGAGTTTAATACATTAGATCTGGAAGAATCTGTTCTCTGGGATGCTTCTACGAAAACCCTATATAATGAGTTGCGGCGACGTGGTGCTACAAATAACGCAGAGAAAATCCGCTGTATGACCACCGAAGAACTGGCAGAATGGTTTGATACGGTGACAAAAGACATACTTGCCGGAAATATTCAGGACAAAAACCAGTGGCGAGACTGGCTGCAGTCAAAAATCACCGGTGTCGGAGAAACTCGGTAGTAGAGTTTTTATCAAAGAAACAATTTCATTGAATGATGAGGAAGGAGAATTTTATGACATTTGAAGAAGCAAAAGCTCGCTCGGATTACCAGTTCGACATCAATGAACTTGACTCCATCATTGAAGATATCCGGAAAGGCAGTATGGACAGCCTATTTGAGAACGGCGATCCGTATAGAGGAGCTGCTGTACTGGTAATCGGACATGTAGATATTGAGGTTAATGTTCATACATATGAACAATGCGGCATAAAAGCCGGATCCAAAAAACCTGTGATAAGTTACTTTGTGTGTGTTAAACACGGCAACACGGACGATGACTGGGAATCAGACGATTATGTGGACGACTACAAGCCATCCGTGGATTGGACGGAAGATAACTGGAGGGATCTGTTAGAGAAAGATATGTTCCAGGCACTTGACCAATATGTAACAAAGAAAGCGTATAGCTACGATTTTCCAAACTGATTATGCGCAAAACATATATTGCGCAATTTGTGTAGACATGGTATAATGCACTGTGTAAACATAAAATAATCAACCTATTTAAGAGCAGATCTGTTGATCTGCTCTTATTTTTACCCCAAAAGGGAGAAAGCGAGGCAAATATGAATTTAGCAGAAAAAGCAAAAAAACACACAGCGGAAATGGCAGTCAGGTACGCAGAAGAGATCAACTCTGCAGTAGCAAATTCTGTAATATACAGAGACGACTCCTTGCCACCACTTCCGGCAAATCCAAACCACAGCACAAAACTTGGCGTATTTGACGAAACCAGTACGCGGCAGATCTATGAGAATGCATTATCGGATCATAAGATTGCCGTATTGAACTTCGCTTCATATGTACAGCCGGGCGGAGAGTTTCTTACCGGTTCCATCGCACAGGAAGAATGTCTATGTCATGAGTCATTTTTGTACAATGTTCTCTCAAGAATGACTGATTTTTACGCAACAAACAACGAGAATTTGAACTATGGTCTGTATCGGAATGCCGCAATTTACACTCCCGGCGTTATTTTCGAGAACTCTGAGCATTCCTTGAAAAACATCGGAGATGTAATTACTTGCGCCGCACCTAATAACAGAGCCTTTCTTCATGAGTTCGACAGATCTGATGCGTCTATGAACAATGTTGCATTGGTAAGCCGAATTGGCTTTATTTTGCATGTTGCAGCTGTTAATCATGTGGAAACATTGATTCTGGGCGCTTTCGGATGCGGAGCGTTTGGACAGGACGCTACGGAAGTCGCAACTATTTTTAAATATCTGTTAGAGAATAACTTCAAAGGTTACTTCCAACACGTTGCCTTTTCCATTCCAAAAGATGGTAAATTCTGTAACCTCCAGAAATTCCAGAGAGTATTTCCATCTTACGAGGTTAGACGAAATCGGGTCTACTGGTCTATGGATCCGGAGGATTTTATTTCCATGTTGAGTTTCATCTGCGCGTCAGCAGGGATGGACTTGACCGGATACATACAGGATCTCAATTATCGTCTGGGAATTGGAATGCTCGATGAAAAGGATGCCAAAAAATATCTCCTGGAACAGGTAAAAAAGGATTCCAATTCTCCGGCAGCATTAGCCGCCGATGTAATGATGGACTTTGACGAAACGGATGAGCGCTATATTCAGATATTTTACAGAAAAGCGGAATAGCGCAAAACTGGCATCTGCGCATGACAGCCATACAGACCTTGGAGAGGGTCTATAAACACTACTACTTTATAATACGAGGTAGGTAAAAGCTATGAATTACGAAGATATGCACTTTACAGACAACGATAAAGAAAAGCTTAAAGAAAATAAGCGGATGATTATTGAGTGGATAACGGAAAACATTATCCCCAATATGGATGAAGACTCACAAATTAAATGTGATTTTGGTGACACTTACAGATGTCCAAGAACCTATACAACTGTTGAATCATATCACTTCTGGGTGTTTAGCGAACCACGAAAGTTTTTCTCCGGTGGGGGCAGAACAACAGAAGGAACGATCGGCTATGGACGGAAATTTGGATACATGGACGAAAGTTTTGAAAGTGTAAATAGCCCATATGACATTTTCCCTATTGTAGATAATTGGGGACTGATAAAGGCGACCTTACTTAACGAGCTTGAAGCGCAGAAAGCAAACCGGCGCGTGATAAACCAATTTGAAGTGTAAAATCATTATGGAGGTAACTGAAAATGAAGGCAGTAAATATTAAATGGGATACAGAGGGATACAATGTAAAATTACCACCGGAAGCGGAGTTGCCTGATAATGTCAAAGAGGATATGGTTGCAGAATTTTTGTCAGACACGTTCGGCTTCTGTGTATTCGGATTCCAGATTACAAAGAACTAAAGATCTTTGCAACAACTTATATTTCTTTGTGGCTTATTTTGCAAACATATGGTATAATACACAATGTAAACAAAAATAATAATCAACCTAAAAAGGAACAGATTGCGATCTGTTCCTTTTTTTTACCCTTAATTGGGAGAAAGGAAAAAAATGAAACCATTTAAAACCAATGCAATATGCCCTAAATGTGGCAAATTGCTGCACACAACGGACATCCCGGAGTATGCATTTGTATGTCTGGAATGTGACGAAAACTTCTATTCCATAGAGGTACAGGACTATTCTGGAGAAAGATTTGAAGTGTCCGCCGAATGCACGGAAACGATGTTCTATCAGAATTTAGAGGCTTTTCAGAAACTGAAACCTGAACCAGACTTTATCGGGTACGATACCGAAGAGCATCTTGCAGATTTCGGCTTTTCCAGAATTCTGACCAGTAAGGAAATCATCCCGTTGGTACAGACACTGGAAAATTTATTGTTACCAGAAACCAATGCAGCAGCAACAGTAAGCAACTTAACAAGAAAGGAATAACGAATCCTCGGTAAACCGAGGTTGCAACTTAAAGGTGTCAAAGATTTTGCATAAAGGGAATAATAGTAGCGTTGATGATTCGATAAGGTGGAATTTGAAGTAGCGCACATATAGCATATTTGACTTATGTGAGTTTCAGACCGTCAGCATGGGAAGCCTATATTCCTTATCCACGATACATGGATTTGTAGCGTGGTGTTATGAAGAAAAAACTAAAGGTATGTTGGATCAGTGCAGGAATATCAAGTTTTATGGCGGGATACCTCGCCGGAGATGTAGACAAATGGATCTACATTGATATTGCCGATCAGCATGTGGACAGTATTCGATTTATTAAAGATTGTGAAAAAGCTATCGGCAAAAAGATCGAAATACTGCGATCAAGTGAGTACAGATGTGTGGAAGATTGCGTGAGAACGTTTGGTGGATTTAGAAATCCAGCAAACGGCTTTGCTCCCTGTACAAATTGGTTGAAAAAGAGAGTTAGAAAAGAGTGGGAGGAACAGCACAGGGATTGTGAGCTGACGTATGTTTGGGGCTTCGATCTTGCAGAAAAAGACCGCGCCGAAAGGACCGTTGAAGCTAATCCCCAGGCTGCACACGAATTTCCTCTCATTGAAAGAAACCTCTCAAAAGAAGAGGTACATGGATTATTTGAACGGACTTTTGATTTTGCCCGACCTTTGATGTACGAACTCGGCTATCCGAATAATAATTGCATCGGATGTGTCAAAGGCGGTATGGGATATTGGAACCGAATTAGAAAAGATTTCCCGGATGTATTCGAGAGTCGGGCGAAATTAGAACGAGCTGTTGGACACTCTATGCTAAAAGACAAAAATGGTCCTATATATCTGGATGAACTGGATCCAAACCGGGGAGATTTAAACACCGAAATATTCCCAGATTGTGGAATTATGTGCTATTTAAGCATGATGTCTTAATTTAAACTGCCTACGGGCTGCCCTGCGTCAGCAAATGACCACCAGGAACATGCCCGCTGGGGCATGAAGGAGACTAAAATGAGAAAAACACCCTACACAAACAAAGAGTTATTTGATGCTGTAAACGAAATTCTGAAAGAAAAAAGCCTTTTGCCGGATATCTTGGACTATGGATTGTCTAGTCACACAAAAGAATCTGTGGATTCATATGCCTTTAGTCCGGCATTCAAACTGGATTATGGCGACAGCGAAGGAATTTATCTGGACGTAGCTATCGTAGGAAGCTTTAACAACACCCAAAAGACAATATCTCTGGGAACATACAAAACCCTTTCAGATGGCGACGATGCAATGCATACCATGGCTGCTCTTGAAGCAGACTTCCTTATCGCGTTGCATAAGTTGGTGAATGAGAATCTGCAGGACTTTACATGGAGCGGGTATGATCTTATTCCTCTTGACGAAAATGGAAACCGGAAAGCGAATTCGTGCGGATATGAGATACAGAATCCTGAGAAAATCATGGATTATGTCAAGCGTATGCTCTCTGGCGGATGCTATGCCGTGCGTGTCATTGATAATGCGACGAAAAAGGCAACTGATTATGAAAATGAACAGGAAAATTAACCGTGCACGCAACCATACATAAAATCATTTGATTTGACAAAGTATATACTATAGTATATACTAACAGTAAAGGAGGTGCGTATTTATGATGACTGCAAAACTTTTCCGTAACGGTCAGAGCCAGGCTGTGCGTCTTCCGAAAGAATGCCGCTTCAATGGCGATGAGGTCATAGTGAATAAGGTAGGCGATGTTGTTATGCTCGTACCAAAAAACAGTGAATGGGAAGGATTTTTGACAAGTATAAACCTTTTTTCAGATGATTTCATGGAAGATGGACGCGCGCTACAGGAAACACAGGAGCGTGAAGAACTATGAAATATATGCTTGATACGAATATCTGTATTTTTATCATTAAGCATAAGCCGGAATCCGTGATCATGAAATTTTTAAGTCACTCACCAGAAGATCTTTGTATCTCGGCGATAACCTATGCCGAGCTTGTACACGGTGTAGAAAAGAGCCAGGCAGTAGCTAAAAATCGGCTTGCATTATCTTTGATGCTGTCGACAATTGCAGTGCTTGATTTTGACGCGGATGCAGCGGTAGAGTACGGAAGAATCCGTGCTGCACTTGAAAAGAAAGGCACACCGATCGGACCGCTTGATATGCTTATTGCAGGTCATGCACAGTCAAAAGGGCTGACGGTTGTAACAAATAATACCCGGGAATTCAGACGCATAGAGGGTTTGTGCGTAGAAGACTGGGTATCACAGTAGTTTATGCAAAATAGATCTGATCTTTTACATGGTCAGGTCTATTTTTGTGTGCAAATTTACTTGACTTCTTTCGGATTTTATTATATTTTTTTTACACAATACAAGAAAGGAGGCAGCCATATGGATGCAGATTTTTTAAATAAAGTCAACATTAAAGGTGATCTTCTAAACGGTGATGACACATTATCTGCTATTTATGAAAATGATACAATTGGTCATATCAGCTTTTGTATCGGAAGGAATACTGACGGAGAGCCAGCAATTGCATATCCAGAGCAAATGCATATAAAAGAGGATTTTCAACGTCGTGGAGTTGGTACAAAAATTATAGAAACAGCCGCGAGCCAGGTCAGTGTTGTCTTTGCGGCAGATCAAGGGGCATCTGGAAATTCCGACGATATCCATTATTCGTCGGAAGGGTTAGATTTTAAACACTTTTGCGAGAAAAAGGGGATTACCCGAGAACAACAGATATAAGTAATATTGATTCTTTTGTGAATATATGATATAATGCACTATGTAAACAAAAAAATTATAATCAAACAAAAAAGAGTAGGTAGCCGCCTGCTCTTTTTTTGTACCCTCAATAGGGAGAAAGCGAGGCAAAAATGGCAAAAGAAGAGGAAATTACATGGAAGTCTATGGTAGGCAACAGATACGCCATAAGAAAAGACGAAGGAGAATTGCTTCAAATCGAAAAGGATTTGGCAGCATATCTTGGCGTTCCATATGTGAAGTGTAGTTATGACGCAGTAAATAGTCATAACTACAAAGACAAATCGGAAATTGCACACAGAAAGAGAGTTGCAAAAGAAAGCGGCTTATGGAACATGTGCGATTTCATAATCAACTATGAAAAGTATGAAACAGAAGCGGACTACAAAGCAAACAAAGGTGGCTACGATGGAGAAGTATATGAGATGCTTTATCTCAAAGGCAACGGGAACTACATTGTAATCACCGGCTGTGCAGAGTAACCGAAACTGATGCTTCCGAATTAAAGAAAGAGAGGACACTATGATTATTGTAAAAGGTGAACATTACGAAACTGATGATAACAGATCGGCATTCAAAAAGGATTTCAATGATATTGATTCCTTATTTAGATATCTTACCGATGATCTTCCTTACGGAAAAGACACATTGCAGCTGCCGTGGCTGGATGCTGACGGATCTATTAAAGTCCCACGCAGCATGAGTGCATGCATCCGATTTAAGGTGGCAGACCGAAGATATCCGGTGGACGAATGTGTCTTTCTGATTGAAGAAAACGGGAAGATATTATTTTCCGATGGCACTTTAACTGGTGGGCAAGCTCATATTGGCAAGAGAGCAAAAGACCTGCTTGATAAGCTGGATGCATTTAAAAAGGCAGAATATGCATTTGGAGACTAAAATCGAACCGGAGGATGAGTGATGGATACTATGCAATTTGCAAAATATAGCTGCGACATAAGAGAGATCTTATCAAAAGTGGACCAGGAAGGACTTAAAAATCTTGTACGGAATGCAGTCGCTTATGCACAGAGCAACAATAACGGCAAGGCAAACTGGATTGCACAAGAATTATTTGCAGATGTAATTCCTGACGAACTGATTGCAGAGATTTTTAATGAAAAGAAAACGGATATTTCAAGCGGAGGTAGGGAATGGAAGTTAAAATATTAACAACATTAGAAGAATTAGAAAGTTTAGGTTCAGCCCTTACAATGGAAGGACTTGCAGAAGAATCAATATCTGAATTTATTGATTGGGTAAAACAGTATACACCAATGAAAAGTGAAACGGCTTATATTATCAAAGGAAAAACAATGAATGATGTATATATGTTGACTGGAAATAATAAATACCCAGATGATTGCACGATTGTTTCAATTAAGCTTGAAGATATGGAAAATAGTATGGCTGTAGTTATGCCACGATTCCATATTGGTGCAAGATGGTTTGATGACATTGTTATGAATAATGCAGCAAGGGAGAAGTAGAAAGTGTGTTTCCTATGGATTGGAGGTAAGAGAAATGGAAAATAATAATTGGATTCCTGTTAGTTCTGGTATTTTTCCAGATGATATGGAAGATGTGCAAGTGACATTTATTGGATATAACGACCATGCACCACATTGCGAAGCATTTGCTTATAGAAACGATGAAAAATGGTATTGGTCATTAGATGATTGTGAAGTCAATGTGGAAATTACAGCATGGAAGAAAAAATGTGAACCGTATAAGGCAGAGTAAGAAAATATGTATAGAGGATTCATTTGAAGATAGGAGGATATTATGAATCTATATGATGGTTGCGAATCAAACAAGGAAATCATTTATGGTTTTACTTCACTTGATTTTTACGATAAATTAGAAAAGCGACAAAATGAAATTTTATCACAAGGAAAGAAGGTTGTATTTGTAGAATCAAATACAAGTGTTCATGCAGGTGCAAGAGTTGTTATATATTCTGATAAAATCCCTGAAATCATGCAGAATTATAAACACAGATACGTCAAAATCAATGGAAGATGGACAAGAAATAGTCTTCTTGGATATTGCGATTGCTGTGGAAAGTATACAGAACTTATTTGCTTGAGCGATAAAGGAAGAACATGTGAAAATTGTTCAGACTTGGATTTCTAATGAAAGAAATATAATTGGAGCAACGCAGAAGCATTGCCTTATTTCTATTTGCGCAGAGTGCAGAGTTATGGTATAATACACAATGTAAACAAAAAATAATAATCAACCTAAAAGGAGCAGATTTCGGTCTGCTCTTTTTTTACCCTCAAAAGGGAGAAAGCGAGGCAAACAAATGAATCTCAAAGTAACTTTAAGTGAAAAAAGGAAAGTCGTAATTGAATCCCTGGAATTCAGCAGCGACGACGGAAGCGTCGTTTTGGGACTGTGGTGGGTTGACACTCATTTTACCCCTGGAAAAGTAGAAGGGAAAGATGTCACTATCTATAACGACGAAAGATGTGAGCGCGTCGGACTACACGAAGTCAAAGGATTGTTTTTGACTTCTCTGCAGGCATGCGATATTTCAACAAAAGAGGCAATCGACTGGCTCGACATTGAAAGTATCCAGATCTCTGACGGCGATGAAGTATACGATGTTCCATCGTGTTTTCTTCGTCGATTCAAGAGGCATAATCTTTACACAGACTGTCTTCATCTATCACTAACGGAAGAGCAGTATCAGACCATTGCACAGTATGTGCGGTTGCATGACAAGGCAGACAATTTGGATGGGGCGTTATCCAATTGCCTCGATTCTGATTCGGGATATGACAATATTTATTCATATCTCAAGAAAGAATTGGCATCTGATCCGCAAAAAATGACAGATGCGTTCAATGTAGGAGATTACACCGGCGAAGAAGAGGCTGCAGCCGTGAATCACATTATCAGCACTTACGGCGGCATGGCGGTATATACGCTCATTTCAAATGAAGGAACACAAGATGAGTGCTCTTCCGACGTAATTCTTATGAGGAGTCAGGCAGACATATTGTCTGAGAACATCAGAGAACGAAACAATGGCGGCACATTTCCATTCGCTGAAGGAGAAATTTCCCTCACAGATAAGGATGGCGATACTGTGGATCTGTTTTACGTTGACGAAATTCGTCTAAAAACGGTTCTTGATGAGTTTTAATGAAGAATATGCCAAGAAGCGAAGCAACCGGCATGACTATTATGCATATAGTCATGCCAAGAAATAACAACCAAAAGGAGGAATAACACATGTTATTAAATTATGATGCATTTAAAACGATTGTTCAGGAGAATTTTTTGTCTTATATGCCGTTCTACTTTAGAGGTATGGAACTTTTGATCTCGCCGGTAGCTAAAAAGAATATGACCTTGGACGGTCTCCGCCTGAAAGGGAACGGCGTAACGGGTACACCAGTCATTTATATTAACGACATGTATGCACTTTACGAGGAAAACGGCGATCTGGAAGAAACCATTAAAATTTTCGCAAACGTGCTGGCGAATGCTTTCAAGGATATTCCCAACATCAATGTGGATAGTCTCTTCCAAAACGCGAGCAAAAAGATCGTTTTTCAGCTTGTTAATACAGAACTTAACAAGTCTCTGTTAGAACAGGTGCCGCACAGATCATTTCTGGATCTTTCCATTATATATTCGTTAGTAATAACGATGGATTCCAAAGGTATACAGAGCACCAAAGTCACAAACGACATCGCCCACATGCTCGGATTGACTGAGAACCAGCTGTTCAAGTATGCAGCAGAGAATACGAAAAGGATCTTCCCGGCAACGATAAGAAAAATGGATGAGGTGATGCTGAAGATGTGTTTAATGACTGGCATGCCACTGGAATTTGCGGAAGTCGCCAAAATGATAACCCAGGAAGATAAATTGATAAATTCCTTTTGGACAATCTCTACTGCAACCCGGATTAACGGTGCTGTATCTTTGCTGTATGAAGACGAGCTGCACAAATTGGCAGAAAGTCTTGAAAGCAACCTTTATGTCTTGCCGATTATGGAAAGTAGAGCGTTTGTCATATCTGCCGATTTGAGCGATCCAAAAGATTTAAAGGATCTCGCATCTAAAATATTGGAAGAATGTATTCCATTAGATGAGAAACTTTCTGACCAGATTTATTTCTATGATAAAACGTTAAGAAAGCTAACGCTTGTAACAACCACTACAAGTGAAAATCACAATGGTATGTCCTAAAGTTCAATGGAAGATTTCTTCATTATGCTATTGAAGAAAATTTACTGACAACAGATAATATGGTACAATCTTAGGGAACTGATAGGAATATAGTACACTCAAAGAAACTATTGAGGAATTAGAACGGAGGCTACATAATGAAAGATTGTAATAGTTGTAAACATTTTTGGTATGATAATTCAACAGGTACTTCTGAATGTGGTCAGTATGACAATATGACAGAGGATGAAACTGATAAGTATTATACAAACGGAGAAGATAATTGTCCGTCCTACAATGAAAATACAAATCTTGAAGCACTTATTGCCAAATATGAAGGTTACACCAAACTCAACGAAGAAAAGCCATTGGAAACCAATTCGTATGAAAATGGTGCGAATAATGCTTTGTTGGCTGTCATTGCAGATTTGAAGGAAATGATTTCCAGATCATAAGATATAAAACACCAAAGACTGTTAGCTTTACGATTGAAGAATCGTATTGCAACAGTCTTTTTGTTTTGCAATAAATATATATATAGATAAAGAGTACGACAACATTTCTTTTATTTATTATATTTAGAAATCCAGAAAACCGCTGAATATAAGGTGTACAAGCATTCTTAACGTTAAGTTATACTTGAAGATACGGTTAAATATACGAAAAGATGCGTGGACAGGCACTATCAGAAACGTTGGGATTAACTGATAGAAACGTTTTAAATTACTTGTATTTATAGAAAACGCTATATCTTGTGCCTTTATGAATGGAGCAAGACAAAATGGGAATGGAATATAACGTTTAAATTTACTTGTATAAGTAATTTTGACCGTTATAGATGGCGAGTAAGTAAATTTGAACGTAGCAAAACAAGTAAAATCAACCGTAGCTATAGCCGTAAAAAACAGTAAAATCCATGTGCTTGTAAGAAATATGTGCTGCAAAGACAAGTAAAAATAACCGTAGCTGTAACAGAAGCATTACAAATAACCGTTATTTAAAAGAAAAAGCAATTAGATACGGTTGAAAATACTTGCTTTTTGTAAAATTAGGTAGATAGATACGGTTGAAAATACTTATATTGACGGTGCTTTTTGGAACATTTGCCGAAAATATAGGATAACGTTTATAAATACTTGATTTAACGTTTGAAAATACTTAAAATAACCAATGTAAGATATAGTAACAAACTGTGCAATGAAGGATGTGTGGCAGCAATGGAGAAAAAAGATAACGAGCTGCTGATAAGAAAGTCCAATACCCTTATCAGTGGAAAATATAAGACATCAATTCTGGAAAATAAAATCATGGCAATCGCGTTGACACGGATTGAAATCGTAAACGGATGCCCGGTTGCCAAATTATATCCGGGTGAAATAAAAACGTTACTTGGCAAAAAAACCGATACAAATATATATAAGTCACTAAAGCGAACCGCAAAACTGATGACGGGACATCAGATCGTAATAGAAGACAACAAGGGGAACTTTTCCATATTTACCATGGTAAACAATGCGGATTATATAGACAAGCAGTTTATCATAACCTTCAATAAAAACATGACGCCGTATGTGCATCAGCTGAAAACAAATTTCACGACATATGAAGTGGCAACATTGATGAAAATTGAAAAAGCACATTCATATCGCTTATATGAGCTGTTAAAAAAAGAAATATATCGTAGTGATCCTAATATCAATAATGGGATTGTAACAAAGGAATATGGACTCAGCGAGCTAAAATGCACGATAGGATTAGCCAATACGGATGAAGAGGGAGTTCGCCGCGCCATTGCGGACGGAAAGTCCTGGGATGATATTTACGACAATGTGGTCAAGGATAAAAGTTTTGAGGTATGGTATGAGTTCCGCCGACAGGTGTTAGATGTAGCGAAAAAGGAACTGGCAGAGAAGAGTGACATTATGTTTGAATATGAACCTTTGAAATATGGTAGTGGCGCAAAGGTACGGCGCATTCGGTTTTATATAGCCAAGAACGAGCCTGCAAGGAAACCAGAAATGGACAAGATGGTTGATCTTATTCATGATATAAATGGCGAGCAGATGACAATGGATTTTGAAAACGAGGGCGTTTTTTCCTATGTTGGTCATAATAAACTGACTAGGGATGACATCATAGAGTTTTTGCGGGTTGCGGAAAATGACGAGAAAAAAGTGGAAGAGGCAATTCAATTTGCAGATAGCCAAGAGTACATAAAAAATTATGCCGGCTGGATTGTTTCCTGTATAAAAGGAAAATATCGGAAGCCAGTAGAAGTATTCCAGGGCAGCGCAGAGCATGCAGAAGCAATAAGTGAAATGAAAGACTATGTAGAAGAGCACGAAGATGATATTGCTGTCAGGGTATGGGAAAAAATCAAAGCGAAACCGGAATACAAAGATTTTGTACTGTACCTGAATATGAAGGGAATAAAGGAGGACACCATAGAAGTTGTTTACAATATAAAGGAAAGGATAGATCTATTCACAGATTGGAAGACAGGAAAATTAACGCTTCAAAAGTAAGGCAGGATGTTGCACAAAATGTGAATATAAGGTATAATACACAATGTAAACAAAAAATAATAATCAACCTAGAAGGAGCAGATTTCGGTCTGCTCCTTTTTTACCCTTAAAAGGGAGAAAGCGAGGCAATTTATGAGTATTTACTATGTAAAAAGTGTAAAGTTCGATAAGGAGAACGGAAAGATTTTTGTTACGGCGGCGGATTCTAGCTGTCGTCCGCGGAGCTACTTCAGGAGTGAATATGCTTCAGAAATTTCCGACTTCAAAGAAAAATGCAAGCAGTTCTGGGTAAGTGTATTGGACGGAAATATGCAGTTTCTTAAAAGCTGCCACTGGTCTGAGGAAACAGAAAAAGCGTTTGAGGTAATACGGCGGATTGAAAAAGAAATAACTCCAATCGTAGGCGATATGTGCTACCATACATCTTTCTGGAGCGAGTTGAAAGCGTATGTTGCTACCACATATTTGGTGCCTCTTGTGACAAAAGAGGATGTTGTGGCAGATGAAGCGTTTGAAAGTGAGTTCGCGGAAAAGTGTCTGAAAAAGTGGCGTGAAATTGAAAAGCAGCGGGCAGACAAGGGACAGATCACTATATTATCGGCGCTGAAATCATCTATTTTCCCGGGGAAAGTTGTTCTTCAGTGTGAGAAAGAAAACCGCCTAATTGTTGCAGAAGAAAAAAAGTATCATTTAGGGATTTTAGAAAATGCGGATCATACAGCGATTATTCTTCCAGAAGGATCAGGTGATGACTGGAATATGGTCGCTTGCGGTACCGCTTCAAATTTAGCAGAGATTCTTGCTAAGTATCCGCAACTTACTAATGCTGTGAACACTCATGAGCAAACCGTGCGATTAAGATATTATGAGTGCTATGAAGGTTATTACGATGTGCAGGCAAGCAGCTTGGAAGAAGCAATGGAAACGCTGAGGGAAGACATGCGTAACGGAAAAGTGGATGGACCGGATGAGTGCTATGCCAGCGGCTGTACAACAGTTGAAATGGAGGATGTTGTAAGGCGTTATGCGGAATACCAGTACAACAACGTACGGTTGAATGAGTATTTGGGGAAAAATGAGACTGCAGTGAAAACTTATTGTGACAGAGTAGTGCAGCGGTTTGTAGACGGCTTAATCACGGTAAATGAAGCTATGAAGTTGCTTAATGATACGGTAAAAAATGTAAGCGCTAATACCACGGAACGTATATAGTGGAAGTTGCAGAGATGGATATGAGTGGGACTACGGTGTTGCACCGTAAGCCCGCTCTATAAAAAAAAAGCGAGGTAGATTTAAGAATTTAGGGCTTTCATTTCGGTTACTTGTATCCGAGATGAAAGCCTTTTCTTATCTTAATATTTGTACTATATGTATCACACATAAAGACTTATAAATATAGCCTTTATCGTAATCATGCGTTATACTATCTGTATGAAGGATAAATATACTCACGCAAGGACTTGCGTATACAACATCAATTATCATATTATTTGCATAAAGCAAAATAAGGAGGTTCTTAGTATGCCACACAAAATAATTATAGCTGAAAAAAATCAGCAGGAGAAGCATTTTTCCGTCACAGATTTTGGAGGATATATATGATAAAAACGGTTAAAGAATATGTACAAATTTATCCTTTAGAGCAATTTCCACTCTTGCAAGAATTTCATGATAATTTACACTTATATTCCAATGACAAAGATGAATATTGGCAATTATTTTTAGAAAATAGCTTGGAACATGGGCTTAGAGTGATTTGTCGTATATTAGATAAGCACAATAATGGTAAGCAGCCCTTTGATGCCTATGTTTCGTTGGTTGGTGGTCCTGAACGTGATTTATATTATGTGGGCTTTTCTTGTAAAAATACAGAAGAAGATATTGAAAAAATGTTAGAAGAATATTCGGATAGCATTTTCAGTATTGAAGATTGGAATAAAGAGAGATTGATGCCTAATCTAATTTGATATAGTGTTATTATAATAATATAAACCAGATACGTTTAATGAATGAAACAAATTTTAAAAGTTTTTGTAAATCACTTCTTTTATTACGGCAAATTTTTAAAAGTTTTTGTAAATCGCAGTAAAAATATTTGATAAAACATATTTTGAAGATGCATTAGAGGATATTTTTCACTGATTTCATAGTGAAAAGAATAGCTAAAGCGCATATTTTTAGAACTTTTTGAAATTTTTTTTACAAGAATATGTAAACACACACACACATTAAGCATAGACAATCATTCATTACCTATAATATCATATTAGAAAGTGTTCGTATAAGTTCACTTAAACGAACACTTATTGCATAAAAAAAAGAAATATGGTAAAATCACTATAAAATACAGAGGTTTTATCCATATTTCTTTGCTTTCTATAGAAAGTATATATTCGGGAAGATGAATTGTCAATATCTGATATGTTAAATGTATGGGTGATCGCAGGCATCGTTTTGTATATACGAATGTGACATATAGGGAAACCTCTGGAAATGTAAGAATGGAGGTGCTATCTATGTCAACTGATTATAAAAGGCATGCGGAGTTGCAGGATCGGGAACGAACTAAGGAATTACTAAAGGAGTTGCCACCGTTTTGCACAGAATACTACAAAGGGCGTAATTTGAAGCTTTCTGCAAAGACGCAATATAATTATGCGTTTAAAATGAGCGTTTTCTTAAGGTATCTGCACGAGTCCAATTCTTATTTCGGCAGCAAAGAAATTTGGGATATAACCCTGGACGATTTAGATCATCTGAATAGGGATGATATTGAAGATTTCATGGAATGGCTGTCCGGGCAAAAAACCGGGCGTAACAGAGGCGCTGCCACGAACTCCTCTTCTACCGTAGATAATTACCTTTCCTGTTTAAGCACCTACTGGCGGTATTTTGTATCCAAGGAGAAGTTATCAAAAAATCCGTTTATAGGAATAGACCGAAACGTTGCCAGAAAAAAGAATATCATTTTTTTGGAAGCAGATGAACGTGATGAGATGCTGGAGGCAGCCTGGGGAGGCGATCAACTTAGTGAGCGACAAAGAAAAATCAGGGATAAAAGCAATTCTGCAATCAGAGATGCCACGATCCTTATGGTATTATTCGATACCGGGATCCGTGTTTCTGAGCTTGTGGGCTTAGATCTTGATGATATTGATTTCAAACATCATTCGCTGAAGGTTGTTCGCAAAGGAAATAAAGAGGATTCTGTGAACTTTTCTGATGCGACCGAAGAATTATTAAAAGGATATTTGGAGGAGCGAAAAACCTATCAGCCAGTGGATGATGAGTATGCGCTTTTCCTTGTGAGCATTGGAAAGTATAAAGGAGAACGTATAAGCGTTAGATCAGTAGAAAAACTGGTGAAAAAATATGCTATGGCGAGCGGTGTGCCAAACGCCAGCAAAATATCTCCGCACAAACTTCGCAGTTCCTATGCCATGGCGATGCTGGATGCAACGTCGAATATCAGTTTGGTTCAAAAACAATTAGGACACCAGTTTATAGGCACCACATCAAAATATGCCGAAGCACGAAATAGGGATAAGGAAACGTATAGGAATGCTATATTTCACAACGTGTCTAATAAGTAAAAAAAAATTTTTTGAAGCCTTAATAAGTAAAAAAATTTTTTTTCAAAAACGCTACAAAAACGAACTTTATTATCGTGAAAAGTAAAAAAATATTTTGGCATATTTTTGCAAAAACGAACTTTATTCAATTGAGACCAGAGTTTTCTGGTCTCAATTTTTTTAAAAATGACGATATTTTTTTCGCCGATGTCCTTTACAATATAAAACCTATTTTGGGGTGTGATGCGCCAATAACCTTTTGAGGGATTGAACTTCTGCATGACAATTATGCTCTTTTAAATATTGATAATCCGGATCCTGAAAAGAAAACAAGCCATTTAAAATCCTATATTTTACTAATAGATATTTTAAATCCTTTGAATCGAGCCACCCTCGTATCTGTTGGTAGTTGCAAAGTTTGCATTTTTCAACAGCACAATCATTGCCTTGCAAACATGAATCTATGTTATATTTATCACATGATTTTATAAACATAGTGTATATTTGAGCTTCATTCGTGTTTGTAGCAATATATGGTTCTACTTTAGACTCTTTCAATTTTTCAAATATTTGAAAATCTTTGTAGTGATTGATTATCAGCTCCTTGGCATCGCTATGCTCTTCAAAATAGTCAATGATTTCCTTTTTCGTTATTTCTTCTAAGAGAGTCAGTTTATTGGTAACCCATCCCCGTTTTGTGATTTGAAGACAATGTTTCTCTGCCTTTATTTTGAATAATCGAATAATAGAGTAAGCTGGTGGATTTATCTGAGAACTGATAAAGTCCGTTTTCCCTGAACATAAAATTACGTCTTCTATGTTTCTGCAAAAATGCGAATAACAATCTTGAAAATCTGTCGTGTAAATATTGCGCTGCTCTTCCTCATATGGAATTCCGATTTCATAAATATAATTATGTGTCTTGAGAATGCCATTTGTCTCCGTAACAGCTTTATAACCGATAATTGATTCAGGAACATCTGGACAATATACATCATGATAATCGTGGAAAACTTTGATACGGGATATTTGGTAGAAAGGGATTTTAAATTCTGCATCTCCCATATGATGTAATCCGTTATCAATATCTGGTGAATAAATATCTTGCTTTAGAATCAAATAAAAATTTTTAATGGAAACAGGAAATCCAGATATGATTTTTCCCTTATCTTTAAGAATCAAATTTATATATAATGGACGTTGAACGAAAGATGCTGCATCGGGAGTCTGCTGATAACAACGATTTATTTCTATGATTTGATTAAGCTTGAAATACAGATCGGTATCAAATATATCTATATCCGGTATCTTTGTAAGGTTTACATTAAAATAATCGGAGTATCTAAGCCGATTATTTCTATAATCAGCGTCCCATTTCTTGTTTAAAAAACAGTCTTCACATAACCCCAGAGATCGCTTCTGATTCAAATAGTCCCCTATTTTTTTGAGATTCAGATTATATAGTTTATTGCATGATTTACATTTTAGTTGCATAATACACCTCAGTTTCGTATCGTTGATATGACATCTAGCTAGTGCTGCACTGTCCTTCTTATTTTCTTATAACCTGTTGTTAATCTGTTAAGAAGTGCTTTCTCATATCTGTTGGAATAATCTGCGCCCGAAAGCTCGCATGATTTTCGATTATAATGTAGCCCTACCATTCCGGTCCTTTCGTAAAGAGCAAGGTCTTTATAAAATTCATTTATAACACGCTGCAGCGTATAGCAAACACAACTATATATTAAATCTGGCTGCAATTTATATTTGGGATTATTTAATATATATGAGGTGATTTCTTTAGCATTCAATTCGTCAAACAAGTATACATTGCCAAGATCATCATAGTTGGCGTGACAAAATGTATTGCGAACGATCATTCCTATTCCATTATATACTCCCGCATTGTTTATTAAGGAATACAGTTCATTCCGTGTATAGCGATTTATTCCATCCTGGATCAGAGAAATACTCTCTTCATAAGAACAAATATATTTTTTTATATCCAATTTTCTGCACACTCCTTTCACAAGTTATTATAACTACATTTTAAAATGTTGCAATATATAATACATCCCTTTTATCACCCAACATGTATGCTTTCTGTTGCAATTTATGAAAATAAAAGGTATAATACACTTATAAACAATGTAAAATTAAACTAACCAAACTAGCAGATGCAACGGCACCTGCTTTTTTTGTACCCTTAACCGGGAGAAAGAGAGGCAACTATGGCAAATTACCATGTTAAAAGATGCGACAAAAAAGGAATCCTGACAAAAGGAAAGACCGCGTATGAGCTGAGCAAAGTCTGCGAATGCGGTTTTTGCAGATTTCGGGTTAATAAGCTGAAAGAAAGACGTAACAGCTTGACAGTTTACACGGATTATCTGAACAAAGTGCCAGAAGTGATGAAATTTCTTGACGAATGGAACTGTAACAGCGATAAAGCGCTTCCTGTTACGGTTTTGAATTTCGATGAGATGAATCACACGGCACAGGCAGGTTCTTTCCGGTGATAAGGAATGCACGTTCCGAAAAAGCGAAGGATCGTCTACAGATCAAGGATCTATCAATTCATTCTTAATGAAAGGCGAGGGAAACAGTTATGATTAACGAAGAAAAATTGCGGGAGAACCGACATATATTGCCGGTTTGTGAGAAACTCATTCTTTTGTATAACAAATACAGTGGTCGCATTAAGGACGCGGATCCGGCGGATCTGCGGAGATACGAATACTGTCATGAGGTTCTTAGAATGAAAGGCATTAAAAGCGGCTGTGACACTTTAAAAGATGACATGGAAGCGCTTGAAGAGGCAGTGAACAAATTAAAGAAAATAGGATAAAAAAACAAGCGTTGATCTCACCTCATATGGGATCAGCGCTTGTTTTTTTGCCCTACTTTATTTGCTGGAGGAAAAGGAAAACTCCATATCTGTTGATGCCATGCCAAGCATAAAGAAAATTTCAGACAGAAGCGACGCTGTAAAGGCAAGATGCCCACGATCATCTGCTTCAAAATACTTCATGGCGTCATTGGTTATACTTAATGCGTCATTGAATAAACCGTCTACGAATTCGGTGCAATTATCCGCCGTCATTTCAAAGCCCAGGTCCTGCACAGGATAAGTTGGGGTTTTGATTTCAGCATAGCCGGTACAATAATTACGAATAGCCTCAATCAGTTTTGCAAGTGCAACCGTAATCCCCTTGATAGAATGCAGTGATAAGTCTGCTTCCTCAAAGTCTTTGTGAAGGGCGGGCAGAAGCTGCTTTATCTGCTGATAAGGTTCGTTCCAATAAGCGATTCCCTTTTCCTTAAGGTACTGCGAGAAAATCTCGTTTGTTTCCGTGGTGATCGCATCGAAAGCCCCCTCCTTTTTTAATTTGTCATAATCATCCGCGATGATTGCTGTCTGCGCTACAATTTCTTTCGCACAGTTGTAGCCGCTTGCGGTCTTCAGCTTTCTTTTTTTGTCTAAACGCTTATATTCACGCTCGTCCATTTTCCATTCCTCCTTACAAAGATAAAAATTTCATAATGTATTGATAAAACATATTCCCGGCATATACCGTGGCGATGATAAACAAAACATTATTTACGAAGCCGTTAGCTTTGCATATGTTAAATTTGACTCCTATTTTCAGCGGATAAAATAATCGTACCGACTTGTGATTTAAGGTATCCAGTAAAACATGTGATAGAAATGCAACAAAAAAGTAATATCCATACTGTCCTATCCAGACTGCGATTATACCACTGAGAATGAGGTCTATCAATATAGAATGCATAGCATTGCGATGATGACTGAAATAACCGAATAAAAGGACCAATAGAAATAGAGTGAAAAGGTTCTTCGATGTACTTATACATGTCGGCAATGTTAAAGTCAATTCAAATTGATTCTTTATAAAAGTGGCTGCTGCAGCAAGTAATACGATGCCAACTAACAGCCAACTAAAAACGCGCCTCACTTTGGAGTTGGCTTCGTCAATATCGCTAACTTCGGATCCGATTATAGAGATTGCTACGCCGGCAAAAAGAGATTTAAAATCCGTAGGCTGAGCAACGCAAAAATAAATAGCACAGCCTACAGCAATGTGCGTTTTACCCAACATCCGCAATTTCTCCGTCTTCGTCGTCTCCCACCCCATCTTCGTCAGAATATACAACATCCGACACATTCATCTTATCCATGACTTCGATGGCATCTGGTATTACAATCTCAAGAGTCTTTGAACACAACTTTGTGAGGAATCCAAGCACATTTGCATATACCGGATCGGGTGCAATGTATATTTCGTGACCAAATACCTCGTATAATTCATTTTCCAACATTTTGCTTGTACCGCCGATAAATACCAGTTCCATATAATCCAGGGACCAGTTCTTGGCATTGCATAACGCTTTAATCTTACGAACATGCTCTACAAGATACTTGTGGATGAATTCAGCGCTTCTCTGCTCTACTTCCGGATTCTGGCGGATAGGTGTTAAATGCCGCTTATCTAAAGGCTGCCGCAGAATAGATGCAACAAGCTTTTCGTCGCAGCGAGAAAATTCTGCTGATAACTCCTGTGCCAGACCGGCAATAAGGATCTGTGATCCTAGCTCACCGGTCATACTGAACTCGGAATCAAGATCAAAGCCGCTCCAATAAGATCCGTTTACATTGAGACTGCCAATGTCAACAGTAGCTGTTGTTGTATTCTGGAACTTGGTAGGATTGAGATATAAAACGCCGCTTGATTCCGGGGCAACAAGTTTTGTTTTGATCGTGAACTTTACCGTCTTTGGTTCTTCTCCATTCTTTGGCTTTAATTTTACGGAGATCTCCCCGTCCGGAAGGATAAAATTCCGATAGGCATTTCTCTTTTCTACATTTTCAAATTCTTTGACCGGAATGCCGATAGCAACATGTACCGTGTTCTCTTCGTCTGCGCTTAAGCACATTGCGATAGCTGAAAGAGTACAAATCTTATGAATGTCCGTCATCTTCGATGTTTCAAGTTCGGCGTTAAATTTGGCACCTTTTCCGACTTTGTATACCTTTCCGTCCATTTCCGCCAGAAATGTTCCTGATTCAATAGAATCATCGCTGAAATCACCATCTCCGATCTTAGTAAGGAAGGCAAGTTTCTTCGTAGAATTTTTCTCGGGATCATATATCGCAACCTTTGTTGCGTTTTTCCCGCTGTCAATCGCTAAGTATCTGTCCATAAAAAAATCTCCTTTTTATATATAGTAGTGCTTGTTGACCCTCTCCAGAGTTTTTGCTAATCTGGCAACGAATTTAAAATTGCAACCGCATCTGCAGTTGCGCTTGATTGGTTTGGTGAGTTACCGGAAGAAGGAAGCGTGACGTTTGGCGCATGATCGGGAACCAAATCGCCTGATTCATGGCGGACGTACCTGGCGCTTGGTGTCCGTGCACTCGTGGCGTGTACGTTAGTGCCGACCTCTGAACTGCCGATAGGAATTACCTTGTTATTAGAATCACGGATAGTAAACCCCTGTTCTAACTCGCAAACAGCCTGTTTCCGTAAAAGAATATATTCTTCCATTGACAACGGCGAAGAATTTGAGCGCCCTACGATTTCGGTAAAATTATTGTAAATGGAATGCGTGTAAGCACCTATATCTTCAGAAAACAAATTGGGTCACCTCCTTGGTATATGTGTATTATACCATATGTAGACAGCGCGGTCAAGTGAACTATACCATATATTTGCATTTTGCGTTCTGATATGATACGATAATACTATTAAACGTGTCGTAAGGTAAGCACCTTGGGTTATGCGCATGAAGATCCAGTGAGTATGCGCACCATTTTAAAGATAAGGAGGATTTCATTGAACAATATCTATATTTTTAAAATCGAAGATTTTACAGAGCAGGACGCACTTCTTGTGAAAAAATTTGATAAGAGTGACAAGGTTATTTTCATGCCGAATGAAACAGGAATGATTAGTTACGCTCTCTTTCCTATTTTGGCGACATGGAAAACAGAGCCAATATTTATGCAGCCAATTGCAGACTGCTCGGACACAGAACCAATGTTGTTCTTATTAGGATTGCAATGCGCAGACTGTAATGGAGATCTTTACATCGTAATGAGAGATAATCCGTTTAAGTCTCTTGAAGCCTGTGAATTTGGAACATCTAAGGGACATGTTTGCATTCATGTAGCGGAAAGTCTGGCAGATGTGCTGCCTAAAAAGAAGACGCGCCAGGGGAAAAGGCTAGAGTTGGCGGCGGAAAATGAACCGCAAACTGCTAATACAGAAGAGGAAATATATACAGACGATTTACAAACAGCTGTACCCGACAAGTTTGCAAATGCAATTGCAAGCATAGAAGCAACCACAGGTGTAAACTTGGTTAATAACATGAATGAGATTTACAACTGTGTGAAAGATTCAAAAGATGATCTGCTTCCGACGTTTGAGTTTCAGCTGGGCATGAAATTTCCTGCGGATACGGTCGAGATATTGCTGAGAGCATTAGAACCGAGTATAGATATGTTAAAAGAATTGGTCTAAGGTATTTCTCGAATGCAGATACCTAAACAACAGCCTTGATAGACGCGAATGCCACAGATCCATCACAAACATCAGTATGTAATAGATCTGTGGCATTCGTTTTTCCGTTTTCCTTTATAAATCCATTTTTCTTCAGATATATTTAACAAGAGCAGAAATATCACTGGCAACAAAAACTTCCGTATGCGGGCGTCCCTGTTTTGATATGCTGATAATGGAAACATATTTACTGTTATCGTCTATTACGAAAAAGTTTTTTACGCAAGCATCTATGAAAGGCTTATAGTTGATATTGTCTGGATCCACCCAAAATTCATTCTCTTCATAAAATGTTGTAAAAAGGACAAATACATGTTGAAATTTATCAAATGGATTCTTTTCATAATACCGCTTCGTTGCACGAAAGCAGGTGGAAAAAAAACTATCAGCTTGTTCTCCAAGCAACGGATTAAGTTTGCTGTCTGCACGGAGTGTATGCGGAAGTCTTGATTCTAAATCAAATTTATAGACAGTATCTTCCATACTTATGTCAACGTTGAACGCAGAAGCACCGAAGTCGTATTTCTCTCCTGCGTATGCGGCATTGTGGAAATCTTGCAAATTCCTTTTCAACTCGTTGCAGATTTTAATTGCATTCAGTATGGAGGCACCGTTAAATATCTGGGAGTCTATAATTTCAAGCAGCTGCTCATGCAAAATGGCATCTAAGTTTTTTAAGGTATTCATATATTTATTCTGTTCTTTGGGTTTTAATTCATTTTTGATATATTTCAGCATTATACTACTCTCCTCTTCTGCTATGCATCATTCTTGCTTAATATTCCTAAATCAGGTAGCCAAGCTTCTTCGCTGGGACGTCTCAATGATGGCGGAACAACTTCGTCGTAATACGCGGAGTGTTCAGCAGATGCCATATCAATAAGCCAGAAGTCCTTGCCATTTTGCATAATATCAACGGACCACTGCCCTTCAAGGTCTATATTGGGAAGAATCGTTTGCAAATGTTTTATAACGGCGTCCTTGTTGGCTTCATAACGACTAGATAGCTTCTCTTCATTTGCAGAGTAGGTAATGTGATCGTGAAAAGCATCAGGATCGTAAGGTGCTGTTTTCTCAAAATGACGTTTTACAGTTTTAGCATCCCAGTAGGGATGTATGCCAAGAACCTCATTGGTATCAAAATCAACAAAAGCCCTATATTCTGTATGCAAAGGCAGCCCATGGTAAATCGTAAGGTTGTTTTCAACATCAGAAATAAAGTCTCTCACAACCCATTCTGTCGTAGTGCTTACGCCATATATGACCGGTTGATTTCTTCCAGATAGATCGTAGTGTGCCATTTGAAGAGCCTGCCAATGGATGAATAGTAAATATTCACCAAGCTCTTTTATCTCTTTCGCTCCGCTGACACGAGCGTTTCGGAAGTCAAACTTAGAAGAGTATGTCCCGGTCTTAATAAAATAGTCTGTATCGGTCTGTAAACCGAATACCCTATAACAATATTCATCAACAATGTCCAACGTTGTTCTTGATAGCGACATGTAGTCTAACCTTGTCAGTTGGAGTATAGAAATAGGCACCTTGATGATTTTTGTGGCGGGAATTTTAAAAAATCCTTCAGAACTGACCGCATCTACGATTCTTGGAAGCCAAAACCCCATGCTGATGGGATTCTGGTCAATTATTTCATAAGTGATCGGATCTAAATCCAGCGAATCAAGTCCTTGCCGGAAATGGTTGTAAATTGCTTTTTTCAAGTTGGGGTTATTTGCTTTTTGATATTCGTCCCACATAGCGACGAGCGATATTCCGGAACCGGGAATGTCGCGTTTTATCATGCTACCGGTAAGATCCGGCTGCATGTTTTTCGGTAATGCCTGGATTTCTTCGGCGGTAACTCTTCTACTTTGTGAAAGATCACGACGATAATCAAATACTATGGACCGTTTACCGTCGTAGCTATACATGATTGTTTGGGATACAAGGTCACTCACAATCTTTTCAACAACATCTTGAAGTTCTGCGGGGACATCTGTTAGCATGCCTTCCTTGATCTCTGCAACCTGCCGACTGTTAATTCTAAATAAATTATCAGACAGACCTTGGCTTTCAGAATAGCGCTCATACCCTTCTTCAAACGCTTTAAGCGCATCGAGATTGGTATTTAACAATTTGCAGAGTTCTTCTTCTGAAATGTCTGCATTTGCTTTTGCCGGAATATTAAATAGATTTTGAAAGTTACTTATTTTATTTTTTATATTTCCAATCACCATAATATACCTCATATTACTAATATTGAATGCTAGAGCTGCAATTAAATCCTGCAGGTTGCGCCAACTACGTTTGGATTTGTATGATTATAGTTTAGCATATTTGACATAATGGTGTAAAGACGGTATAATACACTGTATAAACAAGAAAAATAATCAAACTATAGCGTTGCGTATCTAATACGTGGCGCTATTTTTTTCCGGAAAAACCGGAAAGGAAGGAGACAATAGTATGGGAAGAAATTTATGGAATGTATCAGAAGTATACATTTCGGCGGCAACAAAGTGCATATCAAAAAGTGACATAAAATACCTGAAGGTCGCTTGTAGAATTGAGGGCAAGATGGTATTCATGCAGATTTTTGACGATGCAAGGGAGAAAAACCCTTATAAGGCAATGGAAAAAGCATTGGATCTCGGAACAGAATTTATGCACATGAAGCAGCCGGAAATGGTAATGGCACTGAATGACGAGAAATCGGAATACGTCAATATGCTCATTGAGAAAAAAATACCAGTTGATCTTAGCGTTCGCGTGAGCGGCTACGAGACTGATGGTAAAGAAAAGTTCGGCTACACAATAGTCGACTGGGCGTTTTCTGATACGAAACGCGCAAGAAAGCTGATCGCGCAAACATTGATCCCAACCGGGGATGCGGCACCAATCGAGAAGATTGATGACTTAAGCGAGTTCGGTTGATTCTGAAGGAGGATTGGTGAAAATGAGGGTTTTATGTGTAATATGTCTTATCTTAGCAGTGCTGCGTATATACACGAGACAGGAACGCATAAAGAGGAATGCAGAACAAATAGAAAAAGAGCACTCCTCTCCTGCTGTCTCCAAAGGGATGTTTTATGATAAGTACATAGATGCCTATGTAGAACAGAAATTTGGTGCGGATGCTGTATGGACAATTAAAGCGCCGGGATTTGTCTGGAGCGAAGCGCTATGTGTTCCACTGCATGTGATTAAAGACAGTTCGTCAGAAGACATCAAGGTTTCAAAGAATGAAATCCTTTTTGTGTATAACGATTTGTTAGATCCGAAAAAGCCGGAGCCGGAACCGGAGAAGCCAGAAAAAGAGAATGTTGTGAATAAATGGATATATTCTAATCTGCCAGAGATAAACATTCAGATTTATGAGTTGCTTCAAACCAATACTACAAGAATAAAATATCCTTGCGATCTGGAGTTTAAATATCTCCATGAGTTATTGAAAAAGCTTTGCGAGTGTACAGAATATGACTTCAGACTGCAGGGGAATATGCTTGTTATTGACTTTGAAGTGTACAAGATGACTTGCTGCGGTAACGCAGGCTAGAGGCGCGTTGCCTTTGTAAGGAATTTTACTTGCACCATGCGCGAACATGTGGTATAATTCACAATGTAAACAAAAAATTATAATCAAACGAAAAAGAGTAGGTAGCCGCCTGCTCTTTTTTTTGTACCCTCAAGAGGGAGAAAGCGAGGCAAATTATGGCAAAATATTTTGAAGAGGTAGCCGCTACGGTTACGTTGGAAACAGCAAAGGATCTGGAAAAATACTTTGAATTTGCAAAGACAAATTCCTATGTATCCTCTTACTGCAAAGAAACGTCGATCGTTGGCATTGAAAATGAACCGCTGCTGCATATCAATGGAGCTGGTGAGTTTGTACCTGATGACCGATGCCCGGATGTTTCAAAAGAGGACTTTGAGACGGCGGTTGTTGAAAGAGGACTTTTCGTGATGACGCCGGTGAATGGAGATATGAAATGCTATCCAAGCATTTATACCGCATTCAACGGGCTGTGTGCAAGAGCCGGAATCAAGGGAACTCTGATCTGCAATACAGAGGAAAGTCGCAACTTCGTACCTATGGATGCAGAGACAAGGGGCAATTGGCTTACATATGGATTCCATCACAATAAGGGTGCGGCGAAATTCCGTATCTGTGATGGGTTCGTAGATGCCTGCAATTCGGATGGCTATATTTGGCTGTCTGAGCAGAAAGGTTACAATGCGGTGGTAAAAGCATTGAAGAAAGAGCATCCGAACACCGCGTTTTCCTCGGGTATGGTGTCACATGAATACCTGTACGTCGAGCTGGATCTTAATGACGACATTGCAGAAGACGGCTTTATGCAGCTTTTGGCGCAGTTTGGTGCAGATGTAACAAAACTTCGTTGTGGTGTGTACTACTGCACTTCCGATGTTGGAAATGCATGTATGAGTGCGTTTCCATTCTACGAGCTGAATGGAACACGCTTCCGTCTGGGAAAAGGGATTACGTTGAGACACGAGGGAGACGCATCCATTGCAAAATTCTCAGAGCTTTTAAAGGGATTGGGTATGCTGTTCAAGGAAGCTGAAGATACCGTAGAGAAGCTCGGCAATACCAACCTTAAGTATCCGGCAGGATGTCTGCAGCAGATTATTGAAAACAATAATTGGCTGCCGGCTAAAGCTGCAAAAATGGAACTGGAGGATGCGGTTACGCTGTACGGAAACGGGAAAGAATCTGCAACGGCATTTGATGTGTATCTTATGGTAGCACATATCATTGAGACACAGGCGGTTATAAAGCCGATGACACCGACGCAGAGAGTTAATTTCTCTGAGGAGGTATCAAAATTACTCAACTTCGATTATGAGAAGTATGACGTTCCATACATCGAAGAGTAATCAATGATGCAACTAGACTGAAAGAGAGAGCTTCGGCTCTCTCTTTTCTGTAAAAGAAAAGGAGAAAATAACTTATGAATTATTGTGAAATGATTCTGGTCGATGGAGCCGACAATCATAATAAGGTATACATCATGGAACAGATCAGTGAGGATCAGTTTAGGGCGTCCTGGGGACGCTATGGTGCAGCATTAAGCACAAAGCTTTACTCCATGAATGTCTGGGATAAGATACAGAGCCAAAAATTAGGCAAAGGATACGCGGATATAACGAAAATGAAGACTGTTATTACACAGTCGGTAGGTGTTTACGCTCCTATTGCGGACAAAGCAATAAATGATCTGATCACTAGGATTTTGGCATATGCCAATGAATGCATTCGCAAAAATTATAGGATTCGGAAGCAGGATGTAACCAAAGAGATGATCGTTTCTGCAAGGGAAAGCATACATGATCTGGTGCGCCTGACAACTAAGGATTGCAGTGTAAAGGAATTTAATCATGTATTGGAGAAATTATTCTGCATTATTCCAAGAAGAATGAGCAATGTTGCCGACTATTTGGCAACGTCAGAGGCTGATTACGGAAAGATCATTGAACGGGAAACAAGTCTTATCAACGTCATGTCTTCTATGGCGGGAGCTGATGATGAAGATGTACCTAATTCGGGAAAAACAATTCTTGACGCGTTTGGATTGACAATTCGCCCGTGCGATGAAAAGGAAAACCGTAAGGTAAAAGAGAAACTTACGGCTGAGTCGGCAGGTAAGTTTGCTTGTGCGTTCCGGATCAGTAATAAAAAATGCGATGACAGATTCAATGAATATGTCAAAAAAAACCGTATACAGAAACGTGATATGCACTTCTTCTGGCATGGTACAAGAAATGCAAATGTATGGGGTGTTCTAAAAAAGGGAATGCTTTTGAACCCTAATGCAATCATTACAGCGAAAATGTTTGGCTATGGGTTGTATTTCGCCACAAGAGCAAAAAAGTCCATTAAATACACGTCTTTGGACGGTTATTATACTGGCGAGACTGCAGACGAAGGATTTCTGTTTGTAATGAAAGTCGCGTATAAGAACCCCAAAGTGGTATACAGCTGGGAGTCGTGGATGCGCAATCTTAAAGGAGATGATATCCGAAAAGCGGGAAATGATGCCGTTTTTGCATCAAAAGAACGCGGAATGCTTATAAATGATGAAATTATCGTTTATGACGAAGCACAGGTGTGTCCAAGATATCTTGTGGTTCTTAAGAAATCGGTCCTTGGGAAAGGTTAGGTGAAATTCTATGATAAAATTAAAAGAGACAGCAGAAGCAATGCTTCTGCTGCTGCTGTTTTTTGGAGTGGGCGTGGCAGGATATTTTCATAGGGAAATATACCTTGTAGTTGCCGGTATTACTGGATTGGTGTTTTTCATTATCCTGTGCTATGCGCTATTTGCGGAGCATATGGAAAAAGAACAGAAACAGAAAAGATCAAAAAATAATCAAACAAGGAGGAGTTCATTATGAATTACTATACCTCGGATTTACACTTTGGTTATGAGAAGGTTATTCAAACAGCTCACAGACCATTTAGTTCATGCAAAGAAATGAATGACACGCTGGTTCGCAATATCAATGAACGAACAGACAGAAATGACGTATTGATCATTTTAGGGGATGTCGCCTGGTATGGATACAATCCTGTAAAAGAATTAAAGGCGATTCATTGCCATAAGGTCTTAATTGCGGGAAACCATGATGCTTCACTGATACATCATGAGGCATCTTTTCGACGCTGCTTTGCTGACATCAGAGATACAGAACTGATCCGTGAAAAGGATTGCAAGATATTCCTCTCTCACTACCCTATTTGCGAATGGGATGGATATTGTAAAGGTATTTATCACTTTTACGGTCATGTTCACAACAATATTTATGGTGGCGGGTACCTGATGCGCTTATATCCAACTGCTGTTAATGTTGGCGTTGATTGCAATGACTTTAAGCCCAAGACGGCAAAAGAATTGATCGACGAGCGGTTAGATCATTATTACAGGGATCTTGATCTTTTGCCGCAGCTTCCGGATGACTTCTTGGCATCTGCGGTGTTTATGAGAGATATGGACAATCGTGGAACGCGGAAGGTAGATTTTGAAGAACTGTTGTCGGGAAGAACGTCTGAGATAAGCTACAATCCACCATTCTTTTCGCCGGATTATAAGTAAATAGTGTGTCAAAACAGTTGAAAAGCTGGTATATACATGGTATAATTCACATTATAAACATAATAATTAAACAAACAATGGGAGTCAGTGTTTACATTGGCTCCTATTGTTTACCCCAAAAGGGAGAAAAGGAGAAAAATTATGAACAAAGTAATTCTTATGGGAAGAACAACCAAAGACGTAGAGGTGCGTTATTCACAGGGAGAAAATGCCACTGCCATCGCACGGTTTGTGCTCGCTGTAGATCGCCGCTTTCATCGTGATGGGGACGAGCAGACGGCAGATTTTATCAGCTGTCTTGCGTTTGGTAAAACAGCTGAGTTTCTGGAGAAATTCGGACGTAAGGGAACTAAATTCGTTCTGGAGGGACGTATTCAGACCGGAAGCTACACCAACAAGGACGGACAGCGTGTATACACGACGGACGTTATTGTCGAGAATGTAGAGTTCGCAGAAAGTAAGAATTCTTCCGGTGCCGGAAACAACTCTGGATCGGCACCATCGGGAAGACCTGCGCCAAGCGAAGCAGCAGGTGACGGTTTCATGAATATTCCGGACGGAATTGATGAAGAGTTACCATTTAACTAAGTAAGATAAGGAGAGGGCAAGCCTCTCCTTGTTTTTTAGAAGGAGAGGCAAACAATGAACAAGAATGAAATATTTGACAAAGCAAAGAACGGGGTCGCTGAGATTCCAGTAAGCACAATAATCGGTGAATATATGTCGTTAAAAAAGAACGGCATACATATGGTTGGCATATGCCCCTTTCATAATGCCAATACTGACAGCAGCTTTAGAGCGACAGATTCAAAACATCGTTATAAGTGTTTTGCCTGTGGGGCTGGCGGCAATGGAGTGGACTTTGTGAGCCGCTTTAAGGGGATCAGCTACCGAGATGCACTTTTCGATGTTGCGCTTGAATATGGTATTATATCTTCGAGCGAATATGAGTTGTGCATGAAAAAAAACAGTGCGCCACCGGTAAAGATCAAAACCTTTCAGAAACAGGAGTTGAAAGCCGTGTCTAATAAGCCGGTTGATGCTCTTATGAAGCACAATGTGTACACCTTTATGCACGATTTCTTTGGACTCACGGAAAAACACCGCAAACATCTGAAAGAAGTAAGAAGATTGTCTGACGAAGCTATTGATAAGGACTTCTTCTCTATCACAGCCAACAAGAAAACTGCTTTTGTTAAAGCATTGAGGATTAAATTCCCGGAATATTCAACAGAAATGTTGATGGAAATCCCAGGATTTTATTATGATCAGACATATTCCTGCTTGCGAATGTCTTCATATGAAGGCATAGGTATCTGCATCCGAGGCTTTGATAGTCATATCAAGGCAATTCAAATAAGACAAGATGTCGTAAAACCAGGCAGGTCGAGGTATGTGTGGTTTGCGTCAACATTTGCATGGCAAAAGCCCCTTTTATACAAAGGCGGAAACGGTACAGGCGCTCCTATTGATTGCCTATACCCTACCCGGTTAAAAAGAAAATATGCAATTGGGATTGTTGAGGGAAAGTTCAAAGCAGAAATACTTGCGGACCAGGGACTGTTTGCATTGTCAGTTCAAGGCGTAGGAAACTGGAAAGGCGGGGATGGATGGACTGGAATAGATTACGAAATTGACCAGCTGAATTATTTCTCTGCTCTCGGAATGGACACTATCTATATTTTTTATGATGCAGATATGTTGTCAAATAACGGCGTGTTTCATCATGCAATGGCACTTGGTGAATTTTTGGAGGATAAATACCCCAATATGCATGTCGTATATGCTTTATGGCATGAAGGATATGGTAAAGGCATTGATGATCTGTATATTAACGGTCATTCCGATGATGTTATTTACACAAATCGGAATTGCTTATATAGCGTGCAAAAGGAGCTGGATCTTTCGGTGCGGGAAGCTTTAAACATTGCTGACTGTCCTCAGAACAAGATTCCAAAGGACACAAAAGCACGGTATCAGGTTATAATGCAAGGCTTAATGGAGTCGGCATTGTTGTCTACAAAGTGTTTGTAATGCCAGCAAAGTCGTGGTATAATACACAATGTAAACAAAATAATATTCAAACAGAAAAGAGTAGGTACGCCTGCTCTTTTTTTGTACCCTCAAAGGGAGAAAGCGAGGCTAATTATGGCAAAATTTAAAGAATTACCGAAAAAGGAACAGGAGGGGTATGTAATTGCCTATACCAATGCAATCAAGGTAAAAACATATCAATTGTGTTACCGTGACATAGGGGAAGCGTTGAAAAAATTGAAGGAGGATGACAAAGACGCTCTTTCTATTGAGGCAACCATTAAAAGAAAAGATGGAAGTTCTAGCACTGAAGAAAGTATTAAGGCAAGTGCCAAGGATGTTATTCCAGTAATCGAGGCTCTTGTTAAGAGCGGAAGATATTTCAGCAAAAACCATGATTATCAAACACTTGGCGATGTTGTGGTAAAAGAATCTCAATCATTAAACATGATCCCTGATGACTTCATAACAGAAGAACTTGTTGACTATGCGATTGAGTCGAAAAAATATCTTAACATAAGAGATATTCCTTCAAAATTTATGACGGCAAGACGATTTGTTACCATTTGTAAAAAAGATAGGAGCGCTGTCAATTGGCTTTTTCAGTATGTAGACATTTTATCAGATGAGGAATTACTTGAAGTCCTTTGTGCAAATAGTGACGGATTGTCTAACGTTCCTGCAGAACGCTGGAATAAGGAATTACTCTATCACTATCTTGAGTATTGCGTAAGAAATTACAAGGACACAGGATTTATGGATTACATGGCGAAATTGCCAGAAGAATTAAAAGACAAGGTGTATTACCAATGCTGCTGCATGACGGGCGGATTCTATTACAGCAAGATTCCGGAAGAAATGAAGAAAACGGTGATTTCTTGGAAACTGGTCACAGAAACAATAAGACGATGGGATATCGCGCAAAAAGAAGGATGCCTTATAAGCTATAATGGACTTGGCTGGATGTTGCAATTTCTTCCTATAGAGTTTAGAACTAAGGAAGTGTGCATAGAAGTATGCAAAAGATATCCTTATGCGATAGAACACGTCCCTAACAAGATTATTGAAGATGATTCATTTTGGGAAGAACTGTTGCGCAATGAATATTTCGCACCACTCTTACAATTAGAGAAAAAACAAATAAAACATCTATCAAAAAAATATCTTGAATTAAAAAAAGAGGTAAATGTGGTAGATGAAATTGGTCGCGGAACATTTAAGCCTAAATCAGAAGAAGAATGGAAACTCCTTTTGAACAGGCATGGGGAGAAAATCTTAGATATCCCTGAAAATTTTTTATCTGCAGAGATGCTGCTTATCGCAATGCGTTCAAACAGTTATGTTGTAGAGAAAAATACAGGTGTGATAGATAAGCTATCAGAACCTGACAAAAAGCTTTTTTGGAACATGGTCGTAAAAGAAAGATTATTTACAAAACCAATCTCTGTACCGAGTGAATACATGTCAAAAGAGGTAATATGTGACTGGGTAAAAGGCAAATATTGCTACGATGCAAAAGATATACCTAAAGCATATCACACGGAAGATGTTTTGCTTGAACTTGCAAAGGCTCATCCAGACCGATTTACCTACGACTATGATATTCAGACACAGAGGCTGATCGACACTATTATGTCTTTAGCGGAAAAGGATATTTGCAAGGCAATATATTTGAAAAAAGTCCGACCGGATTTAAGAAGAAAGTCGCTCATTGACGAGTTATGTCTTACCGTTCCAAGGGAAATGCTTTCGCTCGATTCCATTTCAAAGGAACAGATTGATGTAATCCTCTCTCATTCACCGGATCTCATTATAGATACTCCAATGTGGTATATTAGAGAGTTAAGGAGCGGCAAGCAAAACAAGGATACCGGAAAGCCGGCTTTAGAGGCAAATAATATTCCTCATATGGATGCGTACACAAATGCTCCTATTAAAAAGCAAATAGAATCTCCGGATATCATGATTGATGACTGGACGCAAATCAGCATCTTTGATATACTTGCTGCGCAATAGAAATAATAACTTTTTTCGGAGAAAGAGAGGAAAACAGACATGAAAAGGATTTATTATGCAACTCCTTATGACGTACTTATATTGTTTGGACTGTTTATTGTGGTTTTTGTAATGTGTATCACACATTCAGACAGCTCAACAATCAAATTTTTGTTATACGTGTATGTAGGGGGATTTGTGGGCTATTGTGTGTTAATCGGATGGTTATCGAACAAAGGCGAAAGGCATTGCAAATATTTACAATACTGGAATATTTGGGGAAATAAGCGCCATGTGTTTATATCAATGTATAATGGAAAATGCAAGGCTAATGAGGGAAATGAAAAGCCGGGAAAAACCGAGGAGGAAAAATTTGAAAACGAAATAAAACATGCCAAGAATTATCTTGCCGGCGCAAAATGTATTACATGCACTCATGCTAAATATTGTAAAGAAATTAAGGAAGTTGACCCTGAATGTAAACAGCAAAAAGCTTATATGGGAACCTTGAATAGGGTTCAACGGTATTTAGGCAAGCCTTGTGATGGTAAAAAGCGTCAATTTTACCGCGTAACCTTCACCCTATGAGAGTAGATTTAAAACTGCTTGCACATAGTGGTGCATATGTGGTATAATTCACTATGTAAACAACAAAATAATCAAACTAAAAAGGAACAGATCTCGATCTGTTCCTTTTTTTTGTACCCGCAAAAGGGAGAAAGCGAGGCAATTTATGGCAAAAGTAACAGAGAGGTATTTTGATTTGATCGGAAGTGAGTTAGATGCTACCAGATTGAAAAAGCTGGTACGAAAGGATGGGCGGAAAATCATTCGTCCAATCTTTCTTGCGAAAACATCAAATGTAACACCAAACGAGTTCAAGAAGATTCCACAGGAATTTCGATGTGACTATGAGTGGGATTCGTACACTCGTACTTACTACACGGACGGAACGGATGTTTGGGCAAAGGAATGGAGAAAGCATTCTCCTTACTGGAGAAATCCCAATCATCCTTACTATGTAAAAACGTCCGTTACAGGATCCGAGATTGCATGTGCATATGAAGGCAGCGAGTTGCAGAAAAAAGCGCTTGCACTCTTCTACGATGGACAAACTGGCAGTACATTTCGATCTTATGCGGAAACTGTGGCAAAAAAGCAGGGACTTGATATGATGCGGGATGACGGCTCAAGTGACGTCTTTTTCGCCGGTCACTGTGAAGAAGCGTCAATGCGAATTCGTTTGGAACAGGCATGGAAAAAGCGGCATCCAGAGGATGACGTTGAGGTTATTTCGGACACCGGCATGTATACATCGGGATATATGAATCCCGACGGATCTCGGAAGTATGCATTTGCAATTATCAATCCGGATGACGCAATCAAGATCAATGGTGTTGTTGGTATCGTGGAATACAAGACATGCAACTTTGGATCAGAAAAAATGCAGCTTTGGAAAAACGACATTGTGCCATTCGAGTATTACTTACAGGTGGCATATTATATGGCAATCAAAAATGTCCCATATGCCGTTATCTGCGTGAAGTTTGGCATCTCGGAGGAAGATTTCAAGTATTTTGTCATTCACAGAGATTTTGATGTAGAGGATGAAATACTTAAGATGGCAGAAGAACTTTGCAAAGATGTAGAAAGCGGTGTGGAACCCTCTTTAGACCGGGGAAAGGCGGAACTTCTTTTGCAGTATTACAAAAAGCGGTTCGGATCTTTAAAGGTTAAGGAAAGGAATGTTCTTCTTGACACGTCGTATATCTTCGATGCAGAAGAGCTGATTGAGTTACATGAGAAGCTTGAAAGTGCGAAACAGGCGGAAAAGCAGTATAAGTCAGATATTAAGGAAAAAACGCTTGCGATTGCAAAGGCGGCTGATGGAGCTTCTACAGCGTATATTCCATATGGAAAAACAGGGAAATATGTCCAGGTGTCTTTGCGTAACAATGTTAGAAAAAGCAGCCTTGTTGACGTGGATAAGGTTTACGAGAAGTACCCGGATCTTTATGAAAGATATGTTGAAAGAAATTTCAATGCGGCGGCGTTTATCAAAGAAAATCCGCAGCTGTTGGAAGAATGCAAAAAGGATGAACTTGTCTATTCTGAATCGACAAGCGATGGCGTAAAAATGGTTGAACAGGGATATGTAGACAAGATTTTCCGGAATAAGGAGGAAGGAAAAAATGGAAAAAACAAAAAGAAATGAGGTGAAAGAGCGCATTTATAGCGCTCTTTCTTCAACTGGAAGCACATGGCTGACGACAGCCGAAACAACAAAAATATGTGAGGATTTTGCGCTATCTGAAAAGGATTTTATTGAGGACAGCGAATTTGCTTATTATAAAAGCAAAAATGGAACAAAGAAAATGGTAACGCTGAGAACGGTTGCTGACGCTGAAAGTGCAATCGCAACTAATTTCATTGAATTACTGGTAAATCATAGACCAAAACAAACGTCTATAACGCTGATCAGGGAGTTGGTCAGTAAGTTCGAGGCGGAGGAAAACGGCGGGCACAAATTGCATTGTCACCAAGTTGATGCAGTTATTATGGTTGTAAACAATTCCTTGTCAATTCTTACCGGCGGACCCGGCACCGGAAAAACGACGGTTCTTAGAGCAATTGCATATGTGTTGAGGCAGCTCACAGAAGGAATAACTATATCATACATTGCTCCAACAGGAAAAGCCGCCAAGCGTATCTCGGAAAGTACCGGAGAGTATGCCTGCACCGGGCATAAAAAAATAGGTTTAGGATGCAGCGGGCGCTTGCGGGATATAACAGAAAGGGTCCTATTCAATGATGAATCTTCTATGGATGATATTTGGCTCGCTTCTGCCCTATCAAAATGCATTTATGGAGATAGGCGATTTGTATTCGTTGGTGATGTAGATCAGCTTCCATCAGTCGGTCTGGGGGCGGTTTTGCGTGACATTATTCGTTGCGGTGTAATTCCAAAAACAATGCTTACGCATACGTTCCGGCAGGATAATAGCTCTATGTTATATGGAAATATTTGCAATGTGCGTGAGGGAAAAGCGGAATTGATCGAAGGAGAAGATTTTCACCCTAACCTGCTTCCAGAGGGCGATGTGGCTGATGGCTGCATAAAAGCAATTCTTGAAGCTTACATGAAAAGTATTCAAAAATACGGAATAGAACAGACTATTGTTCTACTACCCTACCGCAGGAATGGCGTTTGCTCCAACCGCTTAAACAACGAAATCCAAAAAATCGTTAATCCTGGCGGGAAGGGCTGCCGACATACGGATAAAGACGGAAACAGCCGTGTGTTCCGGGTGAATGATCCGGTTATGCAGTTGGAAAACAATGAAGAGTGTGTTAATGGCGAGGTTGGCACTGTGATTCGTGTTTCGGAACAGTACGTTACTGTAGAGTACACGGATACCACGGTAACATATGGCTATGATGCGCTGGATGAGCTTACACTTGCATATGCAATGAGTATTCATAAGTCACAGGGATCCGAGTATAAGCATGTTATAATGGCATTATTAAATAGTCATTCTGCAATGTTACAGCGGAATCTATTTTATACTGGCATTACCAGAGCAAAAGTGGAATGTACCGTATTCTATCAGCAAAAGGCGTTGGCAAAAGCTGTTCGCACTATTGCGGAGGATAAGCGAACAACACTTCTTTCGGAAAAAATGATAAATCTTTATTCAAAGTATATGTTGCGAAGAATAGCATAATTGACAAAGGGGATGCACCGCTGTTTAAGCGATACATCCCCTTTTTGTCTTAAAATGACAATTCCTGTGCGTATACAACATTGTAAGACTTACCCTTGATTTCTTCTGCTCCAGTGGTGTAACGAATAAGAATCTTCACAGAATTCTTTTTTGCGCTTTCAGCAAGATCAATCCAGGCATTTCCGATTTGTTTTACTGCATCATGCTTGACAACCACATTATATACATGCGCATTATCTGCGACTTTCCCATTTACAAGAGGTTTTTCAGTTGCCTGTAAGCTGTAATCGCCCCTGTGTGAAGTGCGTTCCTTAAATGCGCCTATGGTATAAAGGGTGGTCTTCTTTAAAACAGGCTCGGAATTATTGCTTAAGGATTCATCTGCCTTCTGTGACTGCGTATTTGCCCCATTCCGGGACGTTTCCGCTTCTTTAGGGACTTCCCTTGCGGCACTCTCTTTCTCTTCTGTTTGGGATTCCTGCGCGCCCATATGGTCAAATGTATTGCTCTCGTCAGAATAATTATCGTTTAAAGAATTTGCCTTTTTCTGTGACGAACTTAAAATAATATCGGAGATCTTCGCAAACCAAGCGGCAGATGTTCGCCTATAGTATTTTGCAAGTGTTCGCAGCCAACTATAGTTTACGGGTACGTTAGCAGTAAGATAATTCCCTACCGGCTTGCCAGATTCCTTGTGTTTTCCCTTTCCACAGATATTAACATCTGATACAGTGCTAAATCCAAAAGACATTTTGTAGCTGCCATTCTCTCCGGTTGTAAAAGTATAGAACGGTTTGTCAGCGCTGTTTTTCCGCTCTAATGCAATCTGCTTTGCCATAGTGCGATCAAGAATGTCATCGCACCAGTTATCAAACTCGTCCATATCCATGTATACATCAAAAGAGATCTTTCCCTTTTCTTCTGCTTTTTGGGTTTTTAGGACGAATGAGAAACACACTTTTCCAATGCCGTAGCAAGGACGAACCTTCACGAACCACTTATTTAGTGTAAATGCTGAATTGAGACACCCGTCTTCTGCTGCAAGTTCTCTATTGCACTTCTTCCGCTCTTCTACATTCTGGCTCAAATGATGCACCTCCCTTTTTAACGAAGAATATTATTAAAGTCAATGAGTTCTCTGGAGATAATGTCGTTGATCGGAATGTATGGATTATCCCAAAATCTGGAATCGTAGGACAGCTCACGATTATCACCCAGGACGAAGACACAATTTTCAGGAACGGCAAATGTTTCCGTGCAGTTGGTTTCAATGTCTTCGTCAAGGTACAGGCTCTCATCAAGTCTCTCGCCGTTGAGATAAACATATCCATCACGAAAAGCTACATTGTCTCCGGCAACGCCGATAATGCGCTTACAGTACACATCTTTTCCAAACTTGAAAAAGATAATGTCTCCAGTCTGCGGCTGACGCACCTTGTAGGCAAGCCGGTTGCCTATTACGATGTCGCCGGTCATAAGCGTTGGTTCCATAGATCCGCTTTTAATTGAACCGATAGACACCATAAAATTAAGCAGACATACCATTACGCCTACTACAAAAAGGTATGGAATAAAGTCTCTTAAGCTAAAACTGGATGCGGAGACATCTTTGTCAGCCTTTTTGAGTGTTTTTACGTGTGGATTTTTAAATTTCGGCAGAGAAGCCGGTATATCATCTTTAAATCCAACGTGTAAATGCCGCTTTGTAGATGACTTGGCTGGTGTAACATTGTCGCTGTTGGAATCAATGTCTTCTGTACTTTCCGTTCCTGCATCAGATAATGGTTGCGGCGTTGCCTTTTTATTGCGTTTCTTTCTATTCTTAATAATAAATACGATAAGAATTATAAGAATGGCAAGGTATTCGATTGCCTGCCGAACGGTAAGCGTCTTTTTTGGGTGTTCCATATTTATTGTAATGCTGTAAGACGATTCGTTTCCTGCTACATCCTTGGCTACAAGATCCAGTTTATTTGCACCCTCATGAAGAGTTGCATCATAAGAGAAATGACCATCACTGGTAGGCGTTACATCTGTGTCGTTAATAGTGAAGCTGGTCTGTCCCGTTACTTTACCGCTGATAGAGTATGTATCACTGGTTGTCTGTAAATTGTCATATTCTGCATCAAGTTCTAATTCCGGCGCAATGCTGTCCTTGGTAACATCCATGCAAGTAGAACGCATGTTACCGTCATCATCAACCACATAAAACTTGATGGTATGTAATCCATCCTCTTCAATAGGAATTTTAAATGAACTCTCGCCCTGCGGAATGCTTTCGCCGGAAATTACCTCAGAATCATCGACATATACGTCTGCTGCGTAAGCACGACCGGCTGTAACGGTCGCAGTAACATAATCCACATTTATCATATCCTCTGTTGGAAACGTTACTACTGCATCCGGATGATTGTCCACGTCATAGGTATATGTGGTTGTGGCACTGGAGACATTACTACTGGATGATGGCACAATATTGATAGATATTCTTTTGGTAGTATCTTTAAGGTCACAAGTAAACTTCTTGGTATCTGTGGATGAATTTGCAAGAGTTTCATTTGTATCAAGATCAACAATCTGGATAGAAACTTTTCCAATGGTATCATCTGTCCATTCAATAACCACAGAGTTATCAACAAAGTATGTCTTTAACCCCACAATATCTTTCCCTACAGTAATATTGTTTGAATCTACAACGTCTGTTTCATTGACTTTCCGCTGGCTCATGCTTACAGTCGCTTTTGGTATAGCATCCTGGTATTCGTCAGATATGTTCAGTGACCAATCTCCAGCAACTACTTTCTCAATATTACACGTTAAAGTTGTTGCATCCACAACAGAACAGTCATAGGTGGTTCCGTCTGGCGCCGTTAAAACACCAGTGTACTCCCCGCTTGACTCCATCTTAATAGTAAGCGTAACATTGTCATAATTTTTGGTAAACGGTATAGTTATATCCTTCTCTCCGGCGTAAATGTTTGCTGGCTGCACAACAGCAAAAAATATTGATAACAGTAAAGCATGAAAGCAAACAGGTAAAATTCTTTTTCTTGTCATAGGTTTCCTCCTAAATCAGTCTCGTGAAATCAAATGGTTTACATTTTCTTTGAACTCATTGAGTGTATATACGCTACATCCATAATATGTCTCTGCTCCATACGCACCGGTACGGGAAGAATTTGGTACGGCAGTAATATTGTCAGACGTTATAATCAGCATCATATAAGTCGGAAGCGTTATTTTGGATGTAGAGATGTGCTTGATGCCGTATTTGTTGCACAACTCGCTAAAAGTGCGGTTTTGATGTTTATTAAAAACCGAAACAGCTATTTTGGCTACTTTCATAAAATTCACCTCCTATGTATATGTGTATTATACCACACATTCACATTTTGTTCAATAATTATTAGCAAAATCATGTAGTATTTCACATTATTTGGACAATAAACCGCAAATAATTGCCTTAAATTGGAAGAATTTGTAAAAATTTCACTTGTACGTGTGCAATTTTAATGGTATGATACACTTAAATTGAAGGAAAAACGAGGTGAAAAAAATGGGTCTTGTAAATAAAGAACGAATTATTCCCGCAAGATTGGTGCTTTTGCGAAGAGAAAAGAAAATCAGTCAGGCTGAATTGACACGAGAAATAAATGAAAGATATTCCAGTGATCAAATAGGTATATCAACAGTATCTATGTGGGAAACAGGTCGAAGACCGGTTTCTGCAAAATATATGCAGGTGATTATGGATTATTTCAAAGTATCCAAAGCTTATTTATTAGGCTTTACGGATGATCCTAAAGAGGAATTACCGCAAAAAGAAATTGATAATCTCATTGAAACAGGAGGAGTGGGATCTGAGTCAGATAAGGTACAGATATTGCCATCAGACCTTTTCCGATTTCACTTATGCCCCATCTATGTAGAATATCCAAACTTGTATTCAATGAATGGTTGGGCTATATATGACGACAAAACATCAGAACTTGTTTTCCCAGATAGGCGTGTAAAAATTACGGATTCATTTTGGAATTCAGATAAAGTTCGCTTATGTACTTTGCGACAGGAATACGATACAGTATACAGTGATAATAGTAAAAAACCATTAGATTTAAGACGGTTAATGGAGCAGGAAAGCGTACTGGTAAAAATGACATCTCCATATGTTGGTGTTCGTAGTATGTATGATGGATGGTATCATCATAATGAGAAAAAATCAGCACTTATAAATAATATCGGACTTGTGCTTCCATACGAAGGATTAGGTATATCATACAATGCTTTTTCGAGTGGAGATGCATTTATTTATTAAATGCTAGGCATACCGATAAACATGATAGATTGAAATAAAAGGGACTGTAGGAAGTTTTAAGAGCTTCTTCGCAGTCCCTTTTCAGTTGCAAGGATGGAAACATGTGGTATAATACACTTATTATATTAAAGATGAGGAGAAAATCGTATGGATCGTATTTGTCCTAAGTGCAACAAGGAATATGATAAAGGCTTCTATGCGCAGACCGGTAGATGTTCTGAATGTTCCGCAAAGATTCGGAAGTTATTGGAGGAAGACAATTTAACTGCTCAAAATGCCGATATTAGAAATGCCACACCACCGAAGCCTAGAAAATATGGTGTGATAAGTTCCAGTTCCGGCGAAAGCGTAAAAAGAAGAACCAACAGCTCTAAAACTGCAAAAAATAATGAGAAGAAAGCAGCTAAAACACAGACAAAAATGCTGGGAGCAGACATGGCGAGTGACCCTGAAATGGCATCTGCTGCTACTACTACTGTTCCTATACCTCATGTTCCAACGAGCAAAACTACAAAAGAAGATGCAACAGATCAGCCAATGGAGGAATTATTTTTTGATGCAGATTTTGTGGATGATGATCCGTCTGACGTAGATAATTCTGATTTTACAACTTCAGATGAAGAGGCTGCATTAGCTGAACTTGACGCATACAATGAAGAACCGACATTGGCTGCAGAGGATGTGGCGCCGTTAGGCGAAGAGTTTCAACCTACAGAGAATAATTCTGTTGTTGAGGAAAACCTATCAGCAGAGCTGCGTGAAAAGCAACGCATCACAGATGCATTAGTACATAAAAAGACGAAACATCCAGAGATTGCACCACAAGAAAACAGGAAGAAATTTTCAGACAATGATATATCCAAGGATGAGCCTGAAGAAAGTGCTGCTTCATGGTTACAGAGATGCATCGAAAGGAAGCGCGAAGAACAGAGTCAAAGGGCAGAGCAAAAGGAAATTGAGGGAAGCGATTTTGACTCAAACCAGGACGGCTATTATGATGATACCCCATTAAAATCCGGTGTTAAAGCAGATGTTTTTCCAAAAGCGCTGGTAATAAAAATTTCTGCAACTATAATAGGCATGTTCGGCTTAATTGCCTTTTTAATTTATTACGCATAGGAGGTCTGAAATGGAACAGAACATGAAAAAATCGGCTGTTAAGGAAAAACTTAGTATGATTGATGAGCCGCTGCGCATCAATTTGGTCAAAAATTGTATATTAGCGGGTTTGCTTTTTGTTATTGGGGTTTTAACAGCAGTATACGCCAGAAGCTTTTGGATTTTTTGTGGTTTTGCCATACTTGCTACTATATATGCTTCACTTCATATCTATCAGGGATTAAAATATTTAGATGGAGATGTTTTGAAGTATACCGGGGCTTGCATAAAAAAATCTCCCATCATGGAGGGAAAAAAGAAAAGCCGAAAATATGTGATTATAAAATTAGATGAAGAAACATTGTTAAAAGTATATAACGATAAAGCAAGATCGGTATGTGAGGTTGGAGATGTTGTTTGCGCATATATACCCTCTTCTGCCCTATTCCAGGTAAATAATAATACATATGCCACAAACGCGGTCTATTATTGTTTTGTTCAAGAAACTAATGCAAATGCAGTGGATAAAAAAGCAGATTAAGAACTGAATAGCTATAAAAAGGGAAGCAGCCTAATAGGCTGCTTTTTTATCGAGAAGATATATTGCTAACTAATGGTATTTAAAATGTGTCCACGGTGGACACGTTAAAATATTCAAAAGATTTTGGTCAACGTTAATTTGTTTGATTCCACAATGTGTCCACGGTGGACACATTGTGAAAATAAATGTTACATAAGATATTATCTTTAAGCATAAAAAGGATGTGTCCACGGTGGACACATCCTTTTTGCAAATTTACTATTATAGGGAAACGTCTTAAAGCTTTTGTTTAACTTCTTCAATTAGTTTCTCAAGATCATGTAAGTAAGCTAATGTTTGCTCTTTGTCTTTAACAGCTGTATCACTGGCTTGCAGCTTTTCGAGCTGAATTCGTGCTTTATATACATAATCATCCAAATAAACTGTTTTCGGCAATGGCTCTTTATCAATTGTTCCGTTTTTTATCCGTTTTATAATTGCCTCGATGTTCTGGCGCGTGATTGAAACACCAGGATTGCCCTGTATGAACTCATTGATTTTGTTATATAAAATGTATTGGTCATCGTCTGTAAGCGTAGCTGCAGTGCTAAATGCACTAAACGGAAAATCTGGATCATTTGCCATTGCTTGTAATTCTGGGATCATTTTAAGGATAGATGTGTAACGATGAACCATAGTCGGGCTGATGTGAAAAAAATCAGCAATATCGTCACGGGAACGTCCCGCAAATGATTTGTGTGGCTGTATCTTTTCTGTGTAGGCGTAAATCGCTCTTGCGTAGTCAAGAGGAGTCCACTTTCTGTTGTTAATATTAGCCTTGAGCAGGAAAGTAAGTGTTTCTACATCATCCATTGAATTTGCAATAATGCAAGGGATATATTCTTCTTTGTTTTTTCGCAATACACGAAAGCTTCTGTGACCAGAAATGATTTCAAGTCTGTTTATATCTTTTAGATATCTGCATACAATCGCTCCATAAAACCCTAAATCTGAAACATCTTTTGCGTATTCATCAATTCCATCCATAGAGAAAATGTTTGCATTATCTGGGTATTCCGCGATCAACGCGTAATTTACCTGATAAATCACATTTTTTTTAAACTCCATACCTGATGTTATCTCGTCTATCCGGGTAGTTTCAACAGATGTGTCCACGGTGGACACATCTGTTGAAATTGGACTAGGAGAGGGTGCGCCGCCAAACATCCTCTTTCTTCTTTCTTCTTTTAAGCGCTTGGTCTCTTCCTCTGATCGAATCATAACATTGCTATCATCAAATGACATTATAATATCCCCCTTTTATATAATTCTTCAATTACTTTTCGTATAGAGTTTTCAGCCTTTTCACGAGATTTTTCCTCGGTCTTGGACTTTGTTATAAGAAACTGTATAGGTTTGTTCTGCTCCACACATTCCTTAAAGCGTGTAGTGTGAGGAACCGTAGTTTCCAATTTGATTTTTGACAAAACAGGGTGTGAATCAATAAAATCAAGCATTTTGTTGGATATCTTGGTGCGCTCTACATTGTTGATAATTAAAGCATCTACTGTGTTTGGAATTAAAGAATATTCACGAGCCTCATCCCACAGTTTTAAGAAGACGTGCGCCATCCGGGCAGAGTTGCAATCCGGATCCGTCACTAAAATAATATGGTCAGCCACAAAAAAAGCATTTTGATTGATAATTCCCATACTCGGGGCAGTATCAAAGATAACATAATCATAACTGTTAAAGAAATTTTCGTTCTTTTTCATGTAGCTTTTCATGACGGATTCCCTGGCGGTTTTAGAAATCAAAGAGATCTCACTTCCAAATAAATAGGTTGTGCTTGGAAATAAATCTAAATTCGGCAGCTCCTTTAATGGTGATGGGATTACAATGTCCAGAGGATCAATCTTTATGTTGTCTAACATATCGGCTACAGTTTTTGCATCTTCATCAAATACATCAAAGCAAAAGTTAGAAGAAAGATTACATTGAGGGTCAAAATCCACAACAAGAACTTTGGCGTGCTCGGCAAGTATGCAAGCGATATTATATGAAATTGTTGTTTTCCCTGTACCGCCTTTCATCTGTGCAAAACATAGTGTTTTCATTTTTTATCCATCCCTTCTGCATTTATTTATAAATCATTATACGAGAGGAAAGAAAATAAATCAATGACGCATTGAGATATATTTATGACACATTTTTATCTACAACAACGCATTGTTAAAATATAATGACGCGTTGTTCGTTGACAGAAAATAAAAAGTGTGCTATACCATCTCTATACCACAAGTAAAGGAGATAAAATCATGGGAAAAGATAAAGTGCTTGATATTGGAGTAGATGTTGGGAATTTTGATACAAAAACCCAGAATACAGTCATACCGAGTGGATTTGTGTCGTATACAGACGCACCGTACAAAGCCAAGGAATGCCTTTTTCTGAATTCAAGATACTATAAGCCGTCTCAAAAGAGATTTCCGTATGTTGAAAACAAAACAGAAAATGAGAATATGTATGTGCTGACATTGCTTGCAATTGCGAATGAAATTATTTTTTGGGCAGAAAAAGAGGTGGCAAGGAAAACAGGCGCAGAAAAAGATAAGTTGGAAGCATTTGATATTCAGGCAGAGATTGAAAGTATTGCTGCAATCAATCTTGGAATGGGAGTGCCACTTAACCATTATTCGCGCTATAAAAAGGCGTACATCGAATACTACCGGGATCGTATGGATAAGGGCGTGACATATGAATATGGTGGGTATAAGTTTAACTTCACGTTAAATAAGATTGACTGTTATCCGCAGGACATCGCAGCTGTTGTAACATACAAGCCCAAAAAAGTAGATTCTATCGTCAATGCAAAGAAACCTACATATTATGCAGTTGACATTGGGGGCTGGACCGTCGATATCGTGTCAATTGTAAATAATGAGTTTGATGACAAAGGGACATCCAAGTCATTAGGTGTACTTGCAATGTATGAGAACATTATCAACGAAGTTGACATTCAAACGGGTGCAAAGATCGAAGCCATAGACATTGAGGACATTCTTAGAGATGACGACAGCTTCGTGTCGGAGGAAGTAAAAAAGATCGTTAATGATTATGCAAGAACGTGGTTCGATATGATCGTGAACGTAATGGCGCAGAACAAGATGCTTATCGACGCAAGACCGGTATTATTTATCGGAGGTGGATCCCAGCTGTTCAAAAAATATATCAAAGAATGCGGTAAATTCGTGAAATACGAGTTTATTGCAAACCCAAAAGCAAACGCAAGAGGATATGCAAAGTTGATCAGCAGAGCATAAAGAAAGGGGTAGCATATGAGCAAAACAGACAGAACGCATATTCGACACAATCTGTCTTTTGATATGCAGGACGATCAGCAGCGGATTGCGCACGAATACCTCTTAAAACTTGACAGAGGGCAGTCGAAAAAAATTGCAGAGCTTATATGCAATATGCTCTCCCAGAATGGAATAAAAAATGTGGCAACCTTATCTGCAGAAAAAGCCGAGAAATTAAGCACATTATTTTTCAAGTTGGATGATGAGAAACAAAAGGAAGCATATGAATATCTGTCAATATTAGGAGAAAGGCAGTTTGAAAAAATTGCAGATCTTGTTGCAGAATTGTTATCACGAAACGGAGTAAATGACATATCTAACTTAACTGCGGATGAGGCATATGCATTAGAAATTATGCCCTTGGCAAAAATATTGGAAGCAGCAATGGACTGTGCTGTGCAAAGAGTCTTGGCACAAAATCCGAGTCCGGGGGAAGGAGAAGATCGGAAGACGTGTCCGCAATATTCTTGTGAACCTGTTAAACCGCCGGTCGAAACGAAGGAATCTGCGGAAACAATAACAGAAAAACAGTTAGAAAAAGTTGAAGAGCCATATTATGACGATGATGTGGATGATGACGATTTAGATGACGACGATTTGGATGATGATTCTGGAATTAACATGGATCTGTTTAAATCGTTTGGCTGATAAGTGTTAATAAAAAGTGGAATCTCTATCAAAAAATTATGTTTGCGACGCTTTAGGGCGTCGCTTTTTATTATTGTAGGCAGTGCAAAACACCTTGCGTTACTGGTATATATGTGGTATTGTACACGTATAGCATATAACACGTCAAGGAGGTCAAAAATATGCAGTTTGCAACAAAAATCCAAAGAAAAATTTACTTTGCAAAGAGAAAAGCATCTATGTTTTTTATTTCTGCTCTGGCTTGCGTAGGAAGTATTGTACCGGCAGCGGCATCGGAACCGGCGTTATTATCTACAGACGGCGATGTAGAAACGATAAAAGCAGTATGCCGGCTCTGGGCGAAATGGGGCTTGCTATTTCTCGCCGTTGTCGCTTTTTTTTATTTTAAAACAAAGGGCAATGAGCGTGCAAATGGAATTTACAAAGGAGCACTTACCGGAACATTAGTAACATGGATCCTCGCCTTAAACGATGGCGCGATACTGTTCATGATATTTGATTTTTTCAAGTATTTAGCAGGACTCATCGGAGGCTGATAAGAAAGCTTAAAGACTTGGAGAATGAATTTCTCCAAGTCCTTTTTATATGGAGGAAAAGTAAAGTATGTCTACTATAGTAAGTGATTTTTTAACAGTTTTTCTAAATTTTATAAATTCGATGTTTGTCGGACTTATACAACTAATCTTTCAGGGATTTCTGGACGGGAGTTTAAGTCCGTCTGTAACCAAATTGGATGAACTGCTAAACGGAAATGTCTCAACTATTACGGATTGGTTTACCTGGCTTAGTGGTGGGCTAATGGGTATACTCTTTGTTTACAGGTTATTTACAACGTATGCATATAACACAATGGGAACAGAAGTCAAAAGCTCTTTACGCACGTTGCTTATAAGAACGGCGTTTTGTGCATGCGTTCTTGCATTTGTCATGTATTTTGGTGATTTTGTGCTTGATTGGGGAATGCGTGCATATGACAAAGCAATAGAGTATTTCGGTCAGCAGACAGCAGGTAATGTAGATTATGGCATGTTAGGAAACGATTCTGTGCAAGATGCAGTTATGACGTTACAGGAAGATTTTACTGCAACAGATATAACGGATGAAGACCCGTCAAGCGTTACTGTGTTTGGAATGTCAATCGGAAATACATTGTCAGGCTTGTTTTCAGGATCTTTGGTAACAGTTATATTGATCGCGCTAGTAATACGAATTGCGTGTTTAATTCTATGCGGATATAACTTAATAAAATTGATCGTAGAGTTAGCGCAAAGATATATGATGACTATGGTTTTATACATGGCTCTTCCTATGAGTTTACCTTTTTATATTGCAGTTGAAACAGAACAGACATTTTTTACATATCAAAAAATGTTTGCAGTGGAAGTAGGGGTACTTGTTCTGACGCAGGCATGGATCTCTATTGCTTTTTACATGTATTCTCACCTAACATCGTCATTGATCGCAATTTTCCTGTTTATTTCATTCGTGCGTATTGGATGCCGTATGGAACAGGTATTGAAAGACATGGGATTGTCAACAGCAAGCATGGGTGGTTCTCTTTTTAATGAGGTTGCGCTATCTGTGGGCGCAATGGCTATTGGAGCATCTAATGTTAATCGTTCAATAGGCAGTGGGGCATTAAATGTAGGTGCGTTTACAAACAATATGAAGTTGGCGCAGGTTGGATCGGCAATTCTCGGAAAAGGTGTTGGAGTAACAGCAACATCAAGAGCAATGACAGATTCTGTTGGCGGGGCAATGAGGGCAGCAATGGATTATGGCAGCTCAAATCCATTGGCTAGTGCGATAATGCAGGGTATGGATCCGCGATATCTGCCAGATATATTAGCGACTGCAGCGGGCAAGAATAACGCAAAGGCAATGACAGATGGAGTGTTAAAGAGCGTTTACGGAAGTCTGATGGATGCCAACGGTAAAGTAAAGGGATATAAAATATCAACAAACGGATCTATTGGTAAAAACGGAATGGGTGTAGTTTTATCTAATGGAGATAAGACGTTACAGGGTGTCATATCTAACCGAAAGGCAGGAAAGGGATTCACTGCTATACCATTTGAGGATGTTACCGGGAATGCTATGTACTTAAATGTTGCCAATGAAAAAGCTGCTAATTTTACCGCAGATGAGTTGGCATTGGGTACACCGGATGGACAGGCGCATGTAGAAAATATGATGGCTGAGCTTGGTGAAAGCGTAGATGCTGATGCAATATCCTATTCTATGAATCCAGATGGGACGGCATCTGTTTATAACGAAGGTAGCCTTGTCGGTATTGTAACTTCAAAAGGAGAGGAGTTATATTCTGCAAATACGGATTTCGGGTCAGATGATATGCAATTAGAAAAGATAACACAGATGGATCCACAGAACATTGAAGACGTCGAAACTGTGCAAATGCCATTGAAGGATATTGTAGGTACTGATACGGGAGCTGACACAAAGATTAAAATTGCCTCTATGTTTGCACCCAACGATGAAAAAGGAATTGATAACCGCATCAATTATAATGGTGAAATACTGCGGTGTCCGGGTGGTGGTTCGGAACAATTTGCAAACATCGTAAAATCGAATGATATTAAGGTAGATAGCATTTCATACAACCAAAAAACTGGAGATTTCGGATTTGATACGACAACGGGTAAGCATTTTGAATTTACAGATGCCTGCCATGGTTATGCAACACATAATGGAAAAATTATTGGTAATGCACAGACCGGACATTATTTTGTGAAGGAGAGCAAGTCAAAGGCAGATATACAAAAGAAGGACTAAGGGAGGATAAGCTGCATGAATGAAAACGGGAATGATACAATGGCAAATGACCTTGACCAAGAAAAGCAGAACGTGTCAAGAGTTGTCCAAAAAGGGAAAAATGCCATAAGAGTTGCCAAAAAGCTTAAATCTCTAAAAAAAGGGAAAAACGCCATAGGAGTAGCAAAAAAGATGGCAGCCTTGAAAAGCATTGCGGCGTTTATCGCCGCAAACCCAGCTGTTTTTGTGATAATTATGGTAGCTATTATAATTATTATCATCACAATTGTGTTCGTATGTATTATGTATTATTTATCCTCTGGAGGGGTTTTGACCGCTTTAAAGGGCTTGGTAGCAACGCTGGCAACAAGTGTAACTGCATTTTCTGCAGCAATCACCGACATATGGCGTGATCTATTAGGAGCAGATGGTCATTGGGGACTACAGACAACGCAAGTATATGAGGTCAGTGAAGATTTATATGACCCGGATAACGATATTGACCAAGGGTTAATCGAAATGTACAAATTAGAGCATCAGCTGCTAAAAAATGCATATAATCATGCGGTTGATATGGATATAAAGGCGAAAGCACATGAAGAAGGGTGGAATTATCATGACATTTGTGATGCACTGAATGCAAAATATCCTAATGGATATGAGGATGTGTATAGCAACATAAACTGGGGCGAACTTGCGGTTGTATTGGATTTTGGTTTTAATTCTGGATTTTATACAAGCGACACTTCCGTAACTGCAAAATCAGAAGATGCGGCATCATATATTCAGCGAAAGTTTGTTTCCGATGCGGTAAACGGAAGATCAAGTATATACATGAAATATTTTTATTATCTTTCCTATAGCGTAAGCACCGATGAAGATGGAAATGTTGTTGTAGATCCAACAATTCATACCTATAGTTGGACGGAATTATACAATATGTTTGGAATTGATCCGGACGACATTGCTATAGAGGGAGAATCCACATGCTATATTGATCTACAGGAACAGATGCTAAACCAAATGAAGGCTCAATGCAGAGACGAATTTGACAGAAAGCGTATGATTTTTGATACGCTTCAATTGGACAATGATTTTACGCCGTGGAGCTATGACTTTCCGAATGAATCAGTAGAAGATTATTTGCTAGGAGATATAGTAGACAACAGCTGTCCGGTAAGCGTGATAACCCCGTTTGACACGTCAGAATGGTATACGGATGTCCCAGATGTAGCACAATCAACAGCTCTCGCGGCAACGCCAACACTTTTAGAAACATATCAAGGATGGTTGAATCTATATTCCGGTCCTACGGCAACGGCTGGTGCTACAAGTTATTTTGTAAACACAGAAAAAGCGACGCAAGATATTATAAGTGATATGACAAATAATGGAATAAATGTTCACTACGGGGCATCAAATTGGTGTGGTTATGAATTTGGTCCCAATAAAAGGAGAACTGTGCTTCAAGGTGTTACATGGGAACAGGGTGAAGGTGGATCAGCCGTAAAAAATGGAAGATACCTGATTGCGGTTGCCCCTGGAATAGTTTATCGTAATTACTGGGCAAATACAGGTGGAGTGTCTTTAAATGCATCGTGGTATGAATATGGAACTAAGAAAATGGATCTCGTGCTGCAGGAGAACAGCACCGGCACATTATATTATGTACCGGTGACTACCGGAGATGCAAAAGGACATTCGTTCCCTTATGGAATGATTCAAACAGGAATACATACACCAAACAGTATGAGTGAGCAAATATCTGGTGCTTCATTTGCAACTGCTACTGATGAAGAAACAATTCGACAACGCGATTTCGCATATAGCAATCTTGGAACAGCAGCAGATTACTATAGCGTAATGCGCACCTTCAATGATCTTACCATTGAAGACGGATATTCAGCGGGCATCGGGCAATGGATGATGCATGGAGCCATAGAATGGTGTTACAAATCAACAACTATGAATTTGCAGGCATTGCGAAGCCGATTTAAACTGAAAGGAGTAATTGTTTATTGATGAATATAAAGCATGCGAAAAAATTTCTCGGCATTATTTGGATTATAATAATCGGGTTAATGATGGGTTTTATCTATGGCTGGTATTTGGATCAGAAAAAAACAGCTGCCGAAAACAGCACGGAACTATCAGATTATGATGTGCCAACGGAAGAGCCGCTGGTAAAAACGTACACAACGGAAGAAATTGAAGATTGGAAAAATGAGGTTGATACCAAAAGGGAAACCGGATATGTTGATTTTCAATATTGTTTGAATTTAGCAGAATACGATTTAGCACTTGTGGATCCTTCTCTATATGAATATGTGGATTATGGTGAAAGCGAAGACAATACAGATGTATTGGCACAAGTGGTATATGCACTGTATATGCAGTTTGGAAATGATGTTCCAGCATACAAATTTACTTCTGTAACGTATGACAATGATTTAATGCAAGGAATATATCATATCGAATGTGAAGGGACAGAATACGAGGTAGCTATCAGCGAAGATGATACTTGCATATATGTAAATACAAATATCGCTGCAAATCCCTCTACATCAACAGAGGCTACAGATCCAACAGAAGATATAATCATAATCGAGGAATAAAATATTGAAAAGATCAAAGTTATGCATACTGACAATTATGGTGGCGTTCGCAACCGGATGCTCCGGGGAAAGTGTTCCGGTGGCAGGTAACGAGGAAGTGGTAGCAACAGAGATGCAAAGAAACCCGACAGTTACCTTTTTTTCGACGGATGATTCAGTTGTACTGAGCGAGGATGCTCCTGCAAAGGAAATAGAGGATTATCCATATTATTACAAAGAAGACTATGAAGAGCAATTTGGCGATTCGTATTTGTATGAGGATGGGAATCTGGTTATGTGTTTGAGCATGATTGAGTCATACTATAAACGAATTGAAATAACACCAGATATGTTCCTGATAAATCACAATGATTTATGTGAAAAAGGCACAGAGAGCCTAAATTCGGCGAAAATCCAGCAGTTTATAGAGGATATAGGGCTAGGATGCGTGGAAGCCGATTATGACCTCAAAACAGCTTCAGACAGCCTTAAAACGCTGCATGGCTGCATATTAGTTTATATACCGCACAACAGCGTTTATGGAGTCGGTGGAAGCTATCTTCTTATCACAGGGATATCCGACACGGAGTTTATCGTACATGATCCGTCCAAGGAAAGTGAGAATGCAAATATTATAGAGCGCCGGGATAACCAAGCCATATATAATGCAACAACATTGACGGCGGCAGCATCTAAATCCAGTAAGATGTGGATTATATACTAAGACGAGGTATCTATATGAAAAAAAGTAAATTGTTTGCTATATTTGCTACAGCCATAATAGGAGGATCTATAGTGGGCGTATTGATATGTGCAAATCCAGAAAACGATGAGAATACGCTTAATACACAGCAATATGGGCAAATATCAACAGAAGCATATATGCATCCCGATGCAAACTATTACGAAGAAGGGGTTGATACGGAATATAATTACATCACGAATCTTGGCTATTTAAAAGAATTAGATATGCCAGTAGTGGGACTGGAAAAGATCAGCGATGAAACAGACTACATTTTAAAAGAAAACGGAGAAACGGGAAATGCGGTTACGATCGTGTCTAGCAAGAAAAAAGGCAGTCACATGCAAATTAAGATGCAGTCCGCGGGCGGGAGCGTGGTGCATATAGATTATCAGTTTACCACGAATAAATTTATTATATACTTATCAGAATGAACTTGCAAAATTTCTAACAGCTAAAGCTATGAGAAAATTTATATCCATTCTAAAGGTGTAAAGGCGTTATGTCTAACATAGCGTCTTTTTTGTATAAACAATAAAAATAAACCATCTGCTATATGCAGGTGTATCCCAAACTTGATTATTTACTTGACTAAAAATCAAGGCTTTTAGATTTATAGGTGAAAGTCCCCGGAAATAGGTCGGATAATGGTAATGAATGGCGCGAATGCAATTAAGGTAACAGACAGGACAGGCGACAGCATGGTTGTTTTACTGGATAAAATCAGATAGGGGCAATAGGCAAGGGAAAAGGTTGAACCAATAACCAGTTTAGGCAATGAGGACAAGCTGACAGTACAGAAGAGTTTGTTACTCTTTGACCTGTGGTGGCGATTCGCTTTGAGGTTGAGACACTACCAAAAACATGCTCACAGGCTACCACACCGCAAACCACCATGCATAGGCGTAGGGTCAGATACTAAGTCAATTATGCAAAAAAAAAGAAATCGAAATTATAAAAGCTGAGGTACCCTTCAAAGTTAGACTTTTTACGAGACGACTAAAATCGTCTCGTTTTTCTTTAATGGAATAAGTGAATTATACCATATCTTTACATATTACTTCTGATAAATTATAATGTATGTCAGAATACATAAAGTAAGGGGTGAGAAGAATGGAAAACGATAAGGATGATGAATTAAAAATTCTCGAATACCAATGGACAAGCAATGTTATAGAAAAATCAAAGTTCCATGGCATAGAGAAAAAAAATCTGGTGGAAGCGATAATAGTATCTGCAACGGTTACGTTGTTTATAGTTGCGATACCATTCACTAATATTGTGAAGGGTATGTCTACAGCTGTTATAGTTCCGGTTTTATTTGTGGTATTCGTAAAAGGATACAAAAATCGCTCTATATTTCAATTCATAAGAGATGAATTGAAATTCAAACACAGAAGAAGAGTCTCACATTTACGAGGACCAGAATATAAGCGAAAGGAGAAAAAACAATTTGAAAGCTATGAAGAATTCGGATTCATTGAATCAGTTATTGCAAAAAGTAAACAGCGACTCGATGACTTCATTGAAAAATACGACACTAACAACTCTAGCCAAAACAGCTAGATATGCTTTACAACGAACTGAGGATTCAGTAAAGAAAGAATTTACGGGATCGTACTATGAGGGAGCTTCGCAGGATGAAAGTCCACTCATAGGTGTTCGCAACCGTGATGGAATAATCATTACTCCAGATAATCGGTACATAGGGGTTGTTGAGATTTTCCCTATAAATTTCAATCGAATGCCGCCAGAAAGAAAGAAACGGGTGTTGGATAATTTTGGAGATGTTTTTAATATGAAGTGGTATAAGTACATGTTCAAAGTAATGAGTGACTATACCGATGTCAAAGATATGATCCAAACAGTTATTGCAAACAGCCAACACCTTTTAACAAATGAACATTCCAGAGAATGCCTGAACGATTATATTAACTTCATTTATCGGGAAGGTTCTACAAATGCAATCGTAAGACGGTACTTTTTCTTCTGGGAGTATAACGGTGAGAATGGCATAAAGGCAAAGGATTTTTCTAGTATATCCAAGACCATGCACGACCAACGGCAGAATTTCATAAAAAAGATGAATGCTTGTGGAAACTCTTGCGTGGAGTTTCATGGTAGAGAAAGCGAGAAAAAATATAATGAGTTTGTTGAAGAAGTTGTATACAAATTCTTTAATAGGAAATCTTGCTTACGAGAATCCTTCCAGGAGAGAAAACGGCGAATTGATGCAGATTTTGCGCGATTCAACAAAGAAAATGGAACAAACAAAACACCGGTTATGGCGGATTATTTGGCGCCTAAAGGGTTGTACTTTCTGAATCGGGAGTATATGTGTGAAGACGGACAATATTATACATATATCGGAATAAAAGGAAATAATTTCCCAAACACGATACAAGGCGGCATAATGACAGATGTTTTGGCAGCTGGCGCTTACGTGGATTGTGATTATATTTTTAAAGTGCTTCCCAGGGAAACGGTACTGCCATTGCTAAAATTCTACAACACCAATACACACCGAAGTATGTTGGAAAAGTATTCAAAGGGAAAAGACGAAAAGGGTGGGGCGCTAAAAAGGAAGTTCATTAACAATAAGACCGTTTATGACGCGTTGTCTGGAGACACAGAACTGGTTGACATGTCTATCATCATAACCATACATGCTCCGACTTATGAGCTGATGGATAGCATTGCAAAAAATTTGAAACATCATTATAAGGAAAAACTTCACCTACAGATAGCAGATGCTACTAATTGGTGTGAAGACTACTGGATACAAACAATGCCATTCCTTTATAACACACCGATTTTTAACAAATTAGCGCTTAACATCCTATCGGACAGGATCGCGGCGATTTATCCGTTTACGACCTTCCAGCTATACGACACAAAGGGATGCGTGCTTGGTATAAGTGATAACGGAACGATCGTGTCGCCGAATTGGTTTGATACGGATATGTTTATCAATGCCAATATGACTATCATTGGCAGTTCTGGTAGCGGGAAAACTTTCACAGAGGAATTGATCGGCAGGCGCATGTACTTAAATGGATGCCGATCTTATTTTATTATTCCTAAAAAGGGACTCCTAGATTATTACGATGGCTGCGCCAATATTGGCGGTACATTTATTTCCCTTGCGCCAGGAGCAAGAGATCGAATCAATGTTATGGATATCCGTCCTGAAGGAAAAGCAGTTGATGCTAACGGAGAAAAAATTTCTGGAAGTTGGATGACGCATAAAATCGTCAACCTATGTGCATGGATCAGTTTACTAATGAACGATACCCGCATGACGACGGCAGAAACAAATGCTTTGCAAAAGGCACTTATCCGTACATACGCAAAAAAAGGAATAACGGTTGATAACAAATCTCTTTATAAAAACATACAGACAGGCGAACTTAAAGAAATGCCTATTCTTGGGGAACTGTACGAAGAAGTAGTACAGGTAGATTCTTTGAATAGAATCGCAAATGCTTTAGAGCCTTTCGTAAGTGGTATAGCAAGCAATATGAACGGGCAGACGAATGTTGATATTGAAAATGCAAGATATGTTGTGTTCGATGTCGATGAGGATAAAATCCCAGAAGAAATGTTTAGTTCTTTCTTATACCTGGCATTTGATTATGTATACAATGTGGTAAAGGAAGATATTACATCCAAGGATCTTATTTTCTTGGATGAGGTATGGAAAATGATGGTTGTGCCGGATGCAGCGAAACAGGTGTCTAAGATGATTAAACTTATACGTGCGTATGGCGGAAGTGCAGTAATAGCCACGCAGCAGATGGGTGACTTCAACAAGGCAGGTGATATTGGTATGGATATATTGAATAATGCAGAAATCAATCTCTACCTTGCCATGAAGCCACAGGATATTACTGAAACGCAAAAGCTGATGAGTTTGTCAAGGGAAACGGTTGCGGATCTGGAAAAGTTGGAAAAAAGACACGGACTTCTTGTCACACGAAAGGATAAGCTTTTTATGAACATTAAAGCTACAGACATGGAGTGTGAAGTAATGAGTACAGATATCAATGATCGTATTGAGAAAGAGGCATCAGTTGCCGCTAATGCGTCATAAATGAGAAATAAGCCTTTTAATGCGTCATAATAACTTAGTTGCGCGTCATAAAAGCACATGCTTATTTAGAGGAAAAAAGGAATTTCGGGGAATAATGACGCACAGATAATTAACAATGACACGCAAAATAAAACCATTTAGGGAGGAAGAAAATGAGATACGAGCGATTATCTAAACAGGAACAAATGTTATTTGAAGTTTTTCAGGAAGTAAATGCGATGACATATGAGCAAGTAAAGCAATTTCTAATGAAGTTTACCGGGTGCAGCGAAAACGTTCCAAAATACATTGTACACAATCTGATTCGGCAAGGAGCAATATCTCCGACACAAGAAGACGAAGAGGGGATCTTGCTTTGCGGCAATAACCGTAATCAGAACATTCAAACCGCAAGGAATGATGTCATGTTCGCAATGTACTATTTGTTAGACAAAGCGGAAACTCTTGACGATATGCTTTCTCTCGCAACGTCATATCTGAACAATGTTGCACTGTCGTTCATTTTGGATGGGAAGTTATATGAGGCGATCAAGGTAAGCGATCAATCACTTTCCTTGATTGAGACAACAAAGCAAAGATACATTGAGCGCTTTGCTGAGAATAACAAGCAGGCAATACCGTTTTATTCAGTCTTTATGTTTACGGTACACGCTGGCACGGAGGAGGAAGCGGAGATCCTGGAGGAACTGGAAACAATGAATATTGAGATTCCCCACCGCATTGTTATTTTCCGCAGCACAGATCCGACGACAAAACCAGATTATGTCGAGTATGCCATAGAATAAATTACTCGTGCAATGTAAAAACAAGCTTTGAAAGTAACACATAAGAAAAAACATATTACTCATAGTGTGTCAATATAGTCTGCACGAGTAATAGCTAGTAGTCGAAAATAGTGCCGAAATGAGTGCAGGAGTAATAGGTTTCACATGCTAATTAAAAAGCAAGAAACTTATTACTTCTGCGCCGGATCAGGCAATTTTAAAAGTAATAACTTTGTGTGAAAGTTTTACAGAAAAAACAAGGTTTTTCTAAATTTTGGCGGATGAAGTGTGGAGTAGACTGGCGCGAAAACATAAATTGGAGTAGTAAGGGAGGACATAGCATGGCAGATATGATAGATACGGCGGCGATTAGCATGGAAGACGTATCGGTAGAGATGCTATCTGGCAGAGAAGATGCATTACGGGAAGAAATGCTACGAAGCAAGATAGAAAAACTGCGAAAACGAAGAACGAGGTATGCGATTGGGTACAAGGGGATGATTCTGAAGATATGTCTGACAGCCGGTGGCATTAGCTACAATGGATTGCAGATGTTGGCTGGGGATCGGAAGACATACACGAACGCGATTCGAGATTTTGTTAAGGACGGACTAATGACAATACACTGGATCGGGCGTAATTGCGTGGGGGTATTTCTTGACTTTAATAATACCAACGTATTGTACAAAGATAGATTTATGCCATACATAGGTACCTATAACAGATTTTGCGCACAAAGGGCGAAGAACCTTGGTAGTTACAAGAGTAGCAGATCCGGAGCTATTAAGGCAGCACGGTACAGTGAGATCATAATGCTTTTGTCTGGGACATCCGTAAATGTGCTGACAGAGGACAAGCCCGCCTTGTATAACAAAGAAACCATTGCAGATGATGCAGCGTACTTTTATTCGGACACAGAAGTAAAGATTATGGTCGAGGGCGACAATGTGGTAAAAGAAGAAAATATGAACAGCAAGTACGTGATAAGTTCCAGAGCGCAAGGTTTTATACTTTCCCGCGGTGGAATCTATATGCTGTATCATTCTGGTGCAAAGCGAATGGCATGGAGAAGCACACAGGAACAGCAGATGCAATTCCGAGTGGCGAGCCTAATCGGCAAAAGCACGGCAGGACAGTACAAGAGTATCAACGTAGACGACTGTATTATCTATGCTGATACTGCAGAACCATTTGTAGAAATGTTTGTGGATGATATAGAACACATAAAGTCGCGGAGATTTAAGTATGCATCTCTCGAAAATGGATTTAAAAACACCTATTATCTTCCGTACACTAAGGACGGACAGTATATGACTGACCTAATGGTGCATGCCGACTGGCAGGATAAGATACTGAAATACTTCATGGATGGTGATAAGGAGTTGCACCGGGAGAAATACTACTCTGTTGCAGATCTGAATAATGGGGAGAATCCGATATTTGTATTTTGCATACCAAATGTGACGCGGCTGAACAGCTTCCTCATGACAGCTGAAATCATGGATGAGGACTACTACATATACTGTTTTGACTTTCAAGTAGAGTTTCTAGCCAGAGTAGTAGATGGACGGGCAAAAATATTCAGCATACCGTTAGAAGAGTTCAAGGCTGAATTCAGGCTATAGTATCAAAAACTGTTTGAAGCGAAAGGAAAGATACATATGGATGAAAAACACAGTAACAAAACGGAGGGCAGTCTTATAGACCAGGCATCAATAAAGATCTGGTACGATTTTGTAAAAGAGCAGGCTGAGAAGCGGAAAAAGGCATTTCTCATAATTGGTGGCAGCACATTGTTTGCTTCTCTGCTTGCCGGAGGTGTTATAGGAACATTTGCCGCAATAGCAACGCGGGATGCCGTGCGATTTACGGTTGTAAACTGGATATACTACACTTTCACCAGTCCGGTGTCATGGATTGCTGGCGGCATATTCTTTATATTAGCCAATGTAGAATTAACGAAATTCATTGTCGGAACTCATAAGACTTCCATCCGTGACAAGGACCGGAATTATGACAGTTCCGAGAGAGGAGATAACGGCACAGCAAAAAAAGCATCTAAAGAAGAGTGCCGGGATATGTTCAATTATGGAGACTATAAGGATCTTGATGATATTATCCTCGGATGTGATCCAGAGAATGTGCACGAGATGTATACGTTGAATACTGGCAAGGAGAAGATCATAGAGGGATTGAATAAGAATGTTTTCGTTGTTGGTGCGCCGGGATGTGGAAAAACGTTCTCATATATCATTCCAGCAATCATGCAGAAGATAAAAGCCGGGGAATCTATGGTGGTTACAGACTTGAAGAAAGATATTTACGGTGTAACAGCCGAAATGGCAAGAGCAAACGGCTATGTCGTAAAAGTATTGGATTTCGACAATCGGTTCCTGCTGCATTCAGATTCTATTAACTTTATGGCGCTTGTTGGTCAGAATATCTCCTTAATCAATACCCTTGCAGAAACAATTATTGCAAACATATATGGAGAGGAGCAGGAAGACTACTGGAAAACGATTGAAACCAACCTGTTAGAAGCTGTTATGATCCATGTAGCCACAGATGACTCGTGCAAAACGGAGCGAACGTTGGCGAAAGTATACCGGCTGATCAACGAACTAAATTCTACGGCGATAGGAATGCTCTGTAAGTCAGACGACAGCCCAGCAAAACCATATTTCAATAACTTCACAACATTGTCGGCGCAAGTTAAGGATCAATGTAAGAGTGGATTAGCATCTCATTTGAAAGCACTTGCAGACCCAGTAATTCAAAGGATTGTAAGTGAGGACGACGTTGACCTGTCTTTGCCGGGAAAGCAAAAATGCATTTACTACTTGACTTTGAACGACCAAAATCCAAAGTCAACATCGTGGTTAGTTGCCATGACATTCACTTTGCTGTTTGAACAGCTTACCCAGCTGGCAGACTCGCAGTTCAATCACAAATTACCAATACCGGTAACGTTGCTGATAGATGAGTTTTATAATGTTGGAGTCATTCCGGCGTTCGATTCAAAAATTTCACAGATCAGATCAAGGGATGTCCGGTGCTGGATTGTCGTCCAATCGTTAAAGCAGCTTGAAACCATGTATGATATGACATGGGAAAAGATTGTGGAATGTTGCACAACATGGATCGTTATGAAGGTAAATGCTCAAAGCACAGCAGAATATTTTGAAAAAATGAGTGGTGTAGAAACTATAGACACAACAAGCGACCGGTATGACGAGACCAAGACAGATGCATTAAAATATCACAATACAGTACAGAGAACATTATCAAGAAATCAGCGCATGGTGTACTTTGCTGATGAGATACGGCGGCTTAACCCGTACCATGTTCTTGTATGGGTATCTGGTCACAATGTTGCCGAACTTAAAAAGGTTGGATACAATACGCATCCTATGTGTAAAGAGATCCGGGAGTGCAACTGTGTAGCACATATACCGAATTGGATCTACAGATTAAGTGACCGGGAACGGGAACGGCTTGGAGTAATGGCAGAAACAGAGTTGTGGGAAGAAGAGAGCACTCACGAAATTGAATTATGTACTATAAAAGACTTTGAAGAACATTGGAACAGCAAGAAGCAGCGCGCACTTGAAGAAAAGATTGCGAAAGAAACGGCATAGGAGGATAACTACATGATGATAATTCTTAAAAATCAGCATCCAACACTTACAGAGAGGTACTTATTCAAGACCTATGGTCTGTATCGGTCCATATCAGATGATCAGATAGAAAAGTATATATGCATTTATGCAGGTACAAAAACAGAGTTCCCGTCAGAAATCCATTTTGATGAAGAGCAAGTGGATCTCGACGAATTTATCATTTTTGAAAAAGTGACAGAGACCATTCAAATCCACATGAGAACAGATACCTTGCTTTTAGATGCTATCAGAGCACGAGCCGCGGAACTGGGCTGGAAGTGTTAGGCGAGCGCCAATCAAGTTCTATTGCAGAAAGACTTTAGTAGACAAATGAAAGTATACTTGATGGTAAAATTAGCGATATCTGCCTGATAAATGGTAGCGATAAGATTGACGCAGCTATTTTCTTGGTACAACAGGAAGATAGTTGCGTAGACACTTTTGGTAGTGTACTCATTCCAATATCATCTATAAAATCTATTTCTGTTTTGTATGCAAACAATTCAAGAACGGGCAGAAGAATTAGGGTTTTAATTATTCAATAGTTTTGAAACCACTTATACTCTGGGTATAGGGTTTGTCAACACAAGAGTATGAAAGAAAGGTTGACAGAGTGGTATAGATATGGTATAATTCACTTATACAACACAAAGGCGTGTTGCGTATTGGACCATTAGCTCAGTTGGTTAGAGCGTCCGGCTCATAACCGGATGGTCTGGGGTTCAAGTCCCTAATGGTCCATTACTCTGCCGTGTGTCCGGTTGGTCGAGGGTGCGGTTTTGAAAACCGTCTGGATGTAAAAGTCTCTGGGGTTCAAATCCCTAACACGGCGTATGGTGCATTGCCGTAATGGTAGCGGAGCGTCTTGCTAAGTCGTCCTGCAGAAATGCAGTACAGGTTCGATTCCTGTATGCACCGCTATGAAACCGCATTCCACCGGTGGAGGAGGCTTCAGACAAACTGTCCTGACTTCGGACGTTAAACCAGTTTGGTTAGAGAGATTGCAAAGGCACCTCGGATTCGAGCAGAGCTTTTGCGGAGAACAGTAAGAACCCGGTTATGATTTTAGCGGTTAAATGGTACCTGGCTTCCGGATAAAAAGTAACAACCGCAACGCTCGATTAGTCAAGCGGCTAAGATACCACCCTTTCACGGTGGAGACGGGAGTTCGATTCTCCCATCGAGCATTCGGTCAAATTTCGCAGCTAAGGTCCTACAAGGGGAACCGGTGGTTCATCGGGACGTGATTGCGGCGCAGGAGACCGAAAGTTTGGTGTAGTTTAAATTTGGTTAAAAACAGCCGGCGAGGCAGATGGTGGCATATTGCCGAAACGAAAGTAGAAGTAGTTGAAATGGTATTGCACAGTATTTCTCGACTTTGCGTGAAAGCGGAAGTTGGGGAAACACCGAATCAGTTAATGACTGACGGAAACGAAAATATCTGATACGAAAATATTCCTAACCACCCACCAAACAAACAATTCCTACTGAAAGTAGGTATCGAATGGAAATTTCATAATATTATTGGGCATTCGCCAAGCGGTAAGGCACAGGATTTTGATTCCTGCACTTCGCCGGTTCAAATCCGGCATGCCCAGTTCGTTAGGGCGTCAAATGCTAGTGCATGTTATTTGATGCTCTATTCGTTATTTAATTTATACATTGTGAAGAGGAGGTGGAAAAATCATAGGCTAAATCTAACATGTTACTGAGGAAAATAAAACTGGAGGCAGAAAAAAATGAATTTAAAAAAATTACACGCAGGTCGGCACCGGAAAGCAGACAACAAAGAGCTGATGTTGCACATTGGCGACGAGCGATCAGCGTATGTATTACGCAACAATGCATTATTGACTGGGAATACCGGGACTGGAAAGACTTCGCTTGCTAAAGCGTTACTTAAGAATCTTATGGCAGAATATTCGCCTAAAGATTTTGGATTTGTTTATATAGGGCTTGAGGGAAGCGCCAAAGACATTAAAGGATCGCCGCATGCAATATCTGCTGCCGATTATTCATCTGAAAGGGTAGTGCGTCACGCATTGGAAACAGCACGAGTTACTGCGATGGAACATACTGAAAAACAGATTCTTGTAGTAGTCGATGAGTTTTCCAATATTCCACTGGAATTTTCTATGTGGAAAACCATTGTTGATGATATGACAACATGCGGAGTACATTTCCTTTTTATACTTCATGCACACCAAAGAGCAGCTCTTGATGCACTATTGAATATAGCAACGTTTGAATTGCGTATGTCTTTGTGCTCTTCAATCGAAGATAAATGTGCGACTCTTGATGTAGACATGTCAAATATAACTGCATTTGAAGGCTGTTGGGGAAAAGGTGTTGTTGATGTGAGAGATATTCGCAGCGATCGAATGGAACATCTTAGGTTTTCAGATGCGGATCATTCGGATTTAGATCAGGTTCGTGAAAAAGCTTTAAAAGATTTTATGGAAAGAAAGACTTCCATGGAAAGCACACGGGTACACAAACGCAAGTCGATTTTAAAAGTGTAGAGCCGGCTATTCGTATTGGTATAAAGAATCAATATAAGAGTAAACACATGCAATTTGCGTTATGTGTTTACTCTTTCTTTTTGTCAGTTTTTGGGAAAATATCTCCACTTTAATGAAAGCAGATCTATGTCAGCAATAGTTGACCGAATGGTATAGTTATGGTATAATACACTTATAATGTGAAATTAAATTATATATTGCAAAAGACAAGGAGATATGCGTATGCATAAGGACAGTAAAGAGCAGCGGCGGATTTTTAGTGAAATGACGCAAAGAAGATCAATGCCAGCAAAATATCCGAACCAAAATGCCATGAAAAGCTTTAAAGAGGTGCCGTATCAGTTGCGGTACAGGAGGGAGCAGGGAAATGATTGAATGCATGAAGAATATGGCGAAGCGCCCGGAGTTTGGACGGTGGATTCCGGTAAGTGAGAGGTTGCCGGAAGATTGCGTCCCGGTCAACATTACATATGTGAATCATAATCCGGAATCTTATTACGCGAACATCAAAGATGTACCGTTTACGGCAACAGGGGTGCATTACTCGGACGCATGGTACTGGTGGTCAACGACTTTCACTGATTATCTTGCAGAATACGGCAGATGTGATGTTGATATGGTCGATACCGATGTCGAGATAATAGCGTGGATGCCGCTGCCGAAACCATACAGAGAAAGCGAGGCATGATATGAAAGAAGAAACGAAGATGGAGATAAGCGCGGCACTAACGCTATTAAAAAACACACTGATAAAAAATGGTGTAAGCATTGCACTTGCCGGAAGTGAAGATGCTGGGGAAGATGATGGTCGCATTCTGTTTTTTGATACGGATGAATATTACAGAACCGGAAAAATGGATGGAGTATCAGTAAAAACCGTGGATTTAGTGAGGTAGAAATATGAAAAATGGAATACATCCTGATGGATACATAGCGAAAAAGAAAAAGACCAATGCAGACCGGATCCGAAGCATGACGGACGAGGAATTACTTGATTTTATCTGCTCAATAGAGACCTATGACGAGGGAAGTGCGAAAACCATTGAAGGCGGTGTTGCAATGTGCTCTGTGACAGAGGTGGAACAGTGGTTGAGAAAAGAGGTGGAGGAATGACAGAGAATATAGCAATTTACTGTTTAAAAGCGGCAAGTGAATTAAATCCGGAAATGTGTGAGGAATGCCCTTTGTATGGTCAAACAGGCGCAGACCATTGTTGTGAAGACGCTCTTCAGGTGGCGATCAAGGCATTGGAGGAATTACAACAGTACCGCGCAATCGGCACGCCGGAAGAATGCTTGCGAAATAAGGATTTCTTGGATTTTCTTTCGGACAAAATGAACCCGAATGATTTTGAAACATACTTGCGCTTATACAATGCGTTGGAAGAAAAGGGGTGTGAAGAATGAGTGAAGAACTTAAACCGTGTCCGTTCTGCGGCGGAAAAGCAATGTTCTTAACCATTACAAATAAGTCATCACATTTGGCTGTTGGGGTAATGTTCAAAATCAAATGTATGAAATGCGGAACAGAACTCCCAAAAAGCTATGAATGTGAGATGTATATGGATCAGGGCGGAGGCATCAGAACAGGGAAAGACGAGCGAACGAAAGCAACTACAGATTGGAACAGGAGGGCAAACGATGGGAAGATTGATGCGGATAAATTAAAAGCGGATTTAGAAAAAGCAATTTCAAAGAACGAAGATATGGATTGCTTAGACTTTTTACGCGTTGCTTCTTTTATTGATGCGCAGCCAACCGCCTACGACCCGGACAAGGTTGTGGAGCAGTTGGAAAAGCTGAAAAGCCTTGTACCAGTAAATAGGGTACTTGATGATATTATAAATGATAAACCAAAGGAATTAGGAATGCTTATAGCCTATGAAAAGGCAATCGAGATTGTGAAAGGCGGTGGAGTAGATGGCTAAGTGGAATGCGGGCGTAGGTTTACAATTAACGGTTGACTATGATGACATTGAAGCTGATACAGAAGCGGAAGCCATTCAGATTGCGAAAGAGAGGGCATTAGAAGATATCGAATGGAATAACTGCGACTGTGATGCGAGCAATCCGATTGTGTATAGTTGCTACGAGGAGGAGTCAGAGGTTGAATAGAGTGTTGTCAATTTTATTTAACACGGAAATGGTTCGGGCAATTTTGGACGGAAGAAAGAGCTGTATGAGAAAAATCTGCAAGGATGGCAATGAGTATACTGTGCCAGATATGAATTTTTACAATGCG
>ERZ773115.162-NODE-162-length-78657-cov-22.279713_pt1 | contig 78657 bp, 64 predicted proteins | sample MGYA00511116_ERZ773115 | MGnify/ENA primary metagenome ERZ773115 (study PRJEB29015, sample SAMEA2737869) | human gut metagenome | biome: human gut; feature: human-associated habitat; material: faeces | place: China | collected 2012 ... | reverse complement strand
GAGCGTCCTTTGCGACACATTTATGAATTGAGTGCATGGCTCGTAACGTAGGGTTTCCATAAACCGGGCGAATGCCTGCCGCAGGCATTCTGGAATATATAATTCCCTTGTTATACCTTCCGGTTTTCACAATTTGGGTATCTGCAATAAAACAAGCTTCTCATACCCTCATACTTTCCACAGCGTGGGTATCTGCAACAAAACAAGCTTCTCATACCCTCAAACTTTTCACAGCGTGGGTATCTGCAACAAAACAAGCTTCTCATACCCTCAATCTTTTCTCAGTGTGGGTATCTGCAACAAAACAAGCTTCTCATACCCCCAATCTTTTCTCAGTGTGGGTATCTGCAACAAAACAAGCTTCTCATACCCTCAATCTTTCCACAGCGTGGGTATCAGTAACGAAACAAGCTTCTCATACCCTTAAACTATTCACGCTGAGGCGGATGAAGGGTACAGAAAGAGTTCATCTAGTCGTTGGCAACCCTACGTTAGCAAAGCAAGTATAAATACTGCCCGGAAAGTGTTTTTAGAAATCCAAGCAGTATTTTTATGGAAGAATCCATGAAAACGCTCTAAAAATTACTGCTTCGGCATAGGATGCTTCCATTCCGGCAGTAAATATCAGTCACTGTAAAAGAAAACCACTTCAAACTTACTGCTTATACAGCACTAAATAGATTTCAGGCAGTAAAGATCGGAACATCAAAACAAAAATACCACCCGGGAAGACAACAAAGTCATCCGGGCGGTATTCAACTAACTCTCAACTCACATCAATAATACATCGCTCCCTGTAAAAATCCCCCAAAATAATATACTCCGCATACGAGGTGCCACAGGTAAGCCAGCCACTGTACTGCTACGACAATCCTTCTCTTCCGGGTGTCGGCATTCGCTGTCGCGCGGAGCAGTACCAGCAGTGCTCCCACAAATGCGAAGAAGATTCCGTACATGTAGCCCCAGGAGAAATTGAAGTCCATCTCCCGGAATCCTTTTTCATACAGGAAGAATGCCATGAGGAAGCTCATCACATACACCTGCCAGGAGAAACGGTAGATGCTGTCCTTGTGCAGTTCCTTGTAGTTCAGCAGAAGTACCAGGATCGGGAATCCGATGGCCAGGCCGATAGCCAGGGGCAGATTGCCACAATACTGCGCCCATACATGGCCAAAAGTAAATCCGATGCCGCCTTCCTGTCCCTCCTGCGGTACGAACACTCCCCGGAACTGGTAGAGCAGATCCATAAAAGTCGGGATAAAACATACTCCCAGCCACACCGTGGGCACAAAATTCCGGAATCTGCTGCGGAACATTCGCCACAGCATCAAAATCCCTGCGGCTCCGACCAGCACTATGGTAAAACTGGGTTTCGTCATGGTCGCCAGCAGCAGATAAATTGCAAACAGAATATAATCTCTCTTATGCTCTCTGACCGCATTTGGCTGCTCATACACCGGCAGCAATTCACCATACTTAAAAAATGCAAGAATTGCGAACAGCCGTGCCGCCATATAGGTAGCATTGTGGAATGGATTCGGCGTAAATACCCCGAGATATTTGTATTTGATACCGGGGAGATAAATCCCTGTCGGCGGGTATACCATTGACACAAAAAACAAGGATACCGCTACCGTTCCAGTGAGAATCCCCGGAAGCCAGGGGTTTCCGGGCATGGCTTCCTGCAGCTTTGCTCCCACATGCTTGTCCAGCATCACCTTCAGCGCGATCATTGCTCCGCTGTTTAACAGCATCGTTGCCAACGCCATGGCCAGTTCCGCTCCGCCGGTAAAGGATCCGGTCACCAGATGAATTGCTGCCGCCAGCTTGAACAAAACCGGGTAAGGGAAGCTGTAACCGCTATCCAGTCCCTGCATCTCCAGAATATATGCCTTCATATCGGAATGATACAATCCCGTTCCCAGCATACTTTCCACACACTGCCGGTAAAACAGCCAGAACGTAACTGCCGATGCGATGGCTACCAGTGCAGCAAACATCGGAATTTCTATCCAATTTTTCTTATTTTCTTTCAAAATACCATTCCCTGCTACTTTCTGCTTCATTCCGCCATTTCCCATAATCCGGCACTGCTACGGGTATTTCTCGTGTTCCGGCACTGCTACGGACATTTCCCATGTTCCGGCACAGCTACGGGCATTTCCCATGTTCCGGCACGGCTCCGCCCATTGCCGGATCTTATTTCAGCTTCGTGTAATAAGCTACCACCTTTTTCACTGCATGGATCACATCTTCCACATCATCATCCGTCAATCCGTAATACAGAGGAATACTCATCACCTCGTTGTAATACTTCTCCGCATTGGGGCACAGTCCCTTCTGATATCCCAGCTTCTCATAATAGGAATGCCAGTAGACCGGCAGGTAATGCACCTGAGGGCAGGTATTTTCCGCATACAGAGCATCGAAAAACTGCCTTCTGTCGCAGTTCAGGTTCTCCAGATTCAGATGCAGCACATACAGATGCCAGGTCGTGTCAGACTCCGGGATCTCCTTCTGCAGGATCAGTTCCGGCATTTTGCCGAACGCTTCATTATAACGCTTATGGATTTCTTTTCTACGCTGTTCAAATGCAGGGAGCTTCTTCAGCTGGCTCAATAGCAGTGCCGCCTGGAAATCCGTCATACGATAATTGAAGCCCAGCTCTACCTGCTCGTTGTACCACAGCGCATCGGTGGGATGTACCATTTCTTCCGGGTCCCTCGTAATACCGTGGGTACGCAGCCGCATCAGATGACGATACAGCTTCTCATCATTGGTCGTGATGGCACCACCTTCTCCGCCGGTCACCGTCTTGACCGGATGGAAGCTGAAGCAGGTCATATCTGCCAGGCTTCCCACAGGCTGGCCCTTATATTTCGTGCCGATGGCATGTGCGGCATCCTCGATCAGGATCAGATCGTGCTCCTTACAGATCTCCCGGATCTCATCCAACTCCACTGCCTGACCGGTGAAATCTACCGCAACGATCGCTTTCGTCCTGGGTGTGATCAGCTTGCGGATGGACGCCGGATCGATATTGTAGGTCTCTGGATCAATATCTGCGAAAACAGGCTTCGCTCCCGCATATAATACACAGTTGGAGGATGCAGCAAAAGTGATCGAGCTTACGATAACCTCATCTCCCTCACCGAAGCCTGCTGCCAGTGCCGCCAGATGCAGTGCGGCGGTACCGTTACATACCACCACTGCGTATTTTGCATGGGTCAGTTCACACAGATGCTGCTCCAGCTCCTTCACCTTTGGTCCGCAGGTAATGTAGTCGCTGGTCATGACTGCTGCCACCGCATCCACATCTGCCTGGTCAATATATTGCCGTCCGTAGAAAATTTTATTCTCTCGTACAGGTTTTCCTCCGAAAATAGCCAGTTCTTCTTTATTTTCCATTATTTTTTTCCTCATTTCCAAACAGTTTGTATTGCTGTAACCATTCAGGACCTCATTGGCAGAATCGCCTTGGCACTGAATAGTTACATTCTATCATAACTCCTACGGAAAGACAACATTCCGAGTTGCGGCATAACACCGGAAAACTTTGCACTATCTGTTGTCTGTTCCCGGGGAAAATGATATAATGAGCGTTGTCTTTCATACCTATTGCCCCAAAGGAGTCTGCCATGCATAATAAAAAGTCGGCATTCCGGATGATCGCCGTTACCTTACTGCTCATCATCTGCCTGATCATATTTATCATTATCCGTTCTGTTTCTTCCCATCATTCAGACAGCTATTACTCTGATCTGCAACGGATACGATCAGAATCCTATGAGGGTATTTTTCTGTCCATGTACAGTCCTGAAGTATTTCACGAAGAAGATTTCTCCACATTCCGTGGCCTTACGATCATCAAATGCGAAAATACTGCCAAGAGTCTGCATGATGTTGCAGACTATTTAGACACAGCATTTTCGGATAACAGAGGGATCACCAATATCTATCTGGGTCTGGATCCGCTGGCCCTCTGGAAGCACAGCAATAAGCAGCTGCGCCACTGGAACAGGGATTTGAACCAATACCTGCTGCCCTATGTGGAAGCACATCCCGAGGTCAGCTTCGAGATTCTGTATCCCGCACCTTCCATGCAATACTGGCTTGCTCAGACCGATGAGACCAGAACGCTGTGGATGACGACCTGTAAGTCCCTCGTCTCCACTCTCAATGGGTATTCCAATGTTACCATGTACTTTCCGGGAGCAACCCATTGGCTGATCAACAATCCGGGGAACTATCTGGATGACTTGCATTATAATGATACGGTAGCACAGAAACTGATCATGTTCACTTTCTGTGACGGAGCCATGGTCATTACACCGGGAAATGCGGACACCCTGGAATCCATGCTGAATGATATGGTATCAGAAGAAAAAGAAGCTCCTACGGTATATCCCGATCTGTCCGATCTGTCTGTTGTCTTTTTCGGTGACAGTGTCATCGGCAACTACACCGGAAGTTTTTCCATCCCCGGTGTCGTCAATGGTTTTTCGGGCGCACATGTGTACAACTGTGCCCAGGGCGGAACTACTGCCTCCAAGGATCCTGCTACCGACGATCCTGCAGCTGCCATGAACTTTGTCATGGCTGTCGATACCTTTCTGAAACAGGATCCCACGGTTCTGAGGGAAGACACTGTCTATCGTACCTCCCTGGAAGCTTATCTGAATGACGATCACCATGGGCGCAGATTATGCTTTGTGATCAATTACGGTCTGAATGATTACTTTTCCGGCTATGCCGTGGATCATCCGGAAGATCCTTACGACACGGTGACCTACTGCGGCGCGCTCCGGACCGGAATCCGCAGCTTACAGGAAGCCTATCCCGATGCACTTATCCTGTTAGCAGCTCCGAATTATATTACCTTTTTCGAAAACGGTACAGAACTTCACGGCGAGGCAGGCAGTACGCTGACAGCTTATGTACAGGGGGCCGCTGATGTAGCAGACCAAATGGGCGTTCCCTTCTACGATACCTACCACCGGTTAGGCGTCACAGCGGATAACGCTGCCGACTATCTGGCAGATGCCGTACACCTTAACGAAGAAGGACGATTCCTCTTCGGAACCGCCCTGATTACAGCACTGGATCATTCTCGTTAACTGAATACTCCCGTCCCATTCAGAGGACTGCCTTGTCTATCGTGAGCAGGAGATACTCTCCCACCGTGTCGACCACATGATAAGGAAGATCAAGATACTCCAGATCCTGTCTGTGGAGCATCAACAACCCATCTCCTGCGATCTCAGCCAGCTCATTGCCCAACTTCTCCGGATAGACATAATGATAGCGTTCCGCATACGGAAGAGACTTACGCCCATCCGGACTGTCGATCTTCCCCTGATAATACAGTGCATCTGTCCTGCAGGCATACTGGGTCAGGATCTCTGCCGCAGACTGATTGAACTGCCATCCGAGATTCCCCGTAATATACAGTCTGTCGTACTCCTCCATGCCGTCCGCTTCCGTCACCGCATTCAGGAAGTCCTTATTATAATAGTATCCGCTCTTTTCGGCATAGCTTGTAAAATATACCGTGAAGAATAAGACACTGCTGACGCCATAGGCCGCCACGATCACCGGCAGGAGCTTTTTCCATCTTGCCGCTGCCAGATCGATGCCATAGGCGCATAGCAGGAGTAAAGGATAGAAGATGATGTTGACCCGGTTGATGTTCACCTCATAAGTGATCAGGCCCACCCAGATCCCGGTAATGAGAAATCCCCACAGAGCCAGCATCTGCATCTGTTTTTCGATCTGTTTCTCCTTAAAAAGGCGAATCGTAAATACGATGATCCCGATCAATACAAACGGTATCGACACATGATATAAGGGTCCGAACGCCGGAATCGAATTAAAGAAAATGTCCGGCAGCTGCAGGAACACCCTGCTGAATAATGCCCAGGCATTCCTGCCCAGCTGTGCAAAGGAAAAATTCAAAAACAGTATGTCTGCACTTCTGATACTATCCGGGAAAAATTGCATGGTGAAAAAAGGCATTTCAATGCTTTTACCATAATGCAACGCATTGATCGCCAGCACGATCACCTCCGGCAAAGCCACCAGCGTAAATATTACCGCACACAGCAGTCCCTCCCGGAATTTCAGCTGTTTTTTCCACAGGCACCATAGAAAAAATACAAACAAAAATGCCGTGACAGAATACGCCGCTATTCCATAACAATAAAATGTCAGGCCGAAAAAGATCATGGATAAATACAAATACCGTCTTTTCTCCAGTCCCAGCAACAGCAGATAGAACGCCAACAAAAATACATGGGGAAACAAATTGCAGTCCAGAGACCAGCGGCTCTGCATAAATTGCCAGGGATTTATTGCAGTCAGCATCATCGCAATAAAGGCAATTCTTTCATCAAACAGCTTTTCCGCTATCAAATATACCAGGGCAACCGCCCCACAGGAAACCACCAGCATCGGCAATCTCACCGTTATGGCGTTAAAACCAAACAGTTTGATAAAAGGAACCATGCAATACGCTAACAGGACACTCATCTGACCGTATTTCCAGGCTTCAAAATGAACCGGTAGAAACGTGCCATAGCGGTCGGTACCGTATTTTGATAGTGCCCATGCATCCATGGCTCCCATGGCTTCATCCTGGTTGATCCCATCCGGCACTGAGCCAAACCGGATACACCGCAGAATGATCGCCAGCATCAACACGGACCAGAACAGTATTTTTTTCTTCTTCGCAGTCATAGTCATCGTAATATTTAATCCTTCCGGTATTCATACTTGTGCTTATCATCCACGCTGATCTCTGCACCGATCTGCACTTCAATCACCTGCAGTTCCGTATCCGCAAGGATCGTATGCTTACAGCCTGCTTGCATAGTCAGGACATCGCCCGGCTTCACCGGCCGCTCCACACCGTCCAGAATCGCCCGGCCTTCTCCGGCAATGACCGTCCATACTTCATCGCGGAAATCATGACTATGATAATTCATCCTATGTCCCGGATTCAATGTCACCTTGATCGTCATGCTGTGATCCTTCACATCCAGAACGCGGAAGCTCCCCCAGGACTTTTCGGCGAACATTACCCGCTGAACAAATTGATTCACGTAAGGTTTGATATAGCTCGACTGCTCCTTATCCGATACCAGGATTCCCTCCGGACTGGCCGCCACGACCATATTTTTCAGTCCCATGCACAGAATCGGTACATTCAGTTCATTCACCACATGCACATTTTCACAGGTATCGTTCAGAACCCCCTGTCCAACACACTGACTGTCCATGGCCTCCGTCAGCGTATTCCAGGTACCCAGGTCCTTCCAGGTCCCTGCGAAGCGCATCACTTCTATGGCAGGCTCTTTTTCCACCACGGCATAGTCAAAGCTGATCTTCTGTAACGTATCATACTTCTGAAATAAGTCTTCATAATCCGTAAAATCTATGAGTTCATGGGCGCGTTTCAGCACATAGCCTAACCGGAAAGCAAACACACCGCCGTTCCACAGAGCACCTTTTGCAATATATTCCTCTGCGGCTTCTTTCGTCGGTTTCTCCCGGAACATCGTTACACGGCTCAGATCGTCCGCCGTCTCCGGTATGATATAGCCGTATTTTTCGCTGGGATACGTGGGTTCGATCCCCATGAGCACAAGATTCGCCTCAGACTCTCCCGCGCGATCGCACAATGCCTGCAACGCCTGAAAATAAGCCGTCTCCACATAAGGATCCACCGGACAGATCACGATCGGTTCCTCTTCCGCTACCCCCAGCACATCCTTCAGATATGCCACGGACAGTACGATCGCCGGGAAGGTGTCCCGTCTGCAGGGTTCCACGCTGACCCCTACATCCTGCCCCAGCTGACTGTAAATAGCTGACACCTGGGACTTGGAAGTGGCGATCGTCACCTGTGCCTCCGGGTCTACTTCCCGTATCTGACGGCATACCCGCTGTACCATGGATTCCAGACCGCCGTCTGCTGTATGAAATATCTTAATAAACTGTTTGGATCTTATCTCATTGGACAAAGGCCACAGACGCTGCCCGGAGCCACCTGACAAAAGTATAATATTCATAGCTTGTCCTCTCTGCTTTTTACTATCTCATCATACCACATTATTTAATATTTGCGAATCTTCATATAGGTATTGCCCCAGGCCTTCCAATCTTCCAGCCACACGACATCCTCCCCCTCCGGCAGGATATCATAACTCGGATTCACACATCCGAGTACCAGTTTCCCCTGGTCCACGGCAGCCTGTATCTCCTCCTGTGAAGATACCAGCCGGATCTTCTCCCGGTATTCTGCCGGCAGCACATAATAATTCACGATCGTGGCTCCACAGCCATCCGATCTGATCCAGATCTCACCATACCGGTCCACAAGGCTTTTGAGAATCTTCTTCGCCGTCACACCATAATAATCCATCTCGTACCGTCCACAGGCATCACCACCTGCCAAAATATTCGTATAAGCGCTGGAACTCTGCCCCGTCAGTGCAATTCCCACTCCGTTACATCCTATGAACACCACCAGCATAGCAGTTGCGATCCTTCTCGCACGGATTCCCGGTTGCTGCAACAGGTATCTCACTGCATAAGCCATCATCACGATCATCGGTCCATAGATAAAATACATATGCCGCCACCCGTTGTACAGATTCGGATCGCACAGCATTGCTACCAGCACCGGAATCCCGAAGGTCAGTGCGAACAGCGGATAGCTACGATCCGCGAAATCCCATTGATGCTTTCTGCCTTTATAGATCCAGATGCCGATACTGCTCCACAGCAGAACACTGAGATAGACCGGAATCGTCAGGGCGATCAGTTTCGGTAGATAATACCATGGCAGAGGATTCGTGGAATGCACATACCATGTTCCGTCAAACAATACCTTACCGTCCATTCTGGAAAAGTTCGTACTGTTTGAAAGGTTCCACAGCAGGAATTCCCACAAATGAAATCCCTGTCCCCAGATAGCGGGAGTTAATGTCAAATAACTCAGGAAACCGACAACTGCTGCCGTAAGTCCCACGAAAAAAGTTTTCCCGCTCCACTTTTTTTCTGTCGTCAGGATCAGCAGATAAAAGCCGCCAATCATTGCAAAAACATAGATCCCGCTGATCTTCAGATTCCCGCAGAATCCGGCACAGATTCCCAGCAGACATGCATTTTTGAAATCCTTACGCTCCAAAAAGCGGATTCCGTAAAATAACATCACAATGATCAGGGACATCAATACGGAATCTTTATTGTTGTATAATCCATCCGCAAATATCCTCGGTGTCAGAAACAGCATAAGTGTTCCCAGCAGTGCCGTCCTCCTGTCCCGGAACAGCTCCCACAACAATCGGTACATATAAATCACACCCAGGAAAAACAGCGCATACGTATACGCATGCCATACCTCACTCTGCAGCCTGGCCGCTTCCGGATGCTGCTCCAGCTTCATTAATAATGGTGCGCACAGATAATACGGTGCGCTGCCATGATCTCTTTCTATAGATTCGCAGATCGGGCGATACCCATCCTTCCATTGAAACCAATTTATAATCTTCGAAATCTGTAACGTCTCACCATATTGCAAGATATTCATATACAGAATTCTTTCTTCCTGATTTTCATCAAAATAAACACCTGTCTCCCGCAGGAAAAAAGCTCCAAAAAGGAACATTGCCACAAATATGCCCAGGATCGTATACCTTTTTTTCTGTTCTGTCATGGTCTGCGTGTCTCCCATCCTACCGGATAATAACAACTTTTCTCTTTATTTTTTAAGCGTTTGTTATGATTCAATATAACATTTCAGATAACTGATTTCAAGGTATCCAAATGTTTTAGACTTTTTTGAGTTTCTTCAATCGCTCTATAAACTCTCCACATGTGCTCACAACATCTTTACCATCAAGATGCTTTAGATACATTTCCTCCTGGCGTTTGCTCCTCGCATCCCACTTTACTTTCCATATAATCCTTCTGACCGGTATTTCAAGCGGAAAATGAATGGGAAATGTTATTTCGCCAGTGGGCTTTGTGATCGTTTCTACTTCTATCCCATGCTTTCTCGAATCCTCCAGCTTCACCAATTTCTCTATTCCGGGTACTTCATTGATCGTGCAGCCCTGTATTACCTTTTCTATGATCCTTCCATATTGCTCCCGGGTAATTTCTATTGTCAGCTGCAAAATCCGGTCTACCTGGATCAATATTCTCCGGAATTACTGCAGTATGCAGTGAAGTCCGATTGCGACTCTGTATGGCAGAGTATTGATGACCAGACCACCTATACTATCGTCAAAAATTATATCGAAAAAAAAGAAGGAAACGATCGTCTCCTTCTGCTTTTTCTGTTTAACTTTATTTCCTACGTAGAAATAGATGGCTACACCTATTTCCGCAATGAAAATCCACATCCGGTCAAACCATTGCGTAATGCCTGCCTGGCTCTCTTCCCTGAGCTATCCCGGTATCTATATGACAATGATTGCATTCCGGACAGCATAGGCACTTATTCAAGTGCGAGGTTTGAGATATTTACCTATACAATTACATAAATACCAATACCCCATGGCCGCAGCCGGCAGCGCAATCACTATATAGGGGAACACGTATCTGCTCTTAGCTTCCCACAACAGACTGAATAAAACCTCTCCTATCAGAACCAATCCCAAAAAATATTCCCATTCCTGTCTTTTATGCTTTGCCAGATAAATATAATAAAATAATACTCCAATATAAATAACATTTTGCAGCTGATTCATAATTTCATAGAATATCTGATATCCTCTATCTGAGTAAAAAGCCTTCATCCATTTCGACGAAGTCGTCATATTCGATGTAAATAAAAAAGATCCATAGGTAGGTTCCAACCATTGAACTGCTGTTTTATCGCAAAAAAATTCTAATGCTCCTATAGGATCTCGCATCCATCTGACAATGGACTGCTTTATATTTAAAATAGAAAGTTCCTTACACTTATCTACATCAAAATTATTTTCCCAAAAGAGATGTATTTCATATGCATTATATGTCCCACTTCCTGTATGGTTTGGATCCTCGTCCTGAAATCCCATTGCAACCACAGATATTGCCGGAACTCCTTCAGATAATTGAATTCCTGCCTGATGTTCTACACATTGAATAACTGTTTTTTGTCCAAGTATCATCAAAAGCACACAGAAAAAACTAATCATAAAACTTTTACGATTCCCTTTTAGAGCTCGTAAAAATTGAATACCCAGGACAGCAATCCATACAATAATTAATGCTTCTCTCGCAGTATAGGACACAATCATACTGCTGATCATTGCAATATATACTAAAATCTTTTTCCATAATATCCATTGTTCATGCTCCTGCAGTACCAACAAGCACAAAATTGCAAGTTCCAAAAAGCACAATCCAATCATTTCACCATAAATAAAAAGTCCATATAAATGCATTGGAACATAGCATAGGACAAGCAATAAATAGGAAATACACAATTTTTCTTTATGAAACAACTTCCATGCAATTTCATTCCCCGCAAAAATTGTTATTCCACCACAAATCGCTTGAAAACACTGCAAAGTTATAATATTGCAATTGCCGAAAATTCGTGCTGGCAACAAGTAAATAGCCCCTACTCCAAGCTGATAGGGATATACATTGTAATACCAATACTCCTGTAATTCTGTGTAATTTCCTGTAAAAAGATTCTTCAAGACAACATATACATATTCCTGATCTGCCATAGGAACATACTCGGCATTTAATGCCATAGTTATTATCCCAGCCGCAGAAAAAATTGCAATTACCGCTGCTGCAATTCGCAAATGCCGAATGTATACCCGGGAACTATATTTCCAGATGATTCCTATAATGACTATGCATCCCAACACAATTCCAACTGCTTTTATCCAGTTGTCACTAACTGTCGAAACCGTTTCCGAGAAAGGAGCTAACTTTCTGCCGGTACCTATTGCTCCAATCGTTAACGCTGTAAAAAAACAAATTCCCATTACCGCAATTAACTTTAAAATGATATCCTGTATTTTTCTCATTTCCCCACCGATTTTATCCGAATTTAATTTTAAATGTCTGCTGTCAAGCCGCGGAGAGTCTGCAGCAGGTGCCGTCTGATACTCCAATTAATATATTAAACTTGTTGATATTCATTTCAAGTTGTTCAATCGGTCCGTTTTTTTAATTTCAATCTTATGCATTATTCCACTCCCCTTCTTTGATTCATTTTACGTATGCTTTTGTGATGCTTATATTTTAATGAAGACAAAATTTTATCTTTCTTAGTCTCTAAAGTCCATGATTCTGTTTCTTTTACATATCTCTCCAGTTCAGTAATATTTGCATAGTAATCACGATAATGCGTTCTTAGAGAAACTAATAAATCCAATACACACTGTTGATACTTTTTATATATTGAAAAAAGCCGATCTACTTTCACAAAATCTAATTTATTCATTTCTTTACTTATCTGTTCATTAATTTTTGTGCAGTCACCATTTAAGCAAACCGACCACTGCCCATGCGCTATTTTATTTCTCATTTGGCTTGGAGCAATAATATACTTATCTAAAATTCGATTTAATGTCTGTTTTTTGTTAGCGATTTCCCCCAAATTAGCTCTATTGTTTATTTTCACAAATGCTAATTCTACACATTTTTTCCACTTTTCTTCAAGATTCCTGCCTCGCTGAATATCCATGATTTCAATTTCTGTAAATGCTTGAGGTGTATGGATAAGTTTCAAAAAAGAGTCCTCAACATATGCAGAATATATTAATGCATATACTTTCGTCAGTGTATTTAGTTCAATTTGCTTATTTTCTCTAATAGCCCTATTGGCTAATTGAACAATTACGTTTCTATGTTTTTCTAACTCTTTTACATTACTGACATACGCTCTGTAAATTTCTTCAGCCATGCTATACCTCAGAATTTCAGGATGCTAAAAGATACAATCCTATTATACCCTTTAGCATCCTGGAATCGAACCAGGACCTCCCTTATGAAAGGGTGTTCTACCTTTATAAACTAATGCTCCATAAACACTGTAACAAGTTTAATTTTAATCGTCAATATCAACTTATACTCTGGATTTCGGAGGGAAGATCCCCCATCTCCGTCTTTCGATTTATCAAACTAAAAAAAGAACAGTTACAAACCTTTACGGTCTATAACTGCCCTTATACTATATATTACTCATGCTGAGTTATTTCAATATCGAAGTATTTTGTTTTTATTTTTACATCATGTCGTTTATCCTTTAAGCATTTATGTAAAATGGTTATAACACCAATAATGATCAAAGCAGATAAAACCAATGCAAAAACAACTCCCAAAATTGCCTCCATAAGAAGCACCACCTTTCAGAAAATTGTTACGGGTTAACAGTGACAGAAATAAGTAAGTTCATGTGATTTTTTCAAGTTGTTATGTTTTCAATAAGTTGTGTTTAAATTTGATTAATTATTTTCTGATTTTGGTTTTTATTTTGTGTGTTGTTTAAATTTAAGTTTTTTATTTTTATTATACAAAGCTTTGCAAATAAATCAAGCAAAAGATATCTTCACCAGAGCTGCTATCCGAACTGCCACTGTCAGAACAATCCAACTCCCAATATTATATAAGCTATAAACGCCGGAATTTTGCAATTCGCCGAGACTTTAAAAGCTACGTATCTTCATTGTAAGTAATCTTACAATTCCACCGAATCTGTCACTTCATCAGGTGTTACATAATATGCTTTTTTATCTGAAGGTTTTATGTATATATAGGTTTCATCAATTTTTCCTTGTGTTATATTTTGATTTTTCAATGCATCTTTTACTTTATTTAATATCTTTTCCAGTTCATAATCGACATTTGATGTTTGAATTATTACCCGTCGACAATTCACATGCGACTCCTGCTTAATATCCCGTGATATGGGTAATAACTTTGCTTCTTGTATTCTTTTATAGGGAACCAGATAATTTTCATCACACTCATTCATTTTTGATGCATTACCGCACATAAATAAATCTTCATCATAACGGAAAAATACAAATATATTTTTTTTGAGTGCTAAATCATAATAGCCTATTTTTGCTATTCCTGATTGGTTGCTGAAATCAGCCAACCATATAAACATTTCCATTATCAATACCGTCATTAAAAAACTGCCAATCCATACATTATACTTTTCCGTCCCATAGAACACTAAGCAGTCGTTAAAGGTTATCCCAAAAAGTAGAAATGCTACAAAGCATAGCACCCTAACATAGCCTTCGACATTAGTATTTATTAAAACAGTCTTTCTTTTATTTAGCAGCCACATGACTACAAGGAGTAAACAGCTAATTCCCCAAATTAAAAAAATAATCATACAGCATAAAAATACAACGCAAATTACTCTCTCATCCGAACATACAAAACAAAACAATACATTTAACAACCAAATGGAAAATGTCAACATAGCTAAATTAGTTATTCGAAATTTCCATTGTTCCTTTTTTGTCATTAATCCAATTTCTATATTATACGAAGATATTAACTCACAAAAAGATAAAATTCCCTTGCCAACCGCAATAACACTTCCTGTAGTGACTCCTACTATTTCTACTAATTGTTCAATACTAATGTTTGTTGTATTTTCCAGCATCTTTTATCCCCTCCCGCATTTTTCTCGCAACTACCTTTTATCTAAGATCAAACAAGCATGCTACACCTGTCCATACCCTATCATCTTTTGATTGCAAATATCCGCATAGTCACATTCTTGTATAATGAATTCTTCGCCTTCTACTCTGCTATTATCATTTCCTATCAAGCAGCCTTGCGTACTATCCTTGTAAAATATTAGTTCCTGCAATTTAACAATACTCGATTTTATCGAAATAATCTCCGCTTTTCCCTCTACCCGGATTCTTCTCAGCTGAGAGTTTTCCATAATTGTCTCTGTTTCTTCCATAATGATTGCCCCTTCCCGGCAATCATGAATCCGCATATTTTTCATTCTGACACGCTCACAATGTCTTAATCTTAATGCAGCTCCACTCCTTCCCATCAATTCTACCGCTTCCAGTCTGATATCCTCGCAATTCTCTAACTGTAATATCGGTGCGGCTGTTTTCTCCTGATCGGCCTGGCGAATAAATCCAATATTTTGCACTGTAATATTCCTACAATTTCTAAACACAAAATAATCACCGGCGCCCATGTAAAACATGGCATCTTCTCCGATAATCGTCAAGTTTTCGATTCCATTTATGCAATAAACTGTACATTCGTCTTCTGAATAACAAGAAACATAAGGAGATTCCGTGTCTAACACCCTAAGATAATAATCGTCTTGCAAGATAATATGCTCATATTTCCCCAGTTTTTCCGTCAAATCTTCCATTCCGTAAGCCCGAACGAAATCCGATGTTTCCCCCGCCTCCTGCTGTTCTTCTGTTTCTAATAGCTGACGGGCCTCATCATATTCACCATATTCCGGATCCGGCAACATATAAAAAATGGCTTTTATTGCATCTACGTAATCCTCGGCCTTATTGTAATCCTCACATATCTTTTCCAGGCACAATTCAGGTTCTCCGGCTCCAAAATAGTATCCCTGATAATTTTCTTTTTTGGCAATTTTTACATACTCTTGAAATGACTCTTTAATTTTTCGACATCCCAATTCAACACTCTCTGCATTGTGTATGAATTTTGTGGTAGACACCTGCATAATTCCTAACGTCATCGGTCTTCGCCCCAGACAAAACAGCACGTTTTCACACCACCTTTGAGTCGTAGGTCTATTAAAGTTCTCATAGATCATAATTGCATAAATCACACGCTGCAAATAATCCCCCGGTGCTTCAGCCTGTATGATCGTACCATATTTTCTTTGGAATAATTCATACTTATCAAGGATATACTTTTGCTTCATCTGCTTCGTACAAACCCGGTTCTGCCGGATGGCATCAGATTTTCCCAATGACCTAACGCAAAATTGATATGCCATTGCAAAAAATACCAACCATAACTGTGTTCGAAATTCTTCCACTGTGGGAAATATTTCCTTCCCTGACAAAATCAATATCCTCTGAATGAAAAAAGCGAGTAACACACCCGGGATCGCTGATATGCATTCATATTTTATATTAAACAATTGATATTTTCCCGCAATGACCGTAATCATAACCCATCTGACGAGATAATAACACGGCACAATGTAGACAGCTTTATATGCCAGTTCTTCCTGCCCTATATTCTGTAATACTGTTGCAATGAGCAACATATAGATAATAGGCGCGAAAATATTATACTGTATATTTATGATGAGCGATTTCTTGCTTTCCTTGCCAAAAGTAATATCGCAATACCCTTTTCCCTCCCCAGTAATATGCTTGTCCGCCAGCATCTCTTTACCGATTATTCCCGATACCTCATATAATATAAATGCACTTATGATGCAAAATATAGTTTCTTTCACTTTTGTAAATCCTTCCTATTTTTCATCCACTCTAATTTCAACGGCACCAAAACTCGGAGCAATTCCTTTTTGTATAAAATCTATTTTTCGCAAATTATATATTATCTCTAACACATAAAATACAATGCGAATATTTTCTATGCATAAATCCGCAAAGTCTATTAAATACAAATTAACAGCCTTATTTCTGTCTTTGAAAGTAATCAATTGTGTTTCATAGTCAATATCACTATCAAAATGTTGGATGGCATTTCTAAGTCGATTGTTCAAACTACTAATAGGTTTGCTAAATGGTTCTTTTTCATCTAAATATCCATCTTGCATTTTATTTCCATTAGATTCCCTAATAAAATCTAGATACATCTTACCATTAACACATTTTGTATAGTCATTCCTGACAAAAATGTTATTAAGTCCTAAAATCTCTTTTAGATTATCAAATATCCACTCATAACTTTTAGCATAAAACTCTGTCAGCTCATCAAAATTAGCCGTCATAATGCCAAATTGATTTTTATCAACATTTTCAAGACAACCTCCATTTTTTAGAGCTACTACAGGAATTAATTGCTCATATACCTTAGCCAATAACTCAATTAGTTTGAATCCTTTTGCTTCAATACTGCTGAAATCAATTCTGTTGTTAGTAATAAATTCACCAATCTGGTCAAAATGATTTCTATCCTGCATTACTAATTTTCCTATTTTTGTATATTCTTCTAAAGTATCTTCGCCAATAATGACTGGAATGCCCGTTGTAGTTAGCAACAGTTGATGTAAAACTACTGTAGCATCAAAGTTGTTGTTTACTTCTGACAAAGGAATATATGGGGACTGTTTAATCATGTCAGTAAGCCTTGCAAAGAGTATCTTATCTTGATTATTCCAAAACAGCTCAAAATTTTGTTTCATCTCACTCAATCCAAATTTAACAAAATTAGCAAAATACATGGCTTTTTGTGTTTCCTCTATGGCCTTTTCATTACTCCCGTACAGGAAAAAATTTCGCATATATGGAGAAAGCTCAATTTCACATAGTTTCTTGTTGGTTCCTTTTCTGGTAGGAAATTCAGCAGATAATTCAAACGAGTAAAATTCCTCATCACCACATCGTACGATCTCAGCATTTTCAATATTAATATTATTATTTTCTATAAAAATTTTTCCATGTATAGTAGAATGACACTCTGGACAACGGGCATGAAAAGGAATATCAAATAATCCCATTTGAACACGAAGATTTATCTTCTTTTTACATGCGTTACACTGAACAAACACGTTATTTACCATTTTTATCCCCTTTTGTGCTCTGGAGCAAATCTAGTTCCAAAACTTCCTTGCGCAGTGGTTCCTATATCTATTCCTTTATTCATCCACCTCTATATTGAAATATTTACATTTATATTCATTGGAACTTGTTTCAGGCTTATATCTCTGTAAAATGGAATCTGAAAAAGTTAAAAGATCATTATAAAAATCGTTTTTATAAGAACGCCTTGAGTCATAATAAAATAAAATATGCAAAATAAGAAAGTACGCAACTACAAATATAATTATCATAAATACAAAGTTGTCAGCCTTCGTAATCTTGTTATCTAACAGCATAGCTATTAACGCAGCAATGAAACTGATAGAAATAGGTTTTGCTACGTTATCTATTTGTTTTAGTTCTCTTTTGCTCTTCCTTTGTTCATTTTCAATAAAATGCTTCCATTCTTTACATTCGCTTTCCGTCAGTTTCTCCATCAATGAAAGCATATGTTGCTTCCATTCTTCATAGGTAAAGTAATACCCCTTACGGAAATACCAATTATAACTTATTCTCGACAGCGCTAGCCAATGGGATTTACAAAGAAATTTATAATTAGATAATTCCTTCTTCAACCTAAGGCCATGCAAATTTTCCCAGTAAAAGGGGTGTGGATAATACTTTTCTCGTTGCATTGACGTTTCTCCTTATATTATTTTTTAACATTTACTGGTTTTGTAAAAAACACTATCAGCCTGCATGACAGACGAACCAAAGCAGGTGCACAGGTCTACCAGCGGACCGGCACCAGAAATCCGCCGCTGTTATAGATCAGCCGGAGAAGCCGTTCCAGCCAGTCCTGATATCTGTTTCTAATCTTGTAGAGCAGCGAGTCAGAAGAAAACAGGAAATCCTCACCCAGATTCAGTATCTGATATCCAGCTGCTCCTTAGTGCCACCTTCCTTTTTGCGGATGCGTGATCTGGAAACTCTGTAGCGGAGTGCTCCCTGACAGACAGGGCAAATATGGGAGTTTTCACTGCTCTCAACAAAAAACGCCAAAATCCTCCTTGAGGACCAGTGTGTAGTCTGATATAAGAATCATGGTTTTTAACCATGGACTCAGAGTACACGACTTTTCACGGAGGGTACTATGGGACCTTTTTCTTTCTGTAAACTAGTGACAGTATACGGAATATCTTCTTTCCCTAATTTTTTTATTTATATATCCATTCTACTTGCAGGCCATTATTCGTTTCATTAGTTCCGAATAATCAATGAGACTCATTCTACTTTTTATTTTTTCCTGATATTTTCGAGCATCTCTGGAAAAATATGATGTGGTTACCATTATTCCCGCTGTAGCGTTATCTGCATTGACCGTTCCATATAATTCTCTGACAAATCCAACATTTACCGGATACTTGGGAGCTCTCTTTTTACATTCTGCATATATTACAAAATCGCCAAGTGATGAATTATTTAGAATAATCAAATCTTTACCTCCGTCCCTTGTCTGTTTTGTAAGTTCCACATGGTTTCCTTCCTTTTCAAATAATTCGCATACTAATTCCTCAAACTGTCTCGGGGTAATCTCATGCAATATTTTGGGATTGGAAGCGACTTGATTCATAAGAGAATGTGTTACCACTTTTATATCCTGTTTCAATTTATCCGGCACTCTTACAATTTTACGTTCCGGCACAACGACCTCCGGATATTGTAGAGAGATTCCGTCATTATAAGTATACAATTGGTGTATGTCTCTTTCGATATCAAGGAAGTAATCACCAAATCCTTCATCTTTTAATCTGTCATGAATCTTTCCTGCTATCAATCTTGGCATTAAGCACTGATGATCAAGTTGTTTGATAATACTCTCAACAAAATATTCATTTGAAGCATGATTACCAAGATAATCATTAATAAATAAGAAAGTCTGCTCCGTTGTCAAAGGTTCTAATTTTATTTCATAGTCAAACTTTGTAGCAAACTGATTGTCTCTAGAAGTACATATATAACACGCCTTTCCGAACTCTATCTCTTTAATTATTTGCTTATATCTATATATATCATCCAAGCCATCTATTAAATAAACAGTGTCACTTGATTCTGACAAATAATCCCCTGTCTTCTTATTGTCCGGGAAAAGTTCCATTGTTTTGTATCTGATTTTCTTTCCTTGCTCCCACAACATCTTTCCAGCTATATTTAGCAAAAAAGATTTACCACTTCCTACGGCTCCTGTTATCAAAAATTTCCCATGCGGCATCATTTTAACTAGATCTAAAATCTCTTGCAGCTCGTTTCTTCTTATAATCTCCATGTATACTCCCCTATCTTTGCTATGTCTCTCTCTTTCTTCAATGGCGTCTTCCGGTGGGAGCCATCCAGATTATCCCACCTGTCTACAAAGCGGACCTGCTCCTCCATATCCTTCACCAATTCCTCTATTCCGGGTACTTCATTGATCGTGCATCCTTGTATTACTTTTTCTATTATCCTGCCATATTGCTCCCAGGTAATTTCTATTGTCAGCTACTCCCTGTATCTGTCACAGCAATGCCCGGAACCATAAGTAATTCTATAAGTATAATTGAAGCGCATTTTTCATTCCTCCGATCAAGCTACTGTATCTAGTCTACTCTTACTCTTTATCAAAATCAATATTTTTTCAAAAATATTCTTGAAAATACTTTATATTTATAGTATTATTCTCCATAATAAATATATATGATATATTTTGGAGTGTCGTTCTATGGAATCATATCATTTGGATAAACTACCGGAAACAGATTTAATTGAAAAATTTAACTCTCCCACAACCTCTCGCGAAGAATCCTCCGCGATCCTGGCATATTTGTGGGAAAAATATCAGGCCTTTTTAGCGGATCAATGCCGGCGCTGCTTCTCTAATAGTACTTTTATTAATTTTGAAGATATACTGCAGGAGTGTGCGCTCACTTTCATAGATGTTCTCCATTCCTATGACCCGGAGCGGGGTAGGCTAACCACGGCACTGGTTCCATATCTGCAGCATACCTTCAGTGATTATGTGGCCAAAGAGCATGGCAGCTCACAATATGACAATCTGATCAATTCCCGCATCCAAAAAGTATTGTCAGATGAAGATCTTACCGGAAACGAGGATCCGGATCATTTAAATGCTCTGTACAACAAAAAATACCCTAAAAATCCGCTTTCCTCGAAATCTTTTAAAAAGCACCTTGAATATTATCAACTGCAAAACCCGGTCTACATGGATCAATATTCTCCGGAATTACTGCAGTATGCGGTGAAGTCCGATTGCGACTCTGTATGGCAGAGTATTGATGACCAGACCACCTATACTATCGTCAAAAATTATATCGAAAAAAAAGAAGGAAACGATCGTCTCCTTCTGCTTTTTCTGTTTAACTTTATTTCCTACATAGAAATAGATGGTTATACCTATTTCCGCAATGAAAACCCTCATCCAGTCAAGCCATTGCGCAATGCCTGCCTGGCTCTCTTCCCTGAGCTGTCCAGGTATCTATATGTCAATGATTGCATTCCGGATATGCAGGATAAAACGCTATTGCGTTTCCTCCGCCACTTCTCTGCTCTTAAGTGTTAAAGTATATCCGTCCCGTCCTGTAAAATAGAATATAACCGCCATTAACGTAACCGTAATCTGTCCGCTGACAAGCACCATCTCTGCCATACCAAAACACAGGATTGCAAGAAGGAATACGATGCAAGTCCAATTACCTTTCAAACATAACCGAAAAGCTCTGTACAGGCTATACATGTATATCAGCAAAAACAGGATTCCCGGTATGATTCCGTAATCATAGGCTATCTGCAGGAACATATTGTGTGCATGACCATAATATGTAGCTTCTGATATCCAAAAGCCCGAATGTTCCTTATCATGCCCTCTAAAATTCAGATGATTCCAATAGTAGGTATATATAACCTTCCTGGCATCCGTGGACGAAGACAATCCATTCAGCTCTTCTATATTAAACGGATTATCCGGCCTGCTTCCGGCTTCATTTTCTGCTATCTCCTGTCTGTTCAGTTCTTCCGCATGTACCGGCAACGCCTGCATAAATTGCTGAAACTGCACTATCCATTTATCAGGACCAATCCCTATAGACTGCAACAATCTGTTAACATCATTATAGACTACATCCTCAAAAGATATATACTTTGTACTATTCCATGGATCAAAAGAACAGACACTCACTCCTTCCACATACTCTCCCTCAAACCATACAGGATGATGGAGGATCGTGGGTAAATAACGTATACTTAAATAGCATACCGGGAATGACAAAACGACGCATACTGCCAGTGTCACCGCATGTAGCAGCACTCCGTAAAAGGTCTTCCGTTTAAAAATATTATAACCTAAAATAACAAATGCCGTCACTGCAGCGATTCCTAAAATCGGTGCCTTTCCCCCGGTAAGAACAGTAAAGCTTATCATTACAGCACTCATAAAGAAATAAAAAAATTGAATCCACCATTTTTTATTCTTTTCTCTGCTGTAAACCCACTTTAACAGGAACGCACAGAATACAATCATATAGTGCATGCCGTTCTGCGTTTCTCCGGAATATAGCCCCCTATATCTGACATAATCATAAGGGCGGAATCCGAAAGCTATGATCTGTTGTCCGAAGAACCACAGAATGATCCCTGTCAGCATTCCATCGAAGAAATCCTCTGTTCTCTCCCTCGGGATCCCTATCACTGCAAAACCACCATAGATTAACAAGTACCATAACGGCACGATCCCTTCATGCACAGACATTTGCATTAACACAAGGCACAGGCATGTACACCAAAATACCGGTTGCTTTATCCTGGCAAAAAGCTCAGTGTAGCTTTTCTCTTGATACACATAAATAATCAAATAACTCCACACTGCGATATTCAACACCGCTGTGATCCATTGTCCCTTATATTGCCAGCAATTATTCCCTATGATGCAGGCAATTATTGCAAGTATCACACATACCGGAGTCCATAATAAATAGGGCTTTGCTTTCCCTTTTTCCAGCCTGATCGAAGGAAGGAGCAGTAATGCCATTACTACTCCCGTCAGATTGGTAAAAGTAATCTGGATCGTACCAAGGGCACTTCCCCGTCTCTGGTCAATGATCCCCAGAAACACAAAGCATAACGCATACCACCATTTATACAGCTTCTCTTTGGTCATCCTATGCATACTTGTAACTCTCCTTGCACAACCTACTCTACTATAATGCCTCCCAGCACTCTGATGTCCTGCCTCTTCAACAGCTCCAGTTCACCGGCTACTTCATTGTACAATGTAGATCCGGCCTTTTCTACCAATACCGCACCCTGCATGGCATCCATTTTCTCCATCGCCTCTGCATCGTACAGTACATTATCCAGAACACTTACGCCGATCTGCTCCTTCTCCAATGCTGCCTTAAGGCTCTCGCATACCTTATCCGCTCCGGCGCTCATGTTGCATCCCATGAGACAGATATTGTTCAGTCCATTTTTGACTGCTGCAATCTTTATCGCTGCAAAAGCCAGTTCCATGGACTGCTCTGCTGTAAATTTCCTTTTACCATAATGGCGCAGGGAATCCACCCATTTATCCAGGAATACTTTTCTGCAGGATTCCCGGACGACCAATCCGATCTGCGGAATGCCATATATGCTCTGCAGTTCATCGGATACTCTTAACTTGGTGTTAAAAATATATACCATGCAAATAACTACCGCATATACAAAAACAAATAATACTGCACCTAACGATACATATTTTTTGCTGACTGCCGGTGTCGGTACAGGATTTTCTTCTGCTGTCACATTCTGTGCTGGCTGTTCTGGCTGTTCCGAGTGCTCTGCTTCCTCCCAGGTCAAAAGCTCATAATACTTCTTCTGTTCCTCGGTAAAATCTGCCTTTGTCGCAGCAATCGTCGATTGCAGAGATGCGATCTCATTTCTACACTTTATCTGATCATTCATCAAATCCTTATTCATAACAGAACCGGTGGTCTCTGATACTAATACCAGTACATGTTGACCCAGCTCATTGTTTAACTGTTTCTGTTCCTCAGAAATATAAGCTTTTACTGCCTCTGCCAGTTTCTGACAAGCTTCCGTATCCGACTGCAGAATTGACACCTTTACGCAATTCGTTCCTAATGTCATTTCTTTGCTCGGAATGGTCAGGCATGACACCGGTTCTGCGGAGATCAATTCTCCCACGTATCCGGCTTCTATTCCGGTCTGCTGCGCTACCCAATCGTATAAGCCAACATTATTTAACAGGGATGTATATAAAGCTCCCAATTGTCCATCCATACTGACGTCTGCTGTCTGCACCTGATAGATCAACTCTGTCTGAGCTGCTTGTAATGGATTCAACTGCATGTAAATTGAATTTTCAGAATATGTCTTCTTCAGATCATATTCCTTCTCATCATCCAATACTGTCAGCACCACTGCCTGACTTTTTGCATCCAGATTTCGCTCCAGTTGTGACAGCTGTGTCTGTACCGTTGCTTCATCTTGCACAACAGGTTCCTGTTGTTGCGCAATTTGTACTGTGCGGAAGGATCTCGTATAGCTGACTCCTCCCAGTAATACTGCCCCTAATACCAGCGCTACGATCATTCCGCGCCAGTGTGACAAAACATCTGCTATCATATCTAATAAGTCGATTTCTCTTGTCTGCATTGCTTTATATTCCTTCCTTTAAAATTCCCCGGGCATTACACCGGTTCATAAAATGTATCCGGGCAATTCGGGTCAAACACCTCATTGCAGGTCATCACGGTAACCAGATTCTCCGTCTCCGACAAATTGATAATATTATGAGACCATCCCGGGATCATATATACCGCTTCTATGTTAGCACCGGATACTTCGAATTCAACCATTTCTCCGGTATTGATATTTCTCTCCTGAATCAGGCCATGCCCAGCTACCACGATAAACTGTTCCCACTTGCTGTTATGCCAGTGCTGCCCCTTGGTAATTTCCGGTCTGCTGATATTGATGGATACTTGTCCGCAATTCAAGGTATGCATCAGTTCCGTAAAAGATCCGCGGTCATCTCCATTCATTTTCAATCGATATTTAAACTTGTCTGTAGGAAGATAAGTTAAATACAGCGAAAACAATTTTTTCGCAAAAGATCCTTCCGGCATCTCCGGCATCAGCAGCGACTCCGGCTGCATCTTGAACTCCTGTAGCAAATCCACAATCTCACCTAACGTAACCTTATGAGTAACCGGTACGCAACAGTATCTGCCCTCTGCTCTCAATACCGTCTCTACCCCATCAAACTCACAATGCTGCTCTTTTCCCTCCAGGAGATCAAACATTCCCTCAATGAGATCATCTATGTAGAGCAGTTCCAGTTCCGTTGTCCTGTCATTTACTGTAAACTCTTCATCATTCGCTACTGCCCAACAGAAGGTGCTGACTGCAGAGTTGTACTTCGGTCTGCTATGCCCCATCAGATTCGGGAAGCGATATACCGCAACCTTAGCACCAGTCTCTTCTGCGTATGCAAAAAAAAGAGTTTCTCCCGCCTTCTTGGAACGACCATATTCGGAATCTCCAAATCTGCCGGACAGCGTCGCCTGGATGGATGATGAAAGCATAATCGTCGCTTTATTCTCATACTTTTTCAAAGTATCCAGAAGCTGTGAAGTAAATCCGAAATTTCCCTTCATGAAGTCTTCCGGATTCTCCGGTCGATTTACTCCCGCCAGGTGAAATACAAATTCAGCTTTCCTGCAGTAAGTATCCAGCTCTTCCTCAGTAGACTGAATGTCATATTCATAGATCTCGCCAATATGAATCCCCGGTCTGGTACGGTTCTTATTGTCTCTGATATTTTTCAGGTTATTGACAAGGGCTGTTCCTACCATGCCCTTTGCGCCTGTGACTAAGATATTCATTGGTTATTGTCCTTTTCTCCATACCATTTTATTGACAACATTTACGTATCCCTGGATAATCCTTACCACTTTCATAGAAACTGTCTCATCCACATAATCAGGGCAAGGCTTTCCTAAAATTCCCTTTTGCTTCATGCCAATAGCCATACCGGTTGCCTGGAGAAGTTCCTGTGTCGTAATTCCTGCCAAAATGAAGTTTCCGGACTCCAGTGCTTCCGGTCGCTCCGTGGAAGTCCGGATGCATACCGCTGCAATCGGATGGCCAATTGACAGATAAAAACTGCTTTCTTCCGGTAACGTTCCGGAATCAGACACGATTGCTAATGCATTCATCTGTAATTTATTATAATCATTAAATCCTAACGGCTCATTTACTCTTACTCTGGGATCTAATTTAAATCCACTTGTTTCCAGCTTTTTTCTGGATCTCGGATGGCAAGAGTAGAGAATGGGCATATCATATTTCTCTGCTAGTGCGTTGATAGCATTGAACAGGGATTCAAAATTCTTATCGTTATCAATATTTTCTTCTCTATGTGCCGAAAGTAAAATATAATTATTCGGGTGTAATCCCAGTCGATTCAGTACATCCGATGCTTCAATCTTTTCCAAATTGCCATGTAACACCTCTGCCATGGGAGATCCTGTTACATATGTCCTCTCCTTTGGCATTCCCATCTCATGCAGATACTTTCTGGCAGGTTCGGAATACGGTAAGTTCACATCAGAAATGACATCCACAATTCGACGATTTGTCTCCTCCGGAAGGCATTCATCCTTACACCGGTTACCGGCTTCCATATGGAAAATAGGAATATGAAGTCTCTTCGCTGCAATAGCTGACAGGCAACTATTGGTGTCGCCCAATACTAATAAAGCATCCGGCTGAATCTCTGCCATCAGCTCATAGCTTCTCGCAATGACATTTCCACAGGTCTGTCCCAAATTCTCTCCTACGACATTCATCCATACATCCGGTCCACCCAAATCAAAATCAGACCAAAAAATATCGTTGAGATTCTTATCATAATTCTGTCCGGTATGTGCCACACAGCAGTCAAAATATTCTCTGCAACGCTTAATCGTAGCAGCTAGGCGAATAATCTCTGGTCTAGTTCCCACAATGATCAGAAGTTTGATTGATCCATCATTTTTCCACTTAAAATCAAACACTGCTTAGTCCTCCGCCATTCTTTGCTGAATATATGCCAACTTTCCAATAGTCGCTTTGGTTTCTTCCAAATTCAGCATTCTCGTGTTGTTAGAATTAAACTCTGTCAGTGTATTTCTCTTCGCATCACCATCTTTAAAATATTTATCGTAATTCAGTCCACGATTATCTGCCGGTACTCTGTAGAAACCACCCAGGTCAATTGCTTTCGCGCACTCCTCGTTTGTGAGCAATGTCTCATACATCTTCTCACCGTGGCGAATACCAATCACCTTGATATCTTCTTTCTTGCCACCAAATAATTCACACACAGCTTCCGCCTGCGTTCCAATCGTGCAAGCCGGTGCTTTCATGATCAGTAAGTCTCCGTTTTCTCCTTTTTCAAAGGCAAACAGTACAAGATCTACTGCTTCCTCCAGGCTCATGATAAAACGGGTCATAGATGGTTCTGTCACGGTAATCGGATTTCCAGCCTTGATCTGATCGATCCATAGAGGAATTACGGAACCACGGGAGCACATAACATTGCCGTAACGGGTACAACAGATTTTCGTCTTCCCTGAATTACGGGACTTGGCAACTGCTACCTTCTCCTCAATTGCTTTTGTAATACCCATGGCGTTGATCGGGTATGCTGCCTTGTCCGTAGATAGGCAGATGACAGACTCTACGCCGGCTTCAATGGCCGCTGTCAGAACATTATCCGTACCGATTACATTCGTTCTCACTGCCTCCATAGGGAAGAATTCACAGGACGGTACCTGCTTCAGTGCTGCCGCATGGAAAATGTAATCCACTCCTGGCATAGCTGAGCGAACGGAATTCAGGTCTCTCACATCTCCAATATAAAATTTAATCTTGTCCGCCACCTCAGGCATCTTCACTTGATACTCATGGCGCATATCATCCTGCTTCTTCTCATCACGAGAGAAAATACGGATTTCTCCAATATCTGTCTTAAGAAAACGATTCAATACTGCGTTTCCAAAAGATCCGGTACCACCGGTGATCATTAATGTTTTTCCTGTAAATAGTGACATAATTGTTCTCCTTTTGTCTAACTCATTGCAATTTTATCAAATATTTTTCAAATTCATCCTTGGAATAAGTGTGTACTGCTTTAAAATATAATGTTTGAAATCGCTCCAAATCAAACCGAATAAATTCCTTCCCTGCCTTTTGGCATAAGTATTTCGCAATATTCACTCGTGACTGTGATTCTTGAACTGACTGTTTTTTCAATTGGTTTGGTAATGGATTCTTGTTAAGGTTATAAACTAAAATAAATTCAGCTATCTTACGAGTATCATCTATCCTTGTCTTCGTTATATCACAAAAAATCAATAAGCTGTCACGGATTTTTGATTTTACCTTAGCTTTTTCATTTTTCATATTTCCATTCTTGAATTCGACAAATACAAGACTACCATTTGCTTCAAACATACCATCTACTGAATCAGCATTTTCCTCTGATAGATTTAAAGAATTCGTATACTCTGTTTTCACAGCATCAAAATCAACCGCCGGTCTTTCAGATTCTGTCATATACTCTATCTTTTCCTTGTCACTGTCATCCCGGGAGATCTTTTTTAAAGTCGAGCTATTATTTGTAAAAATCTTTTGTATTTCCCAGTCAATCATCACTATACCCCTCGTTTTCTAACTTTTGAAGAGGTCGGGCTAACTTGCTGTAAATCCTCTCAATATTGTCTGTTACATCTTCAATATATGAATTATCCCCGTTCATTTCAGCTAGATAATATTTGCAGTTGTCACTTACATCGTATTTTTTATTATATACCTCAAGTGCATTAAGGAAATAAGGACTATGTGTATTTACTAAAATATGAACTCCAAATTCTTTGTGTATTAAAACTATAAGTTCCGCAAAAGCTAATTGCCATTCTGGGTGCAAATGAATCTCAGGCTCGTCTAATATGATAGAACCATTAAATTCAATCGTTCCGTTAGCCAAAAGAGTTTTTAAAATAATAAAAGTCTTTAATCCTGTCGACAAGTTACGCGCATCCAATACCTTGTTAGTATTCGCCTTTTTATAACCCCAACCGCTTCTTCCCTTCACAATATTGCCATCACATACTTTATTGATTCTATCATATATTTTTTCAAATTTATTATTTACAACGATCTCGTCAATTAAATTGGATTCTTTTGCAGACAAGAAGATTTTATTTTTTAAGTGTGTTCTATGATCCATATAATTGGAGTGATTACGGTATATGATCACTCTCTGTTCATCCAAAATAAATGGATCGTCAAAATACAACACTTCTGTTTGCATATCTATCCGATTATCAATATTGTTTACTTCGTCATTGCATATCGTTACATCTATAATCTCATCTCTTATCTGCAATGCAATTTCAGCCTTGTCCCTCGTAAATATATTATTTATTTGCCCATTAAACTCCGCTCCGATTCTTTTATTTAAAACGTTTTTCAAAAAATCTTCATCTGATACTTGCAACGCATCATAGATGCGGTTTACCAATTCATTTGCATCCTGCGTCACCTTATTTTTTAAAAAGTATTCATCATATTGTCCGATCAGTTTCCATATTTCTTCCTCAAGTTGTTCCATATCAGCGCAGTCAACCGCATTATTAATTATATTATTTGCAATTTCCTCAAAATCAACCCTAAAATTGAACCGCGACGTTGTATTTCTATATAATAATTCCAAAATGTTTTCTATACTTTGAATTTTTTCTTTGCGTATTTGTTCTTCCACATTATAGAAACTGTTAAAAACAGCATATAGTGCTTTTCCAACTGTACTTTTCCCTGTGTTATTTTCACCTGCAATTACAGTTATTCCATTTATTTCTACGGTTGCTTCCTTTATTTTCCCTATATTTTTTATGGTAATCTTCATGTTTTCACCTCACATTGCATGAACTCTCTATTGCTATGAATATATTATTAACATAATACACTCATGCAATAATACCCCCAATATTCACGTTCCTTTACGTCTTATCTGTAAGCATCTAATTATTTTGCAATCCGATGTCAGTCACAAATCGTACGCACTCTATCGGTTCTTTCCAAGGTTAGTTGAAATAAAAGTAAATTCATAGAAAAAAACTCATTTCATTATGTTTTGTAAAGCAATTCTCTTTATAATCAACTAAGTTTGGAAAGAACCGTTTGAGTACTTACCTTATTGGTGTGAGAAGTTTTAGTTATTCATATATATATTGTTCAATTTTGGAAGTCCATATTTCATATGCTTCCCTTTGCAAATGTATTCCATCACTTGTTAATTGCTCATTCATATATCCACCATTCTCATATAAATCAAACAAATTAATATATGTTGTTCCGTATTCTTTTGCAAGATTTTCTATTTCGTTATTAAAAATTTTTATTGTGTCATTTTTCGCACAAAATTCTTCTTGTTCTTGAGAAACTGGAAGCACACTTTATATATACAACTTGGCATCAGGGGCAACATCGCGAATTGAACAAATCAATGTTTCATAAGAATCAACCGAAGACTTTATTGTGTCATCTTTTAAACCATTTATTCCAGCCATAAGGAATACTTTTTCTGCCTTAACATTTGATATCATATTGACTCTTGACGTCATTCCGCATAAACTGTCACCCGAAATGCCTAAATTAATGATTCTTTTGTCTATGAAATATGATTGGAAATTTCCCATCTGTGTTATTGAATCACCCAAAAACACAATATCAGCATCATAATCTAATTGCGCAAGACTACTTTCCCAAGATATTAGAGTATAATTTATCCCTGGTTCTTGTGCTTTTTCTTCTTTAAGCCCGCACCTTATCAAAATCCTTTCAGAATAATTTTCTCTAAAGAAAATCGTAAAGAATCCAAACATAAAAAAGAACCACAACATCAATAGAAATATATTTATTTTCTTCATTTTTTCATATTACCTTTTCTACTAATATTTTCACAATCATATTAGCAAAATCTATAATAGAAGTAAATAGTTGCTTTGCTGTTCCACGCATTATATAGTAGTAGTTATCAGTACTTACGATATATCTTCCTATATATCCGCACTATAATATACCAAATATTTATCTGTAAAGGCGCTAGGACTAAAATAGCCCACCGCTCCTCTTATTAAATTATCCTTTTTTTCATGTATGTCCTCTTCTGATAAATGAATACATTTAAATTTAATCTTTCCGTCATCATTCCAGTCAAATTTAATTCCTTGTGAGCTTGCACCTTTTGCTTCGAAAATCACAGTCACATCCAAGTATTCACTTAACTTATTAAAAAATCCACTCTGTAAGGAGCAGGGATATTTAATAAATACGATATTTTTTCATTTACACACCAATTCTTGATATTTTTTTTCTAATTCACATGCTGCCATATGAATATCGTATCCATCTTTTTTCAAATAGTCCACATAGTTGGTCCGCTGTCTTTTTCTGCTTTGTTTATATTCCATTAGTATTTCTTCAATCCATTTTTTCTTTGACAATTCAACGAATTTTATAGCATCGCCATGGTTCACCTCTTGCGGCACATTTTCCGAGGCAACAGAATGCAAACCATTCGCTTGTGCTTCTATTAGTACTATCCCTAATCCTTCAAATAGCGAGGGAAGAACAAATAAATCCATACAGCTATATAGCATTGCCACATCTTCTCGATTTCCCAGAATCAGTACTCTGTCAGCAATACCACATTTATTAATCTTAGTTTCTATTTTTTCTCGTAATTTTCCATCTCCAACCAAAAGTAATTTTGCATTAGGTATTTCGTTTGCAATCTGCCGGAATACTTCTATCAAAAACTCATGATTCTTTTGATCATCAAACCGCCCCACATGTCCTACTACGAATTCATTCCTTCCTATCCCTAATTCATTACGCTTCTGATTACGCGTCTCACTTGAAAATGCAAATTTTTCAAGTTCTATAGCGTTTCTTACTATTTCAAATTCACTTTCTCCAAAAAGCCATTTCCCGGCATTGTCAGAGCATGCAAAACAAGCCGTTGCATATCGTGTGACATTTTTCCTTGCGATCTCATTCAAAAAATATTTTACTTTATTTGTTGTTAAATGATCTGTGTTGTGACTATGTGCTATTCTTACCGGAATGTTACATTGTTTAGCCACTTTTAATATCCAGCAGCTCATGGCATCTACATGAGAATGTATAATGTCATATGAATTTTCCAAAAGAACTTTCTTCAATTCCATACTATATTTTATAGGATTCTTACTTTTTACCGGAAGTCTATATATCTTGCTCCCACACTTTTCAATTTCCGCATCATATACTCCCCTTCCGTATCCATGCACAATAAAATCGATTTGAAACTTTTCCTTGTTCATATGCCGATAGTAGTTCATCATATATGATTCAATACCACCTCGGTTCATTATTCCACCATTTACATATAAAATTTTTATTTTCACCTTCGTCTCGTCCCCACAACTAAACTGTCATTTTGTTTTATCTTTTAGACTATACACAGCCGTATTATATAATATACCAATCGCAACTACTGCAAATGCGATAGGAGTAACCAGCACCCTTTCTGCATATGCCGGAGACGCCGTCATCACATATACCCCCACTAAAGATACAATTATAAATAACGCGGCTTTCATGTATTCCATTCTAATATTAGGATTGGACTTCTCTTTTTTAGATTTAACATACAAAATTATCATTGCAATAAATAAGATCCACATATTTTTAACCATGTAAAATGTTTCTCTTGCTATTCTAAAAAATAATTCTGCTATTAATGTTCGTTGTTCTCCTTCACTTAAAACAATATCTGCCCGGTTGAAATTACCCGGTGCTAATATCATAAAAGCAAATCCAATCAGCGCCCCCACAAAACCTATTATTTCCCATACGTATATAGTCTCTCTCTTATATACTTGGTATCCCACTATCATCACTAATGTCAACAATAACATCGCGCCGCCGGCTTCTAAAGTCCATCCTGAAACTATTCCTCCCAAAAAGGCTACACTCACCTTGATTGCAGATACAACAAAACTATTTTCATATTTCTTCTTGTTGTGTGCTATATGATAATACGGCAGTAAAAATGCTAATATTAACGTGCTCCCCCAAAGATAATTGACACTACTTGTCTGCCACACTATCGTTTCCATCGGATGAGGAATTGCACATAACAATAAAGCATACTCTAATATTAAAAAACTGTTAGACACCTTTTTGTTCATCGCCATATAATAAATCAATAAAACAAACACAATAAAAACCACTGCATTAGCAATATTGAAATACATTTTATCATACATTAAAAAAACTGATCAATAAAATGGACAACACTCCTGCCGCCCCAAATCTCCCAGTGTCTGATTTGAGATATCACAATATCATGCACATTCTCCACTAGCCTATCCGTCCAAAAAATATATTGATAATCCAAATCATCTCCGGATAATGGTGTGATAACATTTGCCCATAAAAAAATTGTGAACATAATTACATTAATTATTGCAAACAATAATTTATTTTGATCGATTTTCTGTTTCATTATATTCTCCGCATTTTTCCTAATATTACTCCCTACCTTCACATTGCTTTAATCACCTTGTTGTTTCATCTGTTGCAGTTCCTGCATTTCTATCCACATCTCCATATCTTCCCACATATCTGGTGCCACTTTCTTTGCCTCTTCCTTGTTCCAAATTGAATAATATGGATATGTTATTACATTGTATCCCTCATAATTATTTTGGTTTATATAAGATTGTATATTTTTGGAATTGTATATCCTATTTCTCCATGATCCCGCTTTAAAAAAACATTCATGTACCCAAAATAATCTGTTCCTTGTCCATATCTTAAACATATTGCAATCGTTAAAAACAAAAAAGCAGCATAAAACAAATAATGACGTTTATCTTTCTCTTGTATTTCTATAATTGTAAATACACTTAATACTATAAACGGAATAAAATACATTTTCACTTTCTCCAATGAATCTATGCTGTTGAATTACCGTACGCACTCTATGGAGCGTTTACTTTAAAAGTTGGAAACCTGTCCGGTTATAGGGAACATATCCGCTACGCCATTTGGAAAGTGCCTCTGCATTTTTAGGTAGTTAACGCTCCATAGCGTTTACTATCTAACTAGCTATTAATAAAATAATATTTTTATATTTATCATTTGCTATGTAATATCAAAATATTACAACTGATAAAAAAAAGAAATGTAAATATTAAGCTTGAAAATACTATTTTTCTCCTTAATTAAAACTGCATTATTTTAATTACTGAAAATCATATGCCTCCGCTGTATAAATGTTTACAAATTCTGCATCATTATAAATAATTAAAACCATATCCGGTTTTGTCTTACAAATATAACTCTGTATACTTTCTGTAAAAGTTGCATTATGAATAACGTCTAGGTATTCAATATCTGTAATAAGGTAATCAGCTAGAATCCAGTTGAAAGAATCTCCTATTATCAATATCTTTTTCCCTACATTATCAACTGCATTTAAATTATGATACTTATACAATGTAGAATTCTGAACTACAGAAAATCCATGATATGCAGAATCGGTATATTCATTTGGCTCTTGTAAAAAAACCTCCTCAAATGTTCCTTCCCTTACCGTTCCCTCATGCTCCAAAGAAAATATCATATTTTTATTCTGTTTTGGGATGGGAAAGGAATAGGAGTATCCGCTATTATTATATATAACTTCCTTCCAATCCTCTTTATCTTGAAAATAGTCTATGCAATCTGAAGTATTATAATATATGGCTGAATTAAATTCAAAGCCGTACCGATTCACTCTCTCCGCTACAATCCCCGCTGCATATAAAGCGCTTTCTGGAAACCAGTGACTGCTTAAATCATATTGTTGTTTTTGTGCATCAGCCAATTCCTCCGCAAGATCAACTGTATCTACTCCTGCGTCCCTTAGATTTTGGAGCAGATACCAACTACGTTCTGATAACTGATGTTCTTGTATTTTCTCATCCCCCATTCTACATTTTATACTATCTAAGCTAGGAGTCGAAACATACATGAACGGAATATTTTGTTCCTCAACAAAGTGTGCAAAATTAATAACATTTTCTGATGGTACTTCAACATATTTTCTATTTTCCAATGTTGATGGTGCTGTTTGCAATTTTCCATCTATGTAAGTCACTGCTAGATTGATTTGTTTATTAAAAATCATAGCAGAAGTTGTATATGCCATTAATTTATGTTTATATTTTTCAATTTTATGAATAATATATGAGTTCTGTGTATCCGTCTCTGTCGTTGGCACATCGATTGTTGTATTCAAATCATATAAAATAAATTTAGTTATTGGCGATGACAAGTGATATTGATCAATCAAGATTTCTTTTGTTACAATTCTTGTCCATATGAAAACACACAAAATTGCCTCAATTAGACAAATCATGATAACGTCTAAATATTTATACCGATTCATTATACACTCTCTCATTTCTTCTTCACAAAAAAGAACCTAGAAATTAAAATACACAAATGGACTATAATTTCCATTCATAATGCTCAAAATAGATACAATAAATACAACCAATATTCCAATCTGAGTCAATAAATATCTCACACTTTTAGGAACTCTGTTCACAATAGCCGAGTCTTTCCACGGAATGCATGCAAAAACAGATATCACTAACAGACCTCCCACTCCCTTAAGCGTTAATAGTGATGTTTCGTCTACGAACGGAACTCCAATTCCAAACATTTTTACTATATAGTGAAATGCACTCATTACAGATTCACTTCTAAATATAACCCAGCAAATCACTACACAACACATTGTGTAAATATGTCCCCATTTTCCAACCTTATGAATAGGTATCAGTTTTTTTTCTAAGAATTGTAATATAAAATAAGTGAGCCCCCAAACTATAAATGTCCAATTTGCCCCATGCCAGACACCAGTTAATATCCACACGACAAATAAATTGAAACAATGTTTAACATTAGAACAACGATTTCCTCCTAAAGGAATATATACATAATCCCGAAACCAACTTGTTAAAGATATATGCCAACGTTTCCAAAACTCTGTAATAGATTTGGAAATATACGGATAATTAAAGTTCTCTGCAAAATGAAATCCGAAACAGCTTCCCAAGCCAATCGCCATATCGGAATATCCAGAAAAATCAAAATAAATCTGAAAAGTATAAGCTATTGCACCTAGCCATGTAAGTACGACAGTTAATCCTTCCCTCATATCTGCTGCCAGAAAAACACCATCTGCAACACTTGCCAGTAAATCTGCAAGAATTACTTTTTTGCCAAGCCCAATTACAAATCTTCTTATACCGTAAACAAAGTCCTGCCTACTTTCTTAACGATCACAGATACTATCATAAATTTCGGAATACCTGACAATCGGTCCCGCTACTAGTTGTGGAAAAAGCATTGCATATAGAGTAAACTTCAATAAGCTTTTAGAAACGCAAACCCTACCGCAATAAACATCTATAATATAACTGATAATTTGAAATGTAAAAAAAGAAATTCCAATTGGAAGTGTCATTCCCACTTTTGGAATACTACAATGTAATACAATATTAATATTTTCTATTGTAAAATCTACATATTTACATATGAACAATACTCCTATATCAAATATCAATATAAGTGCCAAACAGAACTTTTTGTTAAATTGTTCTTTGCAATTATCTATCAATAATGCTGCTAACCAGTTTATAACTATAGAAATTAGCATTACCACTATAAAAGCAGGCTCTCCCCACGCATAAAAAATCACACTAGCAAACAGCAACCACATGTTACGAAATTGCCTACTTTTTATACATGGATTATAATAAACAGCAAGTATTATAGGTAGAAATAATAACAAAAATACTCCTGATGAAAAAACCATTTCTTCCCTTTCTAAACAGGCACTCTATTACCTTATACAAACATTTATAATACCATCTCTCAAAATAATTGTTCTAAATATTGAACTGAAAAATGAAATCTACTCTCGCACAGTCGATATTTACTCTTACATATAACAGTAAAATCCTATCTTTCCTTCTGACAGCAGTTGGAGAAACAAGGCTATGAGTAAATATATATCTAATAACCACTAAGTCAATCATTCTCGCTCAAGTGTAAAAAATATTATCAACGAGAAAATGCTCCTATAACTACCTATAACTTCCCAATATCCATTCGATAAAATCTCTAACAGCACCATCTCCCCCACATTTGGGGGAGATAAAATCACAAATTTCCTGAACTTCTTTTCCTGCATCTACTGGGCATCCCGTTAATCCTCCGGCCCTCTTAATTTGCATCATGCATTCAAGATCTGGAATATCATCTCCCATATATGCACATGTTTCTAAACCATCGGTACCTATCGCCTCTCCAACAATTGGTAATTTGTCTACTCTGCCTTGATATATCTTCAGAATGCCCAATTCCCTTGCACGTTGTTCTACTATTTTGCTTTGTCTTCCGGTGATAATAATAGGTTCAATGCCATTCGTTTTTAACATATGTGCTATTCCATATCCATCTTTAACATTAAATGCCTTAAACATTTCCCCGTTTGAACTAAAATAAATCTTGCCATCTGTTAAAGTCCCATCAACGTCCATTATAAAATGTTTTATTTTACTTTTCATACTGTAATCTTCTCTTTAAAAATAATTTCACGATTTGTGACATATTTTTGATAATACGATGGTGTAATAAATGTAATTACACATTTCTCCGAAATACTCTCCGCAAATTCATCAAGCATTACCGAAATTTCCCTGTTTACTTTATCATAAGAGGCCGCATTATGTCTCTGTTCTTGAAATGATTCATCTACAAAATTATTTCTTTTATTTTTATCAAACCCATCAAAACCTGCTATAAATATTTTTTGCGTATTCAGTTTCCTAACCATATTTAATAACATCATTGTCGAGTTATCAGACAATTCATGGGTATTATTCAAAAGCGTATGATAGTTAACCCGCAAACTATTTTTCCCTCTAGGTTCAATATTAGATGTCACAACTACATGCTGGCTCTTGTCCACTCTAATATCATTTTCATATCTTTTTTTGTTGCCATAAAAGGCCCAACTATCCTTATATGCAGATACAAAATTAACGCTTATGACAATTACATCATTGTTATCTATAAAGCTATTAATTTGCCTTTCATATGTGCTAATTGTACTTCCTGGCACCAATATTAACACGTCTTTTCCACCCCATAGTTTATTAATTTCATCAATCGTTTTTCTATCATCTATATTTTCTCCAGTATACTCTTCATATACTTTTTTGATATTACTATAGTCATAGCGTTGACGCAATTCCGGCTCTATCATTGACAATAAATATCCGATATCCTTCGTATGTAGTCTGAATTTTTCTGTAAGATATATAACATTATTTGGATGTGATTTATATACGCCAGCCATCAATGCTGGAACAGAATAACCCCATTTATGTTCAATAGTATATTTATAAATATAATCGTCTATGCAGTCAAAAATAACGTCTAGATCATAATCATAGTGTAATTTTCTTAGCATAAAATCAACAAACAACTCTGTATTAAGATTTCCAGCCACTTTCCCCATGCCGCTTAACGTTCCATCAATAATAACATTTCTTGTTCCGTTTGCACTTAATTTCACAATTTCTTGTGCTAAAGAAAAGGACAGTTGATAATTATTATGTGAGTGAAAGTTAATGCATATATCAGATAGCATATTGTGATCGATTAAACCATACAATCTATCTACATCATCTACGTACATAGCACCATAGGTATCTACGATTCCAAAACTGTACGGATGTATCTCATTAACCATCTCTATTACTTCCAGCAATTCTGCATCATTATAATTTAATGAGTTTACACCTTGTATAAAAAGTTTATACCCTCTTTCTTTAATTATTTTTGCCCATCTTATAATATCTTCTTTATTTTCATCGTAGTTCTTTTTGGTAAAACCAAGCCTAATTGCATCAATTGATGTTCCATCATAAGAGTCTAAATTATCAATATTGCACATACCATAATCAATGAACGCAGTATACAAAACATTCTGTTTCTTATTATCTAAAAAAGGAGTAATCTGATGAACCTCTGTAAAGAAAGTAGTGTCCCCTAAATATTCTACATCTCTCCCATCCCGCAAAAATCCCATTTCTATAATATCAATTCCTGCATCCGCAAGCTTTTCTGAAATGTTTTTTATCTCTTGATTTTTAAATGCACAATTAATTATTCTTCCTCCGTCTCTCAACGTACAATCAAGAATTCTTATTTTTTTCATTCTTTCCCTCGCATTTAACTACTTATTTTTCAAAAAGGTTTGATACATTACTTCAGCAAACATAAAATCCTCTGGATAATCTATATCAATAGATTCAATCTGACTTAGTTCAATAAAATATGGATTCTTTCCATATCTTGATTTTTGTTCAGTATATACTTCTTTCTTATAAATACACAAATTCATATCAATATACATTGGATCAATATCTTGATTTCGATACATCTTAGTCCTTGTAAAATTAAATGGTTCTCCATGATACCACAAAGGCTTGTTCAATTTTTGAACCGTATGTGCAGAGTCATGTTCCCCACTTAAAACCTTATCCAAACCTCTTTGTATACTTTCTCTTTTTACAAACGGATTAGTAACATGTGCATTTAAATATACATCAGCATCAATAGTATTAATAAAAGATTCTACAATCTCATAATGTCCTACCATAGCACCATCTAATTTTTCAGGTCGTTTCAAAAATTTGACACCGTTTGGAAGATATTGAATAATATCCTCCTGGGAACAATATACATATATATCGTCTAATCCATCTATCTGTGTTAATGTCTCTAACATATAGCTGCATAATGGTTTCCCTGCTAACAATTTTGTGTTTTTCCCTGGTAATCTTTGATTATTTAATTTAATTGGCACCCATGCTACTGTTCTCATCTTTACACCTCTACTATTATTTATACTGTAACGCTTCTTCTATATATTTCCTAATCGGTTCATACTTCTTTTTCTGCGCAATATGTTTTATCCTATCAACTGAACAATTTGACCTTTTTAATTCTTTTGCAAACTCTAAAATTAGCTTTATTTCCTCTGGTGTTTTGGCTTCATCAGCCCCCCACATATATGCAGACCATTCTCTCTGTTCTTCTGTAGTCACCTCATTATACTCAGAAAAAAGCCTCAGCAAATCTCGCTCTGTATTTTCTAACCAGGATTTACCATTTATTGTCCATGCATCCTCAAAAATCACCCCATCTTCCTGTACCATTTTTCTGTTACCTTGATAAAAAATCGCTGGTATATTTAAGTAACTTGCATAAGACATGCCTGTGATACTTTGAGCAATCACACAATCCGCTAGTCTCAAAATTGTAGAAAAGCAATTACCAAAATCGTGATTTTTGTTATTTCCTGCGCTCGTAATAATCCAGCCTTCCTTTTCGAACGCAAAATGCATTCCTCTCTCTATATCTATATAATATAAGCACACTATTACTGTATCAAATTTTCCTTTATTCTTTATTTTCTTTGCAAATTCTATAAGATTAGACGTGTTTTTATTTATATTTTCAAACTCAGATGTATCATTATTATGTTGTGGATATATCAAGAGAGTCTTACCCAAATTTTTTTTGATACCTTGGATTGCGAATTCTGAGTAGATAGGCTTCGCATATGGCATAAAATTGGGTCCGAAAGTAATCATAAGTTTATCTGTTTTATCTTTTAGAAATTTGCGTCGCTGTTCCGAATGCACTAACAAAACAGGCATATCATTATCCTTGTACTCCATTTCATTATCTATACGTTCTGTAGGAGTTCCGTGTTCAATTGCGCAGTAAATATCACCACTATATGAAGAGTACTCTCGCAGCGCAGCCCCAATACCATACATTAAATTACCCTCATATTTTTCGTGATATGGTGCTCTTCTTTCTTTAATTACCTCATTATAATCAAAAATATTCTGTATCTGCAGTTCCAACCCGTATGCATATTTATTTTTATATAAGTTGTTATATTTTTGTTGTTCTATTCTATTATATATTTTCCCCCATAATTTTCTTGGGGACATGGTTAACATTTCTTTTAACTTCACTACATACTTCCTCCTTTTTACCCACTTGTACCTCGTAATATAAACGATACCACACTTCTAAATTGTTGGCAATCTCTCTATATTCTTACTTTTTAAAACGCTATTGGATATTCTTTCTACACCTTGCACAGTAATAATACTTGCGCACTCCCATTTGCATAATATATCCTTATATTTGTTACTACAATATATTTTTTATTTTGCCTAAAAATCTTTCTATACCATTTATTTTCTCCGTTACTCTTTTTTCACCATCAGATGTGTATTTCCCTATATTTTTAGGTTCATCAACATTATAGAGTTTTCTTTCTCTATCAATAAACTCAGATAACATCTTATACCCTGTTCCATTCTCCAAAAGTAAGTTTTGCAATTCGCTATGAATCATTCCATCATTCCATACCAAATCTGAATTGCAAAATTGTATTCCTGCATTTGTGACTACTCCCCAGCAGTTAACCGAATCGAGTATTGTAGCATAAAAACTTGTATGATCTTCAAGCAATAATTCATTATGATATTCTTCGCCAAACAAATCCTTTCCCCTAATATTACTTTTACTGTAGTATATGCCACATTTGTTTAACAGTGTAGGATATATGTCCATTATTGAACGCAATTGTCTATCTATTTTTAGACTAGTATCATTTTTTTCATGCCAAAACAAAAAAATATTAGTTCTACGCTTATCTAACGAATATCCTCCTTTTTCATTCCAAAATCTAAAACCGTGATCTGAAAAGAAAATAATTTCATCAAACTGCTCTACTGGAAAAATTTCAAAAAAAGAATCTATTAAATCACATATTTTTTTTTCTCCTTCCTTATATGCTTTTAACGTGTATGACTTATCGTCCAATATAAAGTGAAGATCCTCTAAATTAAGGAATGTAAAGGAATCGTTCCCCAAAAAAATCTCCTTTGTATATTCCTTTATAAATTTTCCGGTACTAAAATTAAATGGATATTTTGTATATACGTTGGGAAAAAGTCCCACATTTTTCCCTTCCCATGCTCCAACATATGAATTGAAAATATAACCACTACTTAATAAATATTCCAAAAAAGTCTCTTCTGGTTTCTTTAACCATTCAAATGGACGCTTACACCGGTTATCGCATCCATTCTCTGCTGGATAACAAGAAGACCAAAGTGCTCCCATGCTACGATATGTATCTGGTGCTGGTGTATAACATGCCTCGAACAACGTTCCTCCTATTTTACGACATGTTTTCATTATTTGTGAATCCGCTTGTGTCGAAAAGACCAATTCACTCCTTAGCATGTCAATAAACACCATTAATATTCTCATATCAAATTCCTTTCAATATTTCTTCTTTATTTCTCAACTCAATTTTTCCGTCTTTTACCTCATATATTTTATCACAGTTTCTAATGGTACTCAATCTATGTGCAATAATAATCAACGTTTTTAGACCTTGTAATGCTTCTATAGATTCCATTAATGCCTCTTCTGTCTCATTATCTAATGCCGAAGTTGCTTCATCTAACACTAAAATATCCGGATTATAATAAAGCGCTCGTGCTATGGCAATTCTTTGTCTTTGTCCTCCAGAGAATTTGATTCCCCGTTCTCCTACTATTGTATTCAAACCATCTGGCAATGTTTTTACAAAATCGTATAGTTGCGCCTGTTTGAGTGCATCCCATATTTTTTTATCATCCATCTGCTTTTCACCAAACAGAATATTATTTCGGATTGTATCATCTAACAAATATACCGATTGTGGAACATATCCTACAATTCTTGACCAGTCTTGTGGTATATCATATATACTCACCCCATCCACGGTTACTGTTCCTTCCTGGGGAATATACAGACCCAAAATAATATCCGCTAACGTTGTTTTACCAGCCCCTGATTCCCCTATAAAAGCCACCGATTCTCCTTTTTTAATTTCTAAATTTATCCCTTGCAGTGTTGCTTTCTTGCTCTCAGGATACTTCCATACAACATTACTCAGTGCTACGCTATTTGAAAATTTCTCTTTTTTTTCTATACTTTGAGATAATTCTTTTCTATCTTTTTCAGTAGTCCTTAAATGATTGTAAACAGAAATGATATTAAGTCTCATATATATTAGCTGAGTCACATTAGCTACTGTTTTAGATACATATGGCATCAACTTAACAGCTGCCATTGCGAATACAGCGAGTTTTGCTATAAATTCCATATTATCCATTCCTATAGAGTATCTAATTCCTACTAGAATTACCAATCCGGTAATAAATATTGTCTCAATTATTCTTGTAGGCAATATAACAAAACACCCATAAGTAATTTCAATTTTTTTCTTTTCTTCAAACATATCTTCATATGCCGTTTCAAATTGTTTTTGGCGATTCATAACCATAATATCCTTAATTCCGCCAACCGCCTGACACGCTATTTTGTATGTTCCAGCTGAAATTTCCCTTTGCCTATATCCCATTTCTTTTGTTTTACTTCTCACTCCTTTATAAAGAAGCATTGCACTTATTGCCGCCAAAAGAATTAATCCTATTGCAAAAAAACTATCTGTATAGAACAAATATACACATATCAAAACCATACCTAGTATATCTGCCATCATATTTAATAATGTAGAAAGCATATTATAACTCCCCTCTACATCACTATAAATTCCACGCAAGACATCCGCTGTATTTAATTGAGAGTAGGCAATATATGGCTGATGCAAATATGCTGACAGCATTCTGGTAGATACATCTTTTTTAAATCCACATCCAAAACATCCTACACAATATTGTATAAATATCAACATCAAATTTTTTATAACATACACCGCTATAATCAAAATAATAATTCCCCAAAGCACACTTTCTCCTGATTCTAATGGTATATATTGCTTGATATATAATATATATCTATTTTGCATTAATTTTTCCATATCCATTATTGCATATATAAATGGTAATACAATGGAAATACCAATAAGTTCTAGCAATGCGCCTATTATAAGAAGGAAAAAAATACCCACACATTCTCTTTTCTGCTTTCTTGTCATGACATAATTTAGCTTTTGAATAATTTCTGTAAGTGCCTTTATTTCTTTCATACTATTCTTTGAATGATAATTTGAAATTTAATTATCATGTATTTCCTTTCCTTTAATATTGCGGTTCAATACTATTTGATTTGTAATACGCCTTTTGATATAATTACGATTTTCTACTCCTTTTTCATATGTACTTCCTTAATTCTTCCCCTTTTCCAACTTTATATTAAAGCAGAATTTTGCTAACAAATATGCACTTTGTCTTTCATTTCTACATGCTCATAGTGTTCTTGGAATGGTTTGCTAATATTTTCTTTATTTGCTCGGAAATATAATTAGATACTATTACAGCCCCCTCATTAGTATAGTGAACTTGATCATACAATAATTCCTTATTCTCCGCAAATCTTTCCAAATCAATTACAGATATGCCCCGTAAATCACCTATTTGGCGTATTAATTCATTTGCCTTTATAATCAACTTGCAATACTCCTCATATTTTGTATTTGTAATAGGGTATATATTTATATCATACAACTTTCGTAGTCTGTCTCCATCTTTCTTCCCATATTGGTTTGCCTGAGTCATTAACACTAATGGTATATTTCTTGTCTGGCACAACGAAATAAATGCCAGTAAATCTTTTTCAAACACCTCCAATACATTTTCCATATCATTCAAACTACTACTCGAAACTTTACTAGTTTCTTCTTTATAACTTAAAGCTTGTTCTAATTTTTTTCTTCCAAAAATAAGCTGTAAACAGATCAATACTCTCCTTTTTAAACTAGCTTGCACAACCCAATCTCTATAGGCTATTATCTTTTTTTTCCCATTTTCTGCTCCCTTCATATGATGAGCATCCTGTTTATTTTGTGACAATAAATACACTAATTCTCTATCCGTATTGCACAAAACTACCATATTAGGTTCCATTGGAAAAATTTTCATTAATAGTACTTTCATTAGTGAGAGCGTATCTGCGCTTGAGACTCCGGCATTATAAGAATTCACCTTTTGTTCCATAGCTTGTTCAATTTTTCTTCCAACCAAATATGGAAATCTTTTTTCAGGTTGTACAAAAGAGCACTCAACTGTTGAATCTCCCATAAATACTATATCCCAGTCAGCCACTGTATGGATCTTTGAAGGTTCTATGAATCCATTACTATCTGTTTCAAAATGACTAATTGTACCTTCCACATCACTGTTTTTAAAAGTTTCATAATATTTATTCTTATCATCCAGTATTATGTCATACTTTAAAAAGCATCCGTGTTCAAATATGCTAAACCCTCTTAACTCTGACTTTTTCATTTACATCTTATCGCTTTCTCCGTACTATTTTGCTGGTTTCTTGTTAAATATTTTATCTCTAATAAAATAAAGAAAAGGCATATTATTTTGAGTTATTTTTTTATAAATCACGTCTATGTATAACAATAATTTATTCTTTTGTGTTGGACTATAATAACCTTTAAAGTCATTAACATTAAAGACTGTGTCCTTAGGTACTCCTACAATTTTTCTTTCAAACGGAACTTCAAATCCTACAGGATAGCAATATCCAGGATCTAATACCCTATAATCATCATGGGTTGCTGCGTAATGATTAACATGTGATTCATCATGCCATTTAGCAATTTTTCCTTTTTTTAAATCTTCGTTAATTCTTCGCGCAAGCTCTCGAACTAGCGCTATGTAATATTGAGTATAACCTCCATGCATATTTCCATATACATAAATTTTTCCTTTATTATATGGGATATATGCTAGCGAATTAGGATCTCTTTCATATTCACAATTATATGGATGGTTATACCTTTTATCAATATAGCATCCTGGATGGTGTGTGAAAACAATATGCTCGCCTAATTCAGGTCTCGGCAAAATATCTTTCTCTTCTATAAATTGCTCGCAGATAATATTGGCATTAGACATATATATAAAGTCATACTTTTTCAATTCTTCCTCAATTTCCAAAACAAATTGAAATTTTAGTAAGGTTATAAGCGGCCACGGTAACGGCATTTGATATTTATAATGAACCCGTGCATTTTCTTTTTGATATATTTCTGCATTATCTGTGAATACAAAAAAATGTTTTTCCCAATTAGGGAGAAATTTACTTTCAAATGAGTCATAAAAATTCTTCCAATATGCAATATAAGGACCCGTGCATATATATATTATTGCAACCTTTTTCATACTCTTACCCACTTTCCCTGTTCAAAATCAAATTTTTTGATGATTTTTGCCGGATTTCCAACAGCGACACAATATTGTGGAACACTCTTAGTAACTACTGCTCCTGCCCCTATCACCGATCTTTTTCCAATTGTAACTCCGGGCATGATAATAGCCCTTTCCCCTATCCAACATTCATCTTCAATTCTAACAGGAGCTATATTTAATTTTTGGGTTCCATATGGTTCTTCTTCACATGGATTAATACCATGATTTTCTGACACAATGCATACATCGCTCGCTATAGAACAACTATTGCCGATACTCACATCTTCTCCTGCTAAAATGCAAAATCTTTGTCCAATCAGGCAGTTATTGCCAATACTAATCTTTGCCTTAATGCCTGTTAATTCAGGAAAAACTTGCATTCGGCAATCCGTTAAAATAACTGTTTTATCTCCCAGTTCAATTAATTCCGGATGAGTCAATGTAAATGGATATGTGATTGTGGATTCAATTCCACACTGTCCTAACGCTTTTTGTAAATACTCTTCTTCCCCTTTTTTATATAAATATATCAATTTCCTAAGAATTCGCATATATAGTTTCATAACTTTTCCCCTTTCAATATGGCTTATCATAGAAAGTGTTTGATATTTTTAAGGAAATGTATAAGTGCCATTATTGCTATATATATCTGAATCAGCCAATATAATTTTCTTTTAATTCCGGTATAATCTGATTTTTTCTTTCTTGCAGAAGGGACAAAATCAATATCCTTGACAGTTCCTCGAACAGAAAAATTCATTTCTATATCATGTTTTTTGAATAAAGGTTCCACATATGGTAAATACCACTTTCCTCTGTATAATGCCAATCCTCCCCAATTAATTCCATTTGCTTTATATATATACGGGAAAATATAATCACCATTCGGAATCTGAGAATAAAAAATATCTCTTGGATATCTATATGTTCTCCAATTCCCCATCGTTTCCCATTCCCAGGGATTTTCATCTTTTTTCAGATACTTTATAAAGCTCGTCCTTCTCCAAAGCGCTGCTTGACAATTCAATTTATATGGAGCTATCAAAGGTCGTCTTTCAAACTGTATATATCTTTCATCCTTAACATTCGATGAGAATGTTTCCATAAAACAAAATGAAACAATTCTATTATTTTGCTCCATGCTATCCAAGCATTGTTTTAGTCGTTTTGTATCTACTGTTCCCTGAAGAAAAAAATCATCCAACATGAAAATAATATATTTTGATTCAATTTTCTCTAATGTTTCCCGTAATCTTCTGCTCCAAGGAATCTTTTCCCCAGGATGATACATTCTAAAAGTTCTAATATCCAACCCCGGATAATTATATGACTTGCTTTCTGTGTTCAATACAATAGGGCATTCAATATTGGGCCATTCGATAGACAAAATCTTAAAAAAGGCAGGCCATAAGTCTTCATAAGCATCACAACTTGAAACTACAAGGGTACAATCTTTAATGTCTATGCTAATCACCTCATTTTTTATTGATTCTAGTAAAACCTATCAGTTTAGGAAATTTCATTTTCAAAATCCCCTTCACTTTTTCCTTCCACGTAATCGGAAGCTTTATCACTTCAGATACAGGCATCCTAAATTCCTCAAGTGCATTCTGCAGCTCTATCTTCCATTTCTCGCTTTTGTTACTTCTCAGTATGTTTAACAGTTCTTCATAATATTTAAATTTAACAAATCTTGCGAGTGATTTTGTTAAATTTTGATTTATATACGTCAATTGCTCTATTTGCAATCCCAAACGGTCTGTTAACAATCTTGTATCAAACCCCTCTGCGTACTTTGATTTTGAGATGCTACCTTCTCTTATTCTATAATTATACAATGCAATATCTTTAAACACACACCCCCCTGCATTAACAACAGCCTTTGTCGTGTATAATACATCTTCGTATGTTTTTCCTTCTGGAAATATTAGACCTTCTATTATGTCTTTACGAAAAAGTTTGCTCCATACACAATACGTAATTTTATTAGTACTATCAGCACTTACTATTTTTTTAATAAATTCTTCTTCATTGTAGACTATCGGCTGTACATTTTTCCGCGTCACATTTTCACATTCTTCTGAAAATTCTCTGAATGAAATGCAAGAGAATGCCCTGTTATTGTCTACACACAAACTAAGTAATTCCCGAATGAACGATTCTTCCACATAATCGTCTGAATCCACATAACTAATGTACTCTCCGGAAGCAATTTTTAAACCTGTATTTCTTGCCGAAGAGAGTCCACCATTACTTTTATGAATTACTTTTACTCTTGTATCTTTTTTTCCATAAGCATCGCATATCTCACCAGAGAAGTCAGTAGATCCATCATCCACAAGGATGATTTCTATATTTTTATAGTTTTGTCTTAATATGGAATCTACACACTTTTCTATATACTGTTCAACATTATAAACCGGAACAATAATTGTTACTTTGTAACCTTTATTCATGAATTACCTTCTATTTTTTTATATATTTCTATTAATCTTTCATTATTTTTTGTTTGATTGGAAATTTTTTTTTCATTTTTTTGTGCTTCTATGCCATATTGTATTGCTAATTTGGTATTGTCAAATATGTCACTAATATACCTAGCAAGAATAATAGGATCATCATATTGATAAGCCAATCCATCAACTTTATGAGATATTCTATCACTTACGCCACCTACAAACGATGCGATTACCGGCATTCCAAGTACTTTTGCTTCTCCTAAGGAATTCGATTCATTCTCTGTCGAAGATGCAGATATAAATACATTGCTGCGTAAATACCATTGAATCATTTCTTCCTCAGTTTTATTCCCTATAAAGTTGATGCACTCCCCCAAATCATATTTTTTTATCATTTTTCTCAAATACCTTGCATAACTATTCGATTTAAGTTTCCCCATTTTATCACTAATTCTAACGATATCCGAACCCGCTACATTAACTTCTATTTGAGGATATTGATCCTTTATCATTGCCACTGCTTTAAGAACAAAGTGCATCCCTTTCAATGGATAATATGCCTGACTTAAAAAAATACTATACTTTTTACATTTACTATATTCCCAATTGTACCTATAAAATCCGGGACGAATAGTTTCATTGCAAGTCAGATAATTAACTTTAGGATTAATAATAGTAGAGTACGCCCTGTCATAATCTGTTCTTCCAATCACATATTTAGCATTACCAATTGCTTCCGCTTCACATTTACTCCGCTCTGTAAAGTCTTTCTTTTGTCTATAAAGATTATCTCTTTTTATAAAGTCTCTAAGTGTGTAACTCCTTACTGTTTTTTCAGGTATTCCCGCATAATAATGCTCAGCTATTGCAGCACACATTCCTTGTAAATTTATAACGACATTTTGCTGCATTTCCAATTGCTTTGCCGCATCGACACTATATAAAATTTGTGGGAATTCTGTCCCCCACACATGGATAACATCCGGATTAATGCGTGATAAAATTTCCTTATATAAATCTACAATTTCTTTTTTGTTTGCTTTGTATTTTTTTATTTTTTTTATTGCATAATAATCAACATTCCCTATTTCTTCATATATATCTTTTTCTTTTTGATTATTTAAAAAAATAATTGTAAGATCAATATCCTCTTGCTTTACTATATAATCATAGATACTCTCTATCCAAGAAGCCCCCCTCCCAGAAAGGTCATGTTTGTCACAATATTTTTTTGTTGGTCCATTGCATACCCAAACCACTTTCATATTCTATATACCTCTTCTAATGCCAGTTAATTCTATTTTTACCTTGCCAAATGGAACACGCTTAAATCCATATAGCATAAAAATATACATGACCGATGAATAAGTCATTGTTTCACCGCACAATAGCAACATTATAAATGTCAACCAACAGAAACTAACTATTTTTTTCTTATTGGGTAATGCACTGCCTATTCCTCTTAAAAAAAAATATATATAAAGACAACCAAATGATGCCCATAAGTAAGTTACCATATTGGCCCAGCAAAAATACTCTTTAGAAAAATAGCTTAAAACATTATTAAATGCCTGTTCTGACTTTATTGCTCCCGCACCAAAAATTGGGTATTTCATCCCCACTAAAGCACCACATATAATTGAATAATATCGAGAGTTAGATGAAGCTGCGTTAGCCCCTGTTGTGACAATCTTACTAACAAAATATTCTACCAAACCATTATTTATAGCAACCACTCCAACAAATAATACTGCAATAGAAAATATAATTTTCCATTTTATACTATGTTCCTCAAACATCATAAAACAAGCTATTAGAAATACCACCGAAATATATCCTGTAGTAGACCCCGTTAAAAGCGTAGCAACAAAATAAGTCATTATCTTTAAATAGTTCTTCTCGGTTTGAATAAATAAACATTCAGCTAGTCCTAATCCTAAATAAATGCAAAACATTGCTGGTTCTCTGAATATACCATACAATCGAAACTTCCAAGGGACAGCCACATTAGGAACAATTTTTATCAGATTCCAATCTATATCAGGCAATGCACACCATGCGATAGTTGATATTAATGACATCACTGTAAACAAAAAAATAATTTGTTCAAATCTATGAAAAAATTCCTTAAATTCATATTTTTCTTCTATGAATAATGCAATTGACAAAATAACAAACATCGAATAACCTGATAAATCAAAATTAAAAAGCATTGATGCTAAAACTAAAATGAATAGCATAAGCACTATTTTCAGCGTATTCATATCAATTTTACGTTCATATACATTCATAAGTAGCAATATGCCAAATAAAAGTATCTGTGAAATATACATTACTGTCCCATTATGATATGATAACCAGGTATCCTTTGATGAAAACAAAAGCAATATCATAATTACATATGTCCAAATTATCTTTAATTCTCTATTTATCAAACGCTTATTCACTATAATCTCCAACTGTTTATATTATTTTTTTTCATTTCAGCCAAATCATACACACCCTTTACATCAATAAATACTCTAGGTTTTTCTATGCTTCCATATATTTTTTGAATAGCCTCGTATTTCAATTCCCTATATGCCTTATGAGCAACAGCTAAAATAATACAATCTGCATCATGTATTTCTCCTAAAGGCGTAAGTTCTACATTATATTCTCGCTTTGCTTCATTTTTATCTGCCCAATCATCAGTAACAATTGGAGTTATTCCATATTCCTGCAGTCTTTTAATTATATCTGCCACCTTGCTATTTCTGATATCGGGACAATTTTCTTTAAAAGTTAAACCCATTATTACAACTTTTGCTTTCCTTGGTGCCATTCCTGTTTCAACCATTTTCTTCACACAAGTGTCAGCAACAAATCGTCCCATGCCATCATTTACTATTCTACCATTGAGGATTATCTGACTATGGTAACCAAGTTTTTCTGCCTGATAAGTAAAATAGTATGGATCAACCCCTATGCAATGCCCACCTACCAAGCCAGGTCTAAATCCTAATGCATTCCATTTCGTGTTCATTCCATCAACAACTTCATTAGTATCAATATGCATTCTGTCGAAAACCATTGCCAGTTCATTCATAAATGCAATATTTATATCTCGCTGACTATTTTCCACAACTTTTATTGCCTCCGCAGTCTTTATGTTCGAAACCGGATATGTCCCTACTTCTATAACCAGGTCATAAACATCTTTTATATTTTTTAAAGTCTGCTCATCTATTCCAGAAACTATTTTTTTTATATTTTTCAGTACATGTACTTTATCACCAGGATTAATTCTTTCAGGACTATATCCAATTGTAAAGTCTTCCGGGCATTTCATACCAGATGCTTTTTCCAATGTTGGAATACATACATCCTCTGTCACCCCTGGATATACGGTAGATTCATACACAATAATACTTCCTTTTTTCATGTTTCTTCCTACAATCTCAGATGCTGATACTACAGGAGTAAGATCTGGCGTATGATCCTCGTTAACCGGGGTTGGAACAGCTACAATAATAAAAGACGCCTCCGACAATTTCTTCTCATCAGCCGTAAAATCTATCTTACTTTTTTTGATTTCTTCATCTCCGACCTCTTTTGTAGGATCGAAACCTTCTTTATACATCTGAATTTTTTTTTGATTAAGATCAAAACCTATAACATCAATTCCCTTATTGGAAAATCCAACAGCTAAAGGCATACCAACATAACCCATTCCGACAACAGCTATTTTCCCTTTGTGTTCAACTAACATATCTGATACTTTCATCTCATGCTACCTCCTAAATCATTCTATTTATCATTTTTTCTAACTTACGTGCTACAGCATCTATACCATTTCGTTCTAAAATAAATGACTTTGCTTTTTCCCCAAGCCCCTTTTTTTCACCACGCGGAATGTCCAGCACTTTTCTTAATGATTCTTTATAAGAATTCATATCATACCCAGAGAACAGGTAAAGTCTGTCGTAATATATTTCCGGCACCCCTTGTAATTTATTTACCAATGCAGGAGTCCCCGATGTCATATATTCAATCAGTTTTGATGGAAAAGAATACTTTGTATATTCTCCAATATCAGGTCTAGGATTAATTAGTAATTCTGCTGTTTCCTCATATCTAAGCACTATTTCATTATTTACATTCCCCATATATTCTATATTCTTAGATTCCTTTGACTTTTTTTCTATATATTCTTTATCTTCTCCATCTCCAAATATATATAATACTTCATTTTCTTTTGCTATGCTATCAAATGCATCCACTAATTGCCTAACATAATATTTATTGAGTAATCCTCCAGCATAAACGCTTATTTTTTTCTCTGTTGGATAAGGCACTATTTTTTGTTCCCTGGCAATTCCCTCAATAATACAAAATGGTACCTTATTATAATTATAATCCTTATTGGCTTGTTCTGTAAGAAAAATAAGTCCATCTGCTTCTTTAAGATTTTTAATAAAAATCTTTGCATAAATTGTTTTTTTTCCATGTAAAACATCATCTGGAATATCTGTCACTATTAACACTACTTTATCATGTGTATATCTCCTTGCCCTTACTATCCCATATGTCATTGATATGTTGAGAGCATCCGCAATGATTATTTTCTCCCTTCCTCGTAATGTTTTGAAAAAACTAGAACACATAAGTCGAATTCTTCCCATATATCCATGATATTTGATATATTCATATTCTATATTTTCACAATGTTCTTTTGCAATAATCTTTTGACTTGTGTATACCGGAGAGATAATTTTAACTTTGTAATTGACCTGTAATGCTTCTACAAGATTTCTATTAAACTTATGTATTGCATGAGAAACTGTATTTTTTGTATTGATATGTCTTTTTAATTGCTCTCCATATTGCAATCCATAAAAATATACTTGTATATTCGTTTTCAAGTTTGCAACCTCTATTCTATTGAATACTTTTCAACGCCAACGCTTTGTAAGAAAACTTTTTCATTCCTTCTTCTTGTGCTATTTTCATCATACGGTTGTATACATCTTTATCAAGCACCTTTTGAATGGCGTTCTCTATTTCTTCCTCTGTACCTTCTTCCAAATACAAAAGATTTCCATTTAAGTCTAAGTGTTCAAATCCTTTCCAGCGCCTCACTATCATTGGAATCCCCTGACCCGTGACTTGCTCCCAGTATACAGAATGTGTAGCAGGAAACACTGCCAAATTAGCAATAGCAAACAATTTATATGCTTCTATTTCTGTTTTCCATCCCACAAAAATCACATTATCCGATGTTTGTTTATTGATATCATCGAGTAAGTCTTCGGAAACAGAACCAAATACAATCAATTTTACTGGAAGTTTATGAGCCGCTTTCATCAAATTTAAAACTTGCCATTTTGCCCTGTCAATCTTTCCTCCTGTAATGATCACGAAATCTTCTGCCAACACACCATATTGTTCACGTGTAGATTTTTTAATCTGTTCATCATTGGAAAGTTTTACCATTTCATCATCTGCTCCCATAACAAGCAGACAAGTCTTTTCTTTTGGCAATCCATAAATATCCCTCAAAAATTGTACTCTTGCTGGAGAAACCCCATAAAATTTTTCAGCTACATTATATGCTTTCTTAGCATAATACTTCCAGATTATTTTATGTAAAACATTTCTGGATAAAAAACCATGTGCACTGTTTATTGTATCTGCGTGAGAGTCAAAATAAATCTTAACATTCGGGTTGCTTTTCTTATATCTTACCACCTCACCAACGTCAACAAATTGAAACAAATGACAAAATATTATATCCGGATTTATGCTTTCTATAGTTTTGTAGAAATTTTCAAATCTTTTAAACTTAGACGTTATAGGTTTATCTCCCTTTATCCTTAACCTCTTTATAAGTATCCCATTAGAATCAACGTACTCTATATTATTAGATTTATTTATTTTTTTATCAATATCATACTCATACTCAGAAGCAAGTATAAATACTTCATTTCCGTTCTTTTTATGATATTTAGGCAATAAGTTTTCATGATATGTATAGCCATCTGTATAAATTCCATTTACACAGATATTTAATATTTTCTGTCCCATTTCAATATCCTTTAAATATATTCTTCATAATTTTTTTCATTGATATTAATTCTTGGAATAAATCCCCTAAAATCATGCAACACTTTGGTGTTAACTGATATTTTAATTGTTGAAAAAGCCATTTTATATGTTTCAGAATTAATAAGTTTTATATCTTTCCTTGCAACCGCATAATACGATCCATAGGGATATGCAAAATACTCTATTTTTTTTTCAATTATTGCCTCCAAAGGTTGTTTATCCATTTCTTTTTTCGATTCTTCCTTTGAAAGTATTCGCAATAATGCATGCGACCTTGAATGAAACCCTATAGTACATAAAGGTTCTTTTGCCAACATCTGCAGTTGTTCCTTTGTTATATATTCACTCTGTCCTATCAATTCTGTCGAAACAAAAATACAAAATGGGATACCCTCTTTTATAAGGATTGGAAATGCATTACACACAGCATCTTCATATACATCATCAAATGTTATATATATTCTCTTCTTCCGAATATTTTCTTCGAGTCTCTCTATGCTTGCTATTTCAACATTCTGTCGTTTTATTCTTTCCAAGAAATTTTCAAACCCCGTCAACGTGATGGCACAGTTTTCATCTCGCCATGCATTTTTATCATCTGTCACCTGATGAAACATAAACACCTTAGAGTCATTTGTTTGTATTCCATAGTTCATCTCTATTATTTTTTGCCAAAAAGAATAAAAATATCTCTTTATGTTCATATTCACCTCAAATAGTTATAGCCATTCATCCTGGATATAGTCTAGATAAAATCTTGTAATACATTTTTAAATTACTTTTTGCAAGCGTAGACAAAATTTTAACTTTATAATCCGGGAATCCATTTAACCTATTGCACCACTCCATATAGGATATTTCATTAGCAAATTCTTGAAATTCTTCCCATTGCATTGAATTTGTAGCTATACGTAATACGCCTAGCACCCATCGTGGGAGCAACCATTTTTTTACCTCCAGTATTATATCAGGATTGTTTTGAATCTCCATATTCAGTCGTTGATACGCTTTATATGCATCTAATAACTTACTTTTTTTAGCTCCTGTCATTGTCGAGTTGTTTCTTACTACATACAAATAAGTACATCCTTGTATCTCTACAACTTTATTAACTACACTAAGCATATTCCATAAAAAGAAAACATCTTCTGAAAAACGGATCGTCGGAAATTTAAGGTTATTTCTTCTCATCCACTCCAAATTATAAAGTGTACCGGGAACCAATATTTTCTTTTTCCTTGTCAAAAAATCATACTGGATATCATTTCTATTAAATGTTTTTTGAGAAAATCTTTCTTTTTTTTCTTGTATCCTTTCTCCTATTGAAAATCTAAATTTGCCAAATACCACTTCTACATTTTCTTTTTTTGTAGCGTTGACAAGTTCCCCAAGGGCATACACCGGTAGCAAATCATCTGCATCCATAAAAAATACCCATTCGCCACTTGCATTATCAACTCCAAAGTTTCTTGCGACTCCTTGTCCTGAATTAGTCTCTTTAAGTATCAAATAGTTTTTAAACAAATTTTCCCTTAATGTTCTTTCTGCTATATACAACGATTTATCTGTACAACCATCATCAACCAAAATTATTTCATAATCCTTAAAGGTCTGATTCATTATTGAAACTAATGTTGCTTCTATATATTTTTCTACATTGTACACTGGAATAATAATTGAAATCATTTTTTCACCTAATATCTTAATCCAAGTAATCCATTATCTTACTAATCACTTTTTCTTTTTTATAGTTATTATTATAATAGCAAAGCGAATGTTTCATCATTTCTTGCAAATCAATTTTCATCACTTCATGAATCGTTTTCTTTAGTCCCCTGGAATCACCCATTTTGCAAACCCAACCACACTTAGCCTCTTCTATAATTCTTTTTGTTTCGCCGTCTGCTACTGCTATTATTGGCATTCCACATGCCATATAGCTCTGTAGTTTTGCTGGGATAGTCATCTTCCATAATTCATCATCTGCAAATGATATAAAAGCAACATCGCATGCCGATAAAAGCACTGGAATTTTTTCCGCTGGTTGCCTTGCGACAAAAATAAACATCTTTTCCAGTTGCCTGCTCTTAATATCCGAAACTAGCTTTTCCAGATATCGGCCATCTCCGATTATTACAAACTTAATATTTTCATTTTTTAGTAATTCAGCTGTTTGAGGTAATATATCAATTCCCTGAGCAGTTCCGACATTCCCTGTAAATATAATTTTGAAGGAATCGTCATTTGGAATCCCATATGCGGCTGCAACTTCTTTTGCAATGCTTTTATCTATTGGCTTATAAAATTCTTCTGCATATTGTGGCCAGTAATGAACTTTCTCTCTGTTTACAGCAACCTTCCGATTACATATAGCCTCCACAAAACTTGGACTGGTAGCAAATATTTGATCCGAATTCTTGTAAATATAATCTACCATCTTATCAATTGGCTTTATGATAAGAGGATTTCTGATACCGGTAACTGTTATAACATTTTCAGGCCATAGATCCTGCACATACAGGTAATGCGGCACATGAAGTTTCTTGGCAAAGCTGATCCCCGTCATGACCTGGGTCATGGGCGATACTTCAAATGAAAACACAAGATCAGCCTTGATGTTTTTCATTTTTCCTGCCAGCATACCGGATACCATAAAGGATAGATAATTAGCTATCATTCCAAGAGATCCCGAACCTCTTGGAATTAACGGAATACGATAAATCTCTATTCCATTCCATACTTCATGGCGTTTTTTTGTGATGCCATATCCTTTAAAAGTCTTACCCATCGGATAGTTGGGTATCCCGGTTACTACTGTTACCTTATATCCCCTTTTTACCCACTCGAGGCACATATCATTGATCCGAAATGTTTCGGGATAAAAGTATTGTGAAACCACTAAAATATGCTTCTTTGGCTTCACGTGTGATCCTCCTTGGAATCAGTACTATTTTCACTTTTTACCGATTCTGTTCTGTCTACGGACTGTTTTAAGCTTATCTTTTGGTAATCCAGACCTGGATATACAGAGATTGCATGTGTATAACAACTATTTCCAAATGCCTTATTTGTCATGCCCCCGATCTTTCCGGGAAGCTTTCCGGTCATTGCAACTGCTGGTTTCAAAGCTTTCATTATCGCAATCTTTTTCCCACTGACTTTTGCAATTTCTTCTACCATTACGGATGTATTTGTCCATTCAGCATTCTGAGGAATCAATACGGTTGCGTTTTGTTTTATCTGTTCTACCAACATTACCTGACATAGAAATTCACATAAGTTTTCAATGTACAGCATAGATCTCTCATTATCCGCCTCGGGAAATACGGGAAGCTTCTTAGCCAGTTTTGCCAGCACAGGATAATTTCCCTTACTTCCTCTTCCGTAGATCATAGGAGGTCTGAGTACGATGACCTTGAAGCTGTCATCTGCTAATTCTCTTACTGCCACATCTGCCTGTAATTTGCTATCACCGTAGAAGTTAGCCGGAGCCGGAACCGTGCGTTCATCGATCACTTTCTTTTTACCGTACGGTGCAGATTCCCCATACACGATCATGGAAGACATGAAGATGAACTCTTTTACCTTTTCTGCTTTTGCCTTTTGAGCAACTTCTACTGTCAGGTCCGTATTTACTGTATAGTATTTCTCTTTTGTCTCTTCCGACACATTTCCTACATCTGCATGTGCAATACCTGCGACATGGTAGACAATATCATAGTTGGAAAAATCACATTCTCTCCAGGAATCTCCCACCATGTCCAGTTCGTCTATTTCAAAGTTCTCCGGATAATATTTTTTAGTATAGTCTATAAAAGACTGTCCAATATAAGATCCTGCGCCGGTGATCAGGACTTTTTTCTTTGCCTCTTTATCAACGCAGACAGGTTCTCCGAATCCAATAGTTCCGATCAGCTCTTCTTTTGCTTTTCCGTCCGTATAATTACGCCCGGTTCTCTCCATCGCTCCTGTTCCGCCTTCTACTACCGTATCATCATGTCCTACTTTTGTCACTGTTCCGAGCAGGCATTTCAGATCAAATATGAGAGAGCTGTGCCGTACACCATAGCCATCCAGTACGCTCTTTTGTTCAATGGAGATGGAATCTCTGCCATTGATCTGTGCCCATCCGGTAATGCCCGGCTTATATTCATTTACACCGTACTTGTCTCTCTCTGCGGTCAATACATCCTGATTCCACAGCCCCGGTCTGGGTCCTACCAGCGACAGGGATCCATCCATCACGTTAAACAGCTGTGGAAGCTCATCCAGGGAATGCGCACGCAGGAACTTTCCGATTCTTGTAATATATTGCTCCGGATTTTCCAACATATGAGTAGGGGTATCATGAGGTGTAGACATTTTCATGCTGCGGAACTTGTATACCCGGAAATACTTCTTATTCTGTCCCAGTCTCTTCTGGGTAAAAAATACAGGACCGGGATCATCGATCTTAATGGCAACTGCGATCCCCAACAGCAGCGGAGACAATGCCACAATGCCGCCAAATGACAGCACGATATCCAACCCTCGTTTTACATACTTATCATAAAATGACGGGGTATAGGCGGATGCGCTCACAGGTTCCAAATGTCCTCTGACACCATCCGCATTTTCCGGATCCTCTTCATTTTCTACGAAGATGACTTTCTTGCCTTCAAAGGCATTCTTCGAATCCTCTCTGCACTGCTTTTTCTGCAGCGTAGAAGCAATCTTTACTCCTGTAGCTGTCAATCCGGCGAGTGCTATGATACCATATAGGAATCTCTTCGTTGTCTTTTTCATAATTATCCCCTATTGAATGCCCTGATAGGTCGGTACAATCTCTTTGATATCCTCACGGATCTTGTCCGTCTCGTCATAAGCATCTTTATAGATCTTGTCCAACTGCTTTTGAAATACTTCATCATCGAATTCGATGGGTTTTCCGATATAGATCATTTTATTGGCAGTCTTCTTCAATCCCTCTTCGTTCATGAGAAGTTCTTCGTACATCTTCTCTCCGGGACGTAATCCGGTGAATTTGATCTCGATATCCTCGCCCGGCTTGTATCCGGACAGTTTGATCAGATTCGTCGCCAGGTCTACGATCTTCACCGGCTCTCCCATATCCAGCACGAAGATCTCCCCGCCTCTGGCGTAGGCACCCGCCTGCAGTACCAGAGATACCGCTTCCGGTATGGTCATGAAGTAACGGATAATGTTAGGATCCGTAACGGTGACAGGGCCGCCTTCCGCGATCTGTTTCTTGAACAGAGGAATAACACTGCCGTTACTGCCTAATACATTGCCGAAACGTACTGCCACGAAATTCGTCTGTGACTTGCGGTTCATCATCTGGATCACCATCTCGCACATTCTCTTGGAGGCACCCATGACATTGGTGGGATTCACCGCTTTATCTGTGGAGATCAGCACGAACTTCTCCACACCGTATTTATCTGCTGCCTGTGCGGTACGATAGGTACCGAAGACATTGTTCTTGATCGCCTCATTGGGGCTGGCTTCCATGAGGGGCACGTGCTTATGGGCCGCTGCATGGTAGACAATGTTCGGACGATATCTGCGGAAGATATCCTCGATGCGTTCCGTATTGCGTACAGAAGCGATCAACACTACCAGATCCAGCGTCGGATATTTACGGATCAGTTCCTGTTGGATCGCATAGGCGTTGTTCTCATAGATATCGACAATGATCAGCTGTTTCGGCTGATGACCGGCGATCTGCCGGCACAGCTCGCTGCCGATAGAGCCGCCACCACCGGTGACTAATACGACCTTATCCCTCACATAGTTCAGGACTTCTTCCGTATTGATCTCTATTGGATCTCTTCCTAAGAGGTCTTCGATCTCCACTTCTTTTAATTTTGCCACGGAGACATCTCCGTTGAGTAACTGATACATGCCCGGGAGCGTACGCATCTTACATCCGGTCTCTTTACAGATATCCAGAATTTCTTTTTTCACATGGGTGTTCGCAGAGGGAATGGCGAAGATGATCTCATCCACACTGTACTGCCCTACGGCATCTGCAATTTTATCTCTGCCACCGACGATAGGCACGCCCCGGAGGAATTTACCATGGCATCCCGGATTATCATCGATAATGCATTTGGGATTGAGATTCAGATAGCTGCTGGTCTCGATTTCCTTTAAGATCGCATTTGCCGCTGCTCCGGCACCGATGAGCATGACATTGCTGCCATCCTTTTTCACCCGCAATTCTGCTCTTTTAGAATTGATCAGACGTAAGATCCGATAACTGAACCGGATCACCGTAGTCATTCCGAATAGCAGGAACCAATATAGAACATAGTAGCTTCGGGGCATCTTCTGGTTCAGGATATGGCACAGGATCATCTGTGCTATACTTGCACAGGTAGTAGCGAATACAATATTCAGCAGCTCCGTCGCACTGGCATAGCGCCATACACTTTTGTACAGCTTCCATAATGCGAAGAAGAGTAATGTCAGTATGATATTGTAGACAATAATATTTTCAAATTTGATAAGGTATTCCTGAGGGATTCCCTCAAAACTGAAATCGAAACGAATGTATAATGCGGCAAAGGATGCCACAACGATAGACATAATATCTAACAGGATCAGTGCAAGGATTCTGTTGATGGGTATTTTCAAGAAATTCTGCTTCATCTTCTTACTTCCCTCTCGGTACATATAAAAATGGTCATAATTCATTTTATTGTACCACGTAGGGAAGTAAAAAGCAATTTTCACATAAGAATCCACAAAAAATTAAGATTTCGATCGGTCCTTCACCACATAAAACCGGTCATAGATCGAAGTGATCTCATACTTCTCCGGATCGAACAGCTCTCTCTGTCCGGAATCCACGATATACACTACCCGCTCTCCGGACGCCTCATTGGCCGCTACGGTCTCTGCCGTGACGTTTTCATAATGATAGCGTTCTTTATACGGGCGAAGTTCCACGCCGTCCTGTACGTTGCTGATGCCCTGATAGTAATGTGCATCGATCTGGTGGGTGTACATAGTCAGTATCTCGCCTAAAGTGGCGCCGGCATCGATTCCCTGGGGATCCGGATAGATGTAATAGGCATCGCAATCGATGGTATGTGCATAGTTCAGCGCCTGTATGTAGGGATCGTAGTAATACGTCCGGCTGAGTTCTCCCCAGCTGCCAAAATACATCTGTGCCATCATCAGTGCCATCACACCGTAGGTCGCTGCAATGGGCACGGACAGGAGGTGTGCCTTCCGGATGCAGCGTGCAATGCCGATGCCCCCGATGCTCAGTACCGGATAGAATATGATATTGATACGGTTCACTGTCACATTTTTGGTAAGAATGCCTACCCACAGTCCCATGCCCAGCCATGCCAGCAGTGCGACATAGGGGTAACGTTCCGTTTTTTCCATTCCCCGGAGTCTGCAGAGGATGCTGACCAGTCCGATGACGAAGAACAGATCCGTGATATAGTACACCGGGCCGAATCTCACCATGGTGTTGGTCACGCTCTTGTCCCCGGAGCCCCAGGTGGTGGTAAAGGTCCATACGATATTCTCCCACAGCTGTTTCCAGGAGAAGTTAGCGAACAGAATATCATCACCGCGGTTACTGGACAGGAACGACGGGATCGTAAAAAGCGGTGTCTCGATTCCGGGCTTTCCCAGCAGGGTAAGCAGCATAGATAAAAATTCCGGCAGCACGATCACTAGGTACAGCACAAAGCAGGCTGCCAGCTCCTTCCAATTTACTGCCTGCTGCCTCAGGAGATAAATAGCAACCACCAGTAAAAACAGCGGGACCGAATAGTCCGCAATTCCGTAGGCATAGGAGCACAGTCCGAACATCACCATGGAAAGGTACAATAGCGGTTTCTTTTTTAGTCCGGCGATCAGCAGTACTACCGCGATCAGGAACACATGGGGGAACAGGTTACAGTCAAAGGACCACCGGCTCTGCATATAATGCCAGGGGCTGATGGTTCCCAGGATCAGCACGATCATGCCGGTCCATTTGCCGGCCAGCTGTCTGCCGAAGAGGTACAGTGCCAGCAGTCCCAGGCAGCTGATCACCAGCATCGGCAGTCTCGTGGATACCGTGGAGAATCCCAGGAGCTTAATAAACGGGATCATGCAGTAGGACAGCAGCACGCTCATCTGGCTGCTGACCCACGCCGTAAAATGCACCGGATACCGCATTCCGTAACGGTCTGTACCGTAGTCCGCCAGTGCTTTGGCATCCACGGCCGCCATGGCTTCGTCCTGATGTACGCCGATGGGCGGCGCTCCGAAATGGTATGCCCGGATGACGATAGCCGCCAACAGGAGCAATGCCACCAGCAGCAGCTCTATTTTTTTCGATTCCAATATCTTCTGTTTCCATGGATATTTCAATGAATATTTCAATGAATAAATCCTCCTCATTGCAAACGTTTCACTTTTCTGTGCAGCACCCGGATCCCCTTCGGCGCTATGGCGAACAGTGTATGATAACACTTATTCTTTTTCGTAAGGTAAGGGTTTCTCATGGCGCGCCACCATCCCTTCCGCAGGCTCTTCACGACGCTGCGGTAGAACGCATTGTCCCCGGTCATCTGTGCTATGGGAATATGCAGCATGTAGTCCAGTCTCTGGAAGACGCCGAAACGGAAGGCGATCTCCGTCAGCTCCGGGTATCTCGCCTCCACCAGCCGCAGTACCATATCCGCGTTATCGATGTTGTCCGCGAACACTCGGGAGAAGCGGTTTTTATCTCTGGTGTTGCTGTCCGGGCGGTAAAATACGTGATAAGTCTGACCCGGAATGCACGCGATCCCGGGAACGATGTTCTCCTCATCCGTCAGCAGCTTCACCAGCAGGTGGAAATCCTCGTTCAGCGCTCCCACCGGGAATTTTCCCTTTGTGAACAGATCCTTTTGCAACAGCTTGGTACAGAAGGAGCAGTCTCCCCGGTGCATCAGCAGCTCTTTTAAGAAATCCTCTGCCGGGATCACCTGTTCTTCGGATACCGGTTCGCAGATGTTCGGCAAGATGTTGCCGTCCTGATCGATCTCATCCCTGCCTGCCTGAGCAATGGGCATATGTGTAGTCGCGATCGCCCGGTACAGGCGCTCGTACATATCGGCATCCACATAGTCATCGCTGTCCACGAATCCCACGTATGCTCCGGCGGCCTGCGTCAGTCCGAAGTTCCTCGCGGAAGAGGGACCTCCGTTCTCCTTGTGGAAGACGCGGATACGCGGGTCATTTTCCGCCAGCCGGTCGCACAGCGCCGGAGTGTCATCGGTGGAGCCGTCGTCGATCAACAGGATCTCCAGCTCCGGATAGGTCTGCTTCTGCAGGCTTTCCACGCAGCGGGGCAGATAAGGTATGATATTGTACACCGGCACGATCACACTGATCAGCGGCTGGTTGGTCTCATTACTGTTCACGTTCTGTCCTCTTCATTTCTTTCCGTTAAATATCGATACATCCGTCGCTCCGGGATCACCGGGGCCGGGGAGCAGGGACCGTCTGTCCACAGTGCCGGGACGGGTGGAGCCGGAAGGCATTGGTCGGGTGCAAGTAGTGCCGGCTCTGCAGGTGTGGTACCGGGGGCACCGGTTAGGAATCCCATCTCACGACTCAGTCTGATCAGTCTCTCCGCGGCGGTCCGTGCATTCCATTCCGTCCGGACGGTCTGCTGCGCCGCTTCTCCCAGTCTGCGGCGCTCTGTCGGATCCTGCAGCAGCTCTGCAACGTATTCCTGCAGCTGCTGTTCACAGCCGTCGTGATAGAGGATCCCGTTTTCCCTCTGTCGGATCATCCAGGGAGCCGCTCCGATCATATGATCCGCCACGACGGCGCAGCCGCTGTTCATGGCTTCGTTGACCACGGCTCCCCAGCCTTCCTTTCGGTCACTGGTGACGAGGTAGATCTCCGATTCCTCCATGGCTGCCCGGACCTCCTCCGGGCTCCGGAAGCCTGCGAAGGTGATCTCCTCCGTCACGCCAAGCTCTTCTGCCAGGCTGTGTACTTCTTCCTCCAGTTCTCCTCCGCCGATCATCGTAATGTGAAAAGGAATCTCTTCCAGATGTTTTTTCAGATAGGCTGCCGTCTTCACTACCAGCTCCGGGTGTTTCCAGTCGATCATGCGGGCCGCCCACAGGATGCTTCCTTTTTTCTTACGTGAAAACGGTTCCCCCGACGCATACTCCCTGGTCTCCGGGAAATACCCGAACCGCAGCATTTTCTCCGGGTAGGCATGAATGATCCCCAGGTCGCAGGGCACATAGGCTCCGGCACACAGGAAGTACACCGGTGCCTTGCGGTATCTGGTGTGGTCTTTATACTTTTGCAGCAGTCCTCTGGGAGAGATGGCTTTCCATTGTCCTTCTTTATACAGCCGCTCGTTGTAGCGGAAGATAGGTTTTCCCGCCGCCAGGCGTTCCCGGATGTAGCTCTCGTCATCGCATCCACCGAAGATCACCACGTCAGCGGTAAGGAGTAGGTTCTGCCATTCCGGTCCGCCCGCAGTCTCTTCGTCTGGATTCCTGCCCATGAATGCTTCCGGGCCGCCTGTAGTCGTACCGTCCGCCTGTACATAGCGCACGTACGGTCTCTCCTCGGCCTGCCACCCCATCTTCACCCGTTCTTCTTCCATGGGCTGGGTCTGCAGGAAGCAAAAGCTTCCTTCCAGGAGTTCATACAATGCGTCGCAGAAGGACAGCTGATGGTGATTAAAATAATTAGAAACGAATACCACCTGCATTCTCAGCCCTGCCTTTCCGCTATCTTTGCATAGATTTCCTGCAATTTTGCAAAATTTTTCTCTTTATCGTGGGTTTTTCTTGCATGTTCTCTTGCATTTTTAGAGTATTCCAACATTTTCTCCGGAGAACTCCACATTTCGATAATGGATTTTTCCATGGATTTTACAATATTTTCCAATTCTGTTGTTTTTAATTCTTTTGAATTGCACGTGTTATTTTTGCTTTCAGCCGCATCTGTCGTATTTCTGCTGGTTTCAGCCGTTTCTGTCAGCCGGTGTCCTTCACACCACAGGCCGTCCCTTCCGCCGTCGAACAGACTGGGGATCCCGCCCACTTCGGTGCTGACGCAGGGTACTCCCAACAGCATGGCCTCTCCCAGGGAGTTCGGCGAATTTTCCAGGGAAGAACAGCACAGGAACAGGTGACTTCGGAGGAATCGTTCCCGCATCTGTTGTTCTGTCAGTTTCCCTGTGAAATGCACGCAGTCTTCCAGCTGCCCCTCCCGGATCAGATCCCGGAGATACTGTCCGTAGGCGGAAATCTTCAGTTTCTGCTTCAGCGTGTGGTATGCCGTCAGATCATTTCCCGCCACATACACCTGCACATCGGGGAATTTCCTGCGGATCCCGGGCAATGCTTTCAGGAGATAATGCAAGCCCTTCAGCGGATAATCTCCCTGACTGACGAAGATGCTGTGGGGTTCACAGTGCTCCGGGTCCCAGCTGCCTTCATAGAAGGAAGCGCGCAGGGTCTCATTCATAGGATAATACTGTGCTCCGGGATTCCACCCGGTGGTCACCTCCCGGTCCCATGCTGTCCTGCCGGTGATATTTCCCGCCAGACCGATGGCTTCTCTCTCCATCACACCTCTGCGGGCGAATTTCTCCTGCTGGCTGCGCAGGCTGTCCCGTTTCACCAGATCCCGGAAGGTCACTTTGCGCGTCACACGCTCCGGGAGATCGGCGAAATAGGCTTCCGCACAGAGGCTGCAGATCCCCTGGATCCCCAACAGGATCCTCTCCGGATGCGGATAGACACGGCAGACCGCCAGCGTATGGGGATATTCCGTACCAAAGCAGTGGATCACATCCGGGTCATAATCTTCCGTGATCTTACGCAGTTCTTCCTCCAGCTCCGGCTGGTAACGGTCCGGATGTACGGTATCCTCATGGAAGCCGTAGCATCTGACGAGATATCCACCGCCCCCCTCCGGAGCAGAAGCAGCTTCCGTAGCAGAAGTGGCTTCCGCGACACAGGCAGGGTGTTCCCCCTGCACCCGGACTACAAAACTCTGTGGGATCTCTTCCCCCGCGGGAACCGGGAACGCCACTGCCAGCGTCATGCCGGTGTCTTCCCGGTCCACGATCTGCGACAGCAGTCCGGACAGCCAGCCTTCCTTATTGGAAGCTTCTCTATGCAATGCCTCGGCGATCACCGGGAGCATGATATTGCAGACCCACAGTACTCTCATAAATCAAATCCTCTTTTAATTAAATATCCAATTCAGGTAAGGTAGCAATCTGATCTCCACATCGTACATGCCACGTAACAGCATTACAAAATACAGCAGATATGCCGCGACAACTCCGACAATGCACAGGTTGCGGAACCATCCCTTTTTCGCATTCCATAACACGCCCGGGATCAGAAAGATCTGGGACTGGATCAGGTAATAGGCCACACGGGATACCTCCGGGATGAAGGAGCCACAGGTATAGAGCACCAGTCCCGCAAGGTTCAGATAGAAATAGTAACGGTTCCTGCGATCATCCCGGATACTGTCCTTCCAGTAGATCAGGCACAGGATCAACACCGCCAGGCATTTTCCGATATTCACGTAGGACAACTGGCCGTTGTCGAACATGGAATCCTTATAATAGGGATAAAACTTAAAAATAAGATTCCGATAAAAGCCCTGTCCGAAGATCAGGGATAAGATCAGCAGGAGCCCCACTGCGTAGTGCCATTTTTTCAGTCGTACCCGCGACAACAGATCTGCTGCGATATAGGCCGGAATGATCAGCAACACCGATTTATGGATCGTACATCCCAGCAGCACCCAGAGGATGAACTTGCCGTACTCGCCCCGCAGTACATATTTCTGCGCATACATGGCCAATGCCAGTGCAAAATAATACCGCACGGAATTCATGCTGTTAAAATAGAAGCCCTGGGTCAGCAGTAAAAACAGGGACACTACGTACCAGTCCGCCTGATCATGCAGTGCTTTCAGGAAGAAAAACACCGTGACCAGCGAAAAAAATCCGAAGATCGGCAGATAGGAGCCCTCACCGAAGATCCAGTGGAACAGCTTCACCAGCCCGACAAAGCCTTTTTCATAGGACACATGGCGTCCCTGGTCGATCAGCTGGAACTTCAGCCAGTAGACCCAGTAGTCACCACCCACCGCAATACGGCAGGCCGAGACTCCCGCCAGGAGGCAGAATACGGCTGTCTCCGCCACCAGGTTCCTCGCCTGCTGACGATCGTACCCCACCGGCGCTCCAGACATCCGCCTGCCCGACAGATATCCTGCCGTATAGGCGCTGTTGCGCACGCAGAAGCCGAAGCCCACCGTTACGAGTGTTAATACAATATATACCAGTGCACTTTTTTCCATGTGGGACCCCCTTCCTGCCTACGATGTCTGTCTCAATTTCCGGCGTATTCTCTCGCGATGTCCGCCGCGGTTCGTGCGTATTCTCCTGCGATGTCTGCCGCGGTTCAGGCTCAGCCGCGCTTTCGCGCTTCGCGGATGCCGTCCCGCATCCAATGCTTCGCCTGTTTTATCGTTACCTCACTGCACAATGTCCCCTTATGGGCATATAGGAACCGCAGTGCCAGCGGCCCTGCCAGCCTTCCATACAGATAATGATACAGTACACCACGGTCATGGAAAAATTTCTCATTGTAGCCATGGAACCAGGTGGAGTCTCCCGCTTCCTCTCTGCCGATGGTCACCGGTGCCGTGTAGACTTTATAGCCTTTTTGGATAAATTCTGTCAGGAACAGGCTGTCCTCTCCGTTACTGTATTTCGCTCCGCCGCCGAACAGCAGGGAGAAGGTGCTCCCGGATGCCAACAGGCTGTCCCTGCGAACTGCAAAGCTCACCGCTCCGTACCGGCCGCAATTATACCAGTGCACTCGTTTCCGCTCCGTGATGTGGTAGGTGCGCCGGGATTCCTCAACTTCGATATTGAAAATGATCATGTCTGCCTGCGGATTTTTCTCAAATTCTGCCAGGATCGCCGTTTCATATCCGTCCTCATACACAATATCTGCATCCGAAAAAAGGCAGATGTCCCCTCTCGCCCGAAGGATGGCTTCATTCCGGCTTCTGCCGATGCCGCGCTCCGGGAAGCGATAGAAACGGATGGTTCGTGCCTCTCCGTTTTCCTGGGATATCTGCATTTCCTCCTGCCCGAGTCTGTCGCATTGGTTGATGATCACCGCATCGGACTGCAGGTTCATATGTTGTACGGTTTCACGAAGAGAAGCGTTCATTACCGATGCCAGTACTTCTACCTTCATGCCTGCTCTCCTTCTGCCTGGGTAGTCTTTGTATGTTCCATTTCTGTATTTCTCGTATTCATATCGTTATCTGCTGTATCGGAACCAATCATAGGGAGAAAATAATAGCTCCGGATCAGGGTCTCATCCGCATTCCATAAAAAGGCTCCGTCCACCTTACAGTCCTGTGCGGTCAGATACTCCAGCACAGCCTCCAGGCGTTTACCCACCGTCGCTCCGGCCGGCACTGCCAACAGGACCACATCCGCTGCCCGCAGAGTCTCTGCGCTCTCAGGGCATAGCAGCGGACTGGGAACTGCGATCCATTCTCTGTCGATGGGCTGCACTCTGCCGCTGGTCTGCTCTCTACCGGCGGGCTGCAGCTCGCGCAGTCTGTCCACGGCCTCCTGTGGATCTACCTCCGGCAGGGCACCACAGACGGCGATCTTATGGGCATCCGCTTTCTCCAGCAGATATTTCACATTTTCCGCAAATCCCGTACTTTCCACTGTACCCAGACTGTGTAATCCATACCGTCTGCGGAGAGTGGCCGGGAGCCAGATGCTGTCCTGGGACAGCTCCCATAACAGGAAGATCACCACTACGAAAAACAAGGACAGCACCGCCGCCAGGATCACGGCCCGTACCGGACGCACATCCGGCACCACTGCCTCTGCGAGGTCTCCATGATCCAGCACTTTGATCCGCGTGATCTCCGGCATACTCTCTGCGAACTCCCCGCACATGGTCTCTTCCGCGGCATGGGCCAGCGCAATGCTCTCCCCTGGATCCTGTGTCGTAGCCTTCGTCATCGGAATACTGAAATCGGAAGGCAGGGCAGCCGACAAAGCTTCGATCCAGCGGTCTCTGCCCTGTTCCAGCACTGCCGCAGCACCGGTCTCTCCGCGCTCTGCCGCTTCCTGCAGATGAGTCTCCACACCATCCAGAAATTCTCCCGTGTGGAGCAGGCTGTTCCAGGTGGCTTCGTTGATATAGTAAGCACCGGCCGCATTAGGGTTCTCGACATATTCTACCTTATAAGTGGAAGAAGCCGCATACCCGGGATCGGGCTGCAGCAACACATTTTTGACATAATAACCGCCGCCGAACAGTACTGTACCCAGTATCGTCAGCGCCAGTATTTTCCATAGATTACGGCCCAGCCGCAAGAGCAGCAGCCGCAGATCGAAGGGTTCCTTACCATAGCTTGCTTCCATGAGGCTTCCTCCCATATTGTCATATTCCCATACGTTCAGATCAGTTATCGTCTTTTTCCGCACGGCCGTCGTACTCTGCCTTGAAAGCCGTCACCTGTTCGCTCTCGACACCCTCGGTGCTGTCCGGCCAGAACAGTACCTTCAGTGTCAGAAGCATCAGCTTCAGATCGAGCCATACAGAATAATTTTCGATATATGTTAAATCCAGTTTCAATTTATCATACGGAGAGGTATTGTATTTTCCGTATACCTGGGCGAATCCAGCCAGTCCCGCCTTCACCTTCATACGGAAAGCAAACTCCGGCATGACTTCGGTATACTGGGCAATGATCTCCGGGCGTTCCGGTCTGGGGCCGATGAAGGACATATCTCCCCGCAGGATATTGATCAGCTGGGGCAGCTCGTCCAGACGGCATTTGCGGATCACTTTCCCGATCGGAGTGATGCGGTCGTCATTTTTCTGTGCCAGGCGGGCTACGCCGTCCTTCTCCGCATCGGTGCGCATACTGCGGAACTTCATGATATAGAACTCTCTCTGGCCGATGGTACAGCGCACCTGCTTATACAATACCGGACCGCCGTCATACAGCTTGATCGCCAGTGCCGTCAGGAGCATCAGCGGAGAGGTGATCACCAACAGGATCAGGGAGCAGACCACGTCGATGGAGCGCTTGATGAACCGCTGCTCCATGCTGAGGGAATACTCTCTGGTCAGCAGGATCGGCGTATCAAATACATGTAATTCCTCGGAACCTACTAAAATAACATCTGATATTTTCGGCATTACATACACACGGATCGACTGCGCATAACAGAATTTCAGTATGGTGTTGCGGTCCTTCTCATTAATATCCCAGATCACGACAGCGGTGATCTCACCGTTCTGATAATCACTCAGAATCTCCCTGCAGAGCTCTGCCGCGCCCTTTCTAATATGTTCACATTTCGTGATCTTGTATTTATCCTTACGGCTTTCGAACTTTTTACAGATATCCGCGATGGGACGATCCCCATGGATCAGCAGGAGTTCTCTGGGCGGGAACGCCGTACGATAGATTTTATTCGCAATATTGGCATAGATGATCACTGCCACGATCTGCAGCACGACCATGAGCAGGAACATATCCGGCGGGAACACACTACGCGCCATCATACACAGCTCGGCATAGATCAGTACATCCGCCATCAGTGTCGCAAACACCTGGGAAAATATGATCTCTGTATTTTTCATATAACCCAGACGCATTCCGCCGTAGGTCACGGAGAAAAAGATCAGGATCACGCTGTAGATGCCGTTCTCCAGCAGGAAGCCGCGGTACCAGATCTTCTGCAGCGGGTCTACCAGCTGGAACTGGAAATGGAACTGCCACATGTAGGCAAACAGGGCAATTTCCAGGAACAGGCAGATCGCCGACAGTCCTATATTGATCAAGCGCTTGAAGGATTCCCTCCTGCGCAATCTGTTCACATAATAATTACCGTTTGTATTCAAAACAAACTCCTCCTATACTCTGCGTTTTACGGCGCGTACCGCCCAGAAGCAGAAATGCCAGGCACTGTTCGGCACTGACATGCCTTCCGCCTTACGGTACAGATTCCAGATCCTCCGCAAAGCTTCCAGCTTATTCGATGACAGGGATTTCCCTGCTCTCCGATATTTTACCAAATTTTGATCCAAACCACAAGCTACATAACCCTCCCGCAGTATTCTCCACCACAGGGCAGTGTCCTCACTCTTGATCTGGGGCATCTGCAGTTGTTCTTTCGACAGCTGTTCCATATCGAACATCACGGTACTGGTAAAGATTGTGGTATTTTTCAAAGCTTCTTTATAAGTAATCGTGGCCGGCACACGGACAATCTTTCCGGTGCCCTTGCCATTCTCATCGGCGAATTCATAGCCGGTAAACACAAAGGCTGCCTGTTTCTCTTTCAGAAAAGCCAGCTCTTTTTCCAGCTTGTCCGGTGTCCACAGGTCATCTGCATCCAGATAGGCCAGATACCGGCCTTTTGCTTCGTTGACTCCCAGATTACGTGCTCTCGCCGCCCCCAGATTCGCAGAGTAAGTCAGCATGCGGATTCTCGTATCTCCGGTTCTCTGAATATATTGTTCTATGATCTCCCTGCTGCGGTCCGGGCCGCAATCCTCCACCAGCAGCAGTTCCCAGTGTGGATACGTCTGTGCCCGGACGCAGTCCATCGTTTCTTCTATATAACGTTCTGCCCGGTACACCGGCACCACAATACTGATCAGTTCCTGTTCCATTTTGCTTTCCTGTTCCTAATTCTTACAAATCGTTATAGTTTTCCCTATCTTTCCGCAAGATGCCTACTTACATCACGATCAGGAAATATCCGCCAAAGGACCGCAGTCTGCCGTCCGCAGCCTCTTGCAATTCCTTCTGTACATCCTCCGACAGGTCCTCCGGCAATAAAATGTAGTCTATACCGGCCTTCCCGGCGCTGTCAAGGCACGCAGCAAAATCTATTTTTCTGCCACCGGCTTCTGTCGTGGTATTTTCATCTGTCCGCAGATATTCCGTCTCCCCGGTAGTCTCCAGGTGGCTCATCCACAGATACATATCTTCCTGCCAGGTCTCATAGGTATCATAGGAGTAGCTGCCCAGCGATGCATCCCAGATGCTTCTGCCGTATACCGGGTGGATCTCAGCGCTGTAGGCTCTGGCAGCCTCCATGACCTCCTTCGGCGCCCACAGACTGTATTCCCGTGAGTTTCCTTTTTCCGCATTGTATACAGAAAGCTGCTCCAGAATTTCCCTGGCGGGAGTTCCCTGTTGCTGTCCGGGCATTCCCGTCAGTGCCGGTATCTGCGTTGTCTGTGCCACGGTCCATTCCGACACCGGGTTTCCACCCAGGAACAGGATGCCCAGCAGGATCAGCGCAGCCATCCCGTTTCGCAGGCTTTTCTCTTTTAATAAGTTACACAGAAAGTCCGTTGCTGCCCATGCGATCAATGCTGTCTGGGGTACCGCCGCCCAGATCCATACATAGGAGTAAAAGGCGGTCTGGTATTTTAACAGGATCAGTGCCGTTACGGGACAGATACAGCCAAATGTCACCAGCGCTCCGTAAAGATACAGCCGTTTCCGTGCTTTTTCCGCCCCGGATGCATTGGCTTCCTTTCCGGAACCATAGAGGACAAATCCCAGATACAGGATCGCCAGCAGCAAAAGTGCCGCAAATTTTCCATGTTGTGTATAGTCGGTCCAGCCTGTCAGGGCGGACTGCAGAAGTGTCATCATTCTGTAGCCTCCTCTCCTGACCTGCCATGTGCATCAGTCATTTTCCGTTTTTCCCATCGTTTCCGGAACTGGGAAACCAACGCTCCAAGTATCAGCCATGCCACAGTAACAAGCAGGCAGACTCCCGCGCCATACAGGGTCCAGACTATGCAGGCCTCCGCCAGGATACAAAGGATCACGCCCGTATATTTTCTGTCCATCAGACAGGACAGCAGATACGGAAGCAACACCGCCGCCCGGATCGTCACACCGCGGAATCCTCCGTAAAACACATCAAATCCATCCACTCCGGGCATATAGGCCCCTGTACTGAACAGTATTCCCACGATCAGCAAAAACGTCCGTCTTTTCACAGAATTTTCCGGAAAAAGTGCTTTCCCCAGGCTTCCGTAAGCTACATAAGACAACAGCAGCGTAATGCAGGGGATCAGACGATACACCACGTCTACGGGTGCCATACCCGTAAAACGGCTGATGGCCCCGTACAGAGTGGGCAGGCACAATATTTTCAGCCGTAAGGACATCCCCATCGAATATGCCGTCCCCGTGAGAGGATTCACGGTATAAACAGCATTTTCCCTGAGAAATGTGTTCACGGTCTCCACCGTCATATCTCCGGTCAGCCACATGCGGTTCCCCGTCAGTATCCGCAGGATCTGCAACAGGATCAGAAATATCAGGACGCCCGTGAGAATCTGTGTGCTTTTTTCCTTTGCCGTGTCTGTCCCGCTGTTTTGATCCGCAACCGGATCATTTTTACCGGCTGTGGCCCGTTTCCGTGTCTGTCTGGATATTACAGACAATAATATCGCCGCCAGCAGAACGATTCCCACCTCTGCCAGCAGCAGATCCGTTACAGTCAAAAAAGACCACCCTAACAGGCAGCCTGCCAAATGGGCGATCTCTGTCAGCCCGATAATGATCAGGCTCCCCCCGATCAAAATATCCGATGTCCGAAAAGTCATTTCATCTCCCATACCCGCCTTTTTCTTACACGGGCTTTTGTACATCTTACCATATTTATATGGACTTGACAAATATAACAGCATTTCCCTGCAACAAAAAACCGCGTACCGGAAACTTCCCATTCCGATACGCAGTCTTTCTCAGTCTGCAGAGGAGAATACTGCATCTGCTTAATTAACAAACTCTCCCTGTTCCAAACAATTAAAATCAATATGTTACATAGCCTTATAATCCAGCCGGATGTTGTCGGCGATACGTGCGATGTACTCGCTGTTCGTAGGTCTTGTCCTTCCGGAGGCTACAGAATAGCCAAAAATCTTTTCGAATGTCTCCACATTTCCTCTGGACCAGGACACTTCAATGGCGTTCCTGATCGCACGTTCCACTTTCTGATCTGTGGTCTTGAAATGTTTCGCGATGGTGGGATATAACAGCTTGGTAACGCTGCTTACTACCTCCATGTCTTTCCCTGACAAAATGATTGCATCACGCAAATAGTGATAACCCTTCAAATGCGCCGGCACCCCTATCTCCAACATGATTTTGGTTACATATCTCTCTAACTCTGAATCTTTTACTGCAACAATATCCAAAACAAGTCCCCCTTTTTACTTGTCGAGTATTGCTCCTCTGCAGTGACTGATAGAGAAATCATATCATAGCTGTCGATATTTGAAAAGACATTTTTCCGTTAAAATATAGTTAAGAAACTAAAAATGTTACATTTTACCCATATTTTGTAACATTTTTACGTACATAAAAAACGGATATTTATGCTGTTTTTCTTAAATTTCCTCTTTTACCAGGTAAATCGGACGGCGTTTTACTTCCATGTATGCCTTTGCCAGATACTGCCCCAGAATACCCGTGCAGAAAAACTGTACGCCGCTGGTCATCAGGATGATGCACACCAGAGAAGGCCAGCCGGACACCGGATCTCCGAAGATCAGCTTCCGCACGATGATAAATATGATCATCAAAAAGGCAATGATGCAGAACAGCACGCCCACAAAGGAAGCGATCAAAAGCGGTGCCGTGGAAAATGCGGTGATACCGTCAAGGGAATATACCAGGAGCTTCCAGAAATTCCACTTGGTCTCGCCCTTGGCGCGCTCTACATTCTCATATTCCAGCCATTTGGTCTTAAAACCGACCCAGCCGAAGATTCCCTTGGTAAAACGATTATATTCCCTCATGGACAGAATAGCATCCACCATCTGTCTGGTCATCAGGCGGTAATCTCTCGCTCCGTCCATTATTTCCGTCTGGGATATCTTCTTCATCAGACGATAAAAGCTTCTGGCAAAAAAGCTGCGGATCGGCGGTTCGCCCTTGCGGGTCACGCGGCGGGTCGCTACAGAATCATACCCCTGCCAGATCCATTCAAACATCTCCGGCAGCAAGGAAGGCGGATCCTGCAGATCCACATCCATCATAACCACGTAATCGCCCTTCGACTTTTCCAGTCCGGCAAACATCGCCGCTTCCTTTCCGAAATTTCTGGAGAAAGAGACAATATGCACACGGGAATCCTGTTCGATCAGTTTTTTCACTTCTCTCACAGTGCCGTCTTTGGAACCGTCATCAATATAGAGAAGCTCCAGTTCTATTTCCTTTTCCTTGAAAAAGGGATCATTTTTCGTCAATTCCTGATAAAACAGGGCAACGCTTTCTTCTTCATTATAGCAGGGAACGATCACGCTCAATAAGCTCATTTTGTAATCTCCTTATGTTTTCCTGTCGCTTTTTCAGGCTTATCTGCGCCACTGTGCGACAGGTAACAGCTATATTATACTATCCTTCGATGCATCATTTCAAGGTCAACACTGTACTTTTTCCGCTTTTTGGATTATACTGGATTTATATATGTCTGTTCTGCAAACTACAGCATATAGGAAACGAGGTTATTTATGACTTTTTTTGAACAGTTTTTCAGCAATACCATTTTCCTGACTGCAGCCTTCGGCTGGCTGGTGGCACAGATTCTGAAGACGCTGATCCATTTGATTGTCTCCAAGAAATTCGTTGCGGAGCGTCTGGTCGGCAGCGGCGGTATGCCCAGTTCTCACTCTGCTACCGTATGTGCCCTGGTAACAGCGGTCTGCTACGAATACGGTGCGGGAAGCTTTGAATTTGCCATTTCCCTGATCCTGGCGATCATTGTAATGTATGATGCTATGGGAGTACGCAGAGAGACCGGTATTCAGGCACAGGTATTGAACGAAATGCTGAAGGTCTTCGAAGATATGGGCCGCAGTGAGATTTCCGCCCATGATAAATTAAAGGAATTCGTGGGACATACTCCCCTGCAGGTGTTGATGGGTGCGCTGTTAGGCATTTTATGCGGCGTGGTCATTTACAGCTTCTTACTCTGATAACCGATCGAGGTGTGATTATATGCGTAAATATAAATTTCGACGGCAGTTTCTGCAGACTGCGGTGCCTCTTCTGCTGACTGTCTCCATGATGCTTACCGGATGTGGACAGACGGGTAACTCCGATTCCCCGGTCCGTCCGATCCTCCCGGATAACAGCCCGGATTCCTCCACGGTTTCTTCCGGGGAAAAGCTTCCGGATCCCGTAACGATCGTTGTAGAGGATGATTCCACTCCTCCCGCTGAGGGCATGGTCCGCAGCCGTCTTACGAACGAATGGGTGGATGCCGATGTGGCTGCCACACGCCCCATTGCCGTAATGATTCCTAATGAGGCCTCTGCGATCCCACAATACAGTCTGTCCGATGCTTCTATTATTTATGAGGCGAATGTAGAGAACCGTATGACCCGGATGATGGCAATCTACGAAGACTGGCAGAATCTGGACAAGATCGGCAATATACGCAGTCTTCGTGATTATTATGCTTACTGGGCATTCGAATGGGATGCTTTTATCGTACATTTCGGCGGTCCGTTTTTCATCAATGAGCTGCTGGCGCAGCCGGATACTCAGGATGTAGACGGTACCTCCGGCAGTGATGAGGCTGCCTTTTTCCGTACTACCGACCGCAACAAGCCCCACAATGCTTATGCTTCCGGTGAAGGGCTGCAAAAGGTGATCGAGAAAAAGGGGTACAGTCTGGAATACCGCGGACTCAGCGATGAGAATCACTTCCGGTTTGCCACCAAGGCGGAACCGAACACCCTTGGGCAGTACGGTGCCAAAGCAAAGGATGCCACCTATATCGATATGTCCGGGTGTTATCCGCTGACAAGGTGTTATTTTGAATTTAACGAGGATGACGGCCTCTATTACCGTTCCCAGCATCTGTCCGGCAGCACAGACGGCCCTCATATAGATGCCGCCACCGGAGAGCAGCTGACTTTCAAAAATATTCTGGTACAGAATACGTTTCACGAGGAACTGGGCGAGGGGTATCTGGCCTTTCAGTGTCATGACACCACCCGGGACGGCTGGTTCTTCACCAATGGCAGAGGAATACATGTGAATTGGGAGAAGACTTCCGATTACAGTGCCACCAGATATTACGATGACAACGGGGACGAGATCATCCTCAATACCGGCAAGACCATGATCTGTATTATCGAAGATGGAGATTCCTTTACGTTCCATTAATGTAAATGGAAAGTTACGCGAGCAATGAGCCGCGCATAGGCATAGTGAAGACAGCGATGGGCGCTCGCGCATGATTCGCTGTCTTTACTTATGCCGAGATGCGGCGAACGCCGCGATATGAAATAAGATTGGCAGCGTTCTTTGCTGACAATCTTATGAATAGCGTGGCTCATTGCGGATGGTAGTTTCAAATCCACGAACGTCCACAGCAAACGGAACATCCTTCCGCGGTGGGCATCGCGGCATTTATTATAGCCTACGTTACGAAATGCCCTGTAATTTACGTTTTTTCTCTGCTGAGCCCCGGAAGATTCCGACAAGCGGGGCGTAATTCGTGTTTTTTCTCTGTTGAGCCCCGGAAGATTCCGACAAGCGGGGCGTAATTCGTGTTTTTTCTCTGTTGAGCCCCGGAAGATTCCGACAAGCGGGGCGTAATTCGTGTTTTTTCTCTGTTGAGCCCCGGAAGATTCCGACAAGCGGGGCGTAATTCGTGTTTTTTCTCTGTTGAGCCCCGGAAGATTCCGACAAGCGGGGCGTAATTCGTGTTTTTTCTCTGTTGAGCCCCGGAAGATTCCGACAAGCGGGGCGTAATTCGTGTTTTTTCTCTGTTGA
>ERZ773115.160-NODE-160-length-79422-cov-6.967594_pt1 | contig 79422 bp, 69 predicted proteins | sample MGYA00511116_ERZ773115 | MGnify/ENA primary metagenome ERZ773115 (study PRJEB29015, sample SAMEA2737869) | human gut metagenome | biome: human gut; feature: human-associated habitat; material: faeces | place: China | collected 2012 ... | reverse complement strand
AGCTGGGAGAGCATCTGCCTTACAAGCAGAGGGTCAGCGGTTCGATCCCGTTAACCTCCATATGAGCCGTTAGCTCAGTTGGTAGAGCATCTGACTTTTAATCAGAGGGTCACAGGTTCGAGCCCTGTACGGCTCATATTTTTTGCGGGTGTGGCGGAATTGGCAGACGCACTAGATTTAGGATCTAGCGCCTTACGGCGTGGGGGTTCAAGTCCCTTCACCCGCATAATATGATTTTTTTAATGACATGCCGGCTTAGCTCAGTTGGTAGAGCATCTGATTTGTAATCAGAGGGTCGAGGGTTCAAGTCCTTTAGCCGGCATCATAAACACGCGGAAATAGCTCAGTGGTAGAGCACCACCTTGCCAAGGTGGGGGTCGCGGGTTCGAACCCCGTTTTCCGCTTTGCCAAAGTAACAACGCCGGGGTGGCGGAACTGGCAGACGCACAGGACTTAAAATCCTGCGGTGAGTGATCACCGTACCGGTTCGATTCCGGTCCTCGGCATTACAAATATGCGCCCATAGCTCAACTGGATAGAGTGTTTGACTACGGATCAAAAGGTTAGGGGTTCGACTCCTCTTGGGCGCGTTAATACGGAATCCTGCATTCCGTATTTTTTTATATTTTTAATGATTTCTAAGGGAAAAGTCTTTCTTCTTTCTTTCTGATATTAAATTCGCTATAATTAAGGTCAATATTAGTCAAAGGAATGAGTAAGATGGCGCATCAGAATACCTCGGATTTAATTGAATCATATATAAAAAAGTTTTTAGAAAAAAATGAAATGATTGAGATTCGCAGGATTGAACTGGCCGACCTCTTTAATTGTGTACCTTCTCAAATTAATTATGTGATTAATACTCGTTTTACGATTCAGCGAGGTTATTTGGTTGAGAGTAAACGTGGCGGTGGTGGCTACATACGGATTGCCAAAGTAAGAATTTCTGATAAAAGGCATATGTTGGAACAAGTGAATCAGCTATTCAATGAAACGATTAGTGAAAAAAATGCTTTTGCAATCATCCAAAAATTATATGAGGACCAAATTGTTACTAAAAAAGAAGGCAATTTAATGCTGAGCGCAATTGCCAAAAATACACTGAATGTAGAGGGGGGGCTAGAAGATTATGTTCGTGCTCGAATTCTTCGAGCATTTCTTGAACGATTAAGCTATGAAGATGGGAAGTGAAGATGAATGGAAGAACTTTTTACGCAAAGAGCACAATTAGTATTAGAAATTGCACAAGATGAAGCAAAAAAGTTTAAGCATCAGTCTGTTAGTTCTGAGCATATTTTGTTGTCATTGGTTATTGAACCGAATGGAATTGCTGGGAAAGTACTACGTGAAGTTGGATTAACTGAAACAGACATCTACGAAGAGATTGAGCATTTGATTGGCTACGGTACAATGACTTCATATCCTCAAGGAACCTTTTTACCTTATTCGCCACGCATGAAACAAATTTTTGCATTGGCAAATAGTGAAGTAAGAAAAATGGGTGCTCAAAAAGTGGGAACGGAACATATCTTGTTGAGTATGCTAAGAGATGAAAGTATCATGGCTACTCGGATGATGATCAATTTGGGAATCAGTTTAACGAAAGTCCGACAATCTTTGAAACAAAAAATGGGCATAAAAAATGATAGCCGTAATAATAGTATCCGTCGTAAAAACCCACAAGAAAAGCGTCAAATGGTAAAAGGTACTCCAACGTTAGATTCTTTAGCAAGAGATTTGACGAAGTTAGCGAGAGAAGGAAAACTTGACCCAGTTGTTGGGCGTTCAAGAGAAGTAAAACGCTTGATTCAAATACTTAGTCGCCGAACTAAAAACAATCCTGTATTAGTAGGGGAACCTGGTGTTGGTAAGACAGCGATTGCTGAAGGTTTAGCCCAAAAAATCGTGATGGGTGAAGTTCCTGAAGAGATGCAAGAAAAACGCTTGATGATGTTAGACATGGGGTCTTTAGTAGCGGGAACAAAATACCGTGGAGAATTTGAAGACCGTATGAAAAAGGTGATTGACGAAATCTATAACGACGGTCAAGTCATTTTATTTATTGATGAGTTGCATACCTTGATTGGTGCCGGTGGTGCAGAAGGGGCAATTGATGCATCTAATATTTTGAAACCTGCTTTAGCTCGTGGAGAATTACAGACGATTGGTGCTACAACGTTAGATGAATATCAAAAGTACATTGAAAAAGATTCTGCCCTTGAACGACGCTTTGCTCGAATTCAAGTAGATGAACCGACACCTGAAGAAGCAGAAGAGATTTTACGTGGTCTTCGTTCAAGATATGAAGAGCATCATGGTGTAGAAATCACTGATGATGCGATAAGAGCTGCGGTTCATCTTTCTGTACGCTATATCACTTCTCGTCAATTACCTGACAAAGCAATCGATTTGATTGATGAGTCAGCTGCTAAGGTACGCTTAGATAAAACAGATGATCTTTCGGAATCTACAGTAATTAAGTTGGAAATCGAACAATTAGTCAAAGAAAAAGAACGAGCAATCCAAAAACAAGACTTTGAAATAGCAGCACAATTGCGAAGACAAGAAAAAGCATTACACAAAAAATTAGTAAAACTATTGATACTAGAAGAAAAGCAGGAAAATGGTTATGCTGATCGTGTGACTGAAGAAGATGTAGCCACAGTCGTTTCTGAATGGACAGGTGTTCCATTACAACAACTGGAAAAGAAAGAAAGTCAGCGTTTATTGGAATTAGAAGCACTTTTACATGAACGTGTTGTTGGACAAGATGAAGCAGTCAAAGCAGTATCAAGAGCAATTCGTCGGGCTCGTAGTGGGTTAAAAGATCCAAATCGACCAATTGGCTCCTTTATGTTCTTAGGACCTACAGGAGTTGGTAAAACGGAACTTGCCAAAGCTTTATCGGAAGTGATGTTTGGGGACGAGAATTCCTTGATTCGGGTTGATATGTCTGAATTTATGGAAAAATACAGCACGAGTCGGTTGATTGGGTCACCTCCGGGCTATGTTGGGTATGATGAAGGTGGACAATTAACAGAAAAAATTCGACAAAAGCCCTACTCTGTCATCTTATTAGATGAAGTAGAAAAAGCCCATCCAGATGTATTTAATCTGTTATTACAAGTACTAGACGATGGCCATTTAACAGACTCTAAAGGTCGGAAAGTTGATTTTAGAAATACGATCATGATTATGACTTCCAATATTGGTGCAACCCAAATTCGAGAAGAAAAAAACGTTGGCTTCAATGTCCAAGACATTACCAAAGATCATAAAGCCATGCAAAAGCGTATTTTAGAAGAATTAAAGAAAACATTCCGTCCAGAGTTCTTGAACCGGATAGATGAAACAGTTGTCTTCCATTCATTAAGCAAGGATGAAATCCATTCCATTGTTCAAATTATGAGTCGAGCAATCGTCAAACGTTTGAAAGAACAGGATATCCAAGTGAAGATCACTCCGGCAGCAATAGATGTGATCGGAAAAGCTGGTTTTGATCCTGAATATGGCGCTCGTCCAATACGAAGAGCGTTGCAAAAAGAAATAGAAGATCGTTTAAGTGAAGCATTATTAGGTGGAGAAATCCATTTGGGCGATCAAGTGACAGTGGGAGCCTCCAAAGGAAAAATCACTTTGAATGTACGTCTTCCAAAAAAGTATGTAGTTGAATCATAGGAGTTAAAAAAGAAGTGAGAGAATTTTGTTCCACATAACGATTGAAGGTTATGGGCAAAAGGCTCTCACTTTTTTATTTTTTTTACTTTTTTTCTTGTGAATTTAAATTCAAAAATCCACCAATAAATGTAAGAAGTGTTGGCAACTTTTTTAAGCTATGCTACTATTATGGAGTTGTAGGAGGAGGAAATGATGATCGAAATCATAACTACGGTAGAAACTTTTGAACAAGCAAAAGAATTACTTGAAGCAGGAACAGATACTTTGTATTTTGGCGAGGAACTATTTGGTTTGCGATTACCTGCGTCGTTTACAAGAGAAGAACAACGTCAATTAGTTGAATTGGCGCACACATATGGTAAAAAAGTAAATATTGCGATGAATGGGATTATTCATCCTGAAAAAATGAAAAAAGTACCTGAATATCTACAATTCCTGAAAGAAATTGGGGTAGATCAACTGATAGTAGGTGATACAGGTATCATATATACCATGAAGAAACATCCAGAATGGCGTATTCCCTACATTTTTGATGCAGAAACGTTAGTTACTAGTGCTAGACAAATCAATTTTTGGGCGAAAAGAGGAGCTGTTGGAGCTGTTTTAGCTAGAGAAGTTCCTTTTGAAGAAATGAAAGCCATGGAAGAAAAACTAAATGTTCCGGTAGAAATTCTAGTGTATGGTGCTACTTGCATTCATCAATCAAAACGTCCTTTATTGCAAAATTATTATCATTTTACCAAACAAGAAGAGCGAGTAGATCGTGATCGGGGATTGTTTATTTCAGAACCTAAGAAAGACGACACACATTATTCCATCTATGAAGACACTCATGGGACCCATATTTTTGCCAGCAATGACATCAACCTGTCAAAAGAATTAGGGTTATTGTATCAACATCAGTTCCGTACATGGAAACTTGATGGTTTATTTACCCCAGGAGAAAATTTTGTAAAAATTACCAAAGCATTTGTGGAAGCGAAAGAACAAATCCTTGCAGGTACTTGGAATGAGGAAAGTGCTGAAATATTAAGCAAAAAGATAAGTGAATTACATCCTCAAAATCGTGAATTAGATACTGGCTTCTTCTATATTGATCCTGAAGCCATCAAGTAAGGAGTATGACGAGAAAAAATGACAACAAAAAGAAAATTGAAACGACCCGAAGTCTTAGCTCCAGCTGGGACACTTGAAAAATTAAAGACAGCGATTCATTATGGCGCAGATGCAGTCTATATTGGCGGAAATGCTTATGGACTAAGAAGTCGCGCAGGTAACTTTACCTATGAAGAGATGGCTGAAGGCGTAGCTTTTGCAAAAGCACATAACGCAAAAGTATATGTTGCTGCAAATATGGTGACACATGAAGGAAATGAAGAAGGTGCTGGAGAATTTTTCCGTCAATTACGTGATGTCGGAATTTCTGCCGTAATTGTTTCAGATCCAGCGCTGATTGAAATATGTGCGACAGAAGCACCGGGCTTACCGATCCATTTATCGACACAAGCATCTGCCACTAACTTTGAAACTCTTGAATTTTGGAAAGAAGAAGGATTAGAGCGTGTCGTTTTAGCTCGTGAAGTTTCTATGGAAGAAGTGGCTGAGATTCGTAAAAATACGGATGTGGAAATTGAAGCCTTTATCCATGGTGCGATGTGTATTTCTTATTCTGGCCGTTGTACCTTATCTAATCACATGTCAATGCGTGATGCTAATCGTGGGGGCTGTTCACAATCTTGTCGTTGGAAATATGGATTATTTGATATGCCTTTTGGCCAAGAAAGAAATCATCTGACAGAAAACGGCGAAATAGAAGAAGAATTTTCAATGAGTGCAGTAGATATGTCGATGATCGAGCATATCCCGGAATTGATTGAAAATGGGGTAGATAGCTTTAAGATTGAAGGAAGAATGAAATCAATCCACTATGTCTCTACAGTTTCTAATGTTTATAAAGCTGCAGTCGACAGTTATATGGAAGACCCTGAAAATTATGTCTGCAAGCAAGAGTGGATTGATGAGTTATGGAAAGTGGCACAACGGGAACTTGCTACAGGATTTTATTACAATACACCAACAGAAAATGAACAATTATTTGGGGAACGTCGTAAGATCCCTGTTTATAAATTTGTAGGTGAAGTAATGTCTTATGATGAAAAAACCAAAATTGCAACGATCCGTCAACGAAATCTATTTTCTGTGGGAGATGAGATCGAATTTTATGGTCCAGGATTCACTCATTTTAGCCAAACGGTTGAGGTAATGTACAATGAAGAAGATGAATCCATTGACCGGGCACCAAATCCGATGATGATTTTAACTATGCCAGTGACACAACCTGTAAAACCAGGAGATATGATTCGGAAAAGAAAATAAAAGCATACGCTAATCAATCCAATAAAAATAAAGCATCAAAGTTATATTATCTGTTTAAACGTGTTAAACTTATTTTTTGTAAGGATAAAAACAGTAGAGAAGAAATTTTTCTTGAAAATTTATCCAAAGTAAGAAGAAAAGCAAGCATCTTCTTAAATTAGGAGGCATAGCATGAAAACGTATGATTATATAGTTATCGGTGGTGGTTCTGGAGGGATCGCCTCTGCGAATCGTGCCGGAATGCACGGTGCAAAAGTTTTATTAATTGAAGGAAATGAACTTGGTGGGACTTGTGTGAATGTTGGTTGTGTACCCAAAAAGGTAATGTGGCAAGCCAGCACGATCCTAGAAACAATGGAACGAGATGCTTCAAGTTATGGGATCCAAGCAGATGTAAAAAAAGTAGATTTTAGAGAGTTAGTTGAAAAGCGTGAGAAATATATTGACTTTTTACATGGTGCGTATCAACGTGGCTTGGATAGTAATCAAGTGGATGCAATTAAAGGATATGCTACCTTTATAGACAGTCAAACCGTGGAAGTAAATGGGGAAACCTATCAAGCAACAAAAATTCTGATTGCAACTGGTGGTAAGCCTAGCAAAATGACGATCCCTGGTGGCGAATATGCAATTGATTCAAATGGCTTCTTTGAGATGACAGAATTGCCAAAACGGACAATTGTTTTAGGAGCAGGTTATATTGCCGCAGAACTTTCTGGTGTTTTACACGGGCTAGGTAGTGAGGTAATGTGGGCGTATCGAAAAGAACGTCCATTACGAACTTTTGATAAAATGCTATCTGATAACTTAGTTGAGATGTATCAAGAAGCTGGGATCAAAACTTACGCTGGACATATAGCTAAAGAAATCATCAAAAACGACAATGAGTATACAGTTGTATTTGAAAATGGTGAACGACTCTCTGGTGATTGTGTATTGTTCGCAGGTGGTCGAGTGCCTAATACCGATCAATTAGGATTAGAAAATACCCAAGTAAAATTAGATGAACGTGGTTTTATAAAAGTTGATAAATATCAAAATACCACAGATCCACATATTTTTGCGGTGGGAGATGTGATCGGTAAAATTGATTTGACACCAGTGGCAATTGCTGCAGGTCGACGTTTATCTGAACGGCTATTCAATGGGAAAGAAAATTCTTATCTAGACTATCACTTAGTACCAACAGTTGTATTTACCCATCCACCGATTGCAACGATCGGTGTAACAGAAGATGAAGCATTGGCTACCTATGGAAGTGATCAGATCAAAGTTTATCGTTCACGATTTACACCTATGTATTTTGCATTGAATGACTATCGACAAAAATGTGAGATGAAATTGATTTGCGTAGGAGAAGAAGAAAAAATCATTGGCTTACATGCAATTGGTATTGGTGTCGATGAAATGTTACAAGGCTTTGCTGTTGCAATTAAAATGGGCGCGACAAAAGCAGATTTTGATGATACGGTCGCTATCCATCCAACTGGTGCAGAAGAGTTTGTTACTATGCGATAGAAAGTATAACTATAGTGCGAGTCCAAAGTTAGTTTTTAGACTAACTTTGGACTCGCACTATATTTTTATGCTGTGATACCGATGTTAAACGAGCAATGATGTAACTCCCTTATGCATAAAGAAGTTCTTTTAGGTTGCTCCAAAAAGCAGAAGTGGGAATTTTTGATATTTTTAACATATTAGTCGAGATCTTTGTTTGATTTAGCTCGATATCAGTTAAAATTAGGTCATATTGATTGATTTTCACATAATCAACAGAGAAAATATTTTCTTGATACATATCAATTTTATATAACGACGGAAATTTTTTTAACAGCAGTTGTTTATAGAAAGACAAAATCCGTTCTTCCTGATAAGAAACAATGACGATGGATAAATGTTTTTTATAAGGAAGGAGTGTTGATAATAATTGTGGAGATAATGTAATCAGTTCTAAAAATAATTCTTCATAAAGTAATTGGTTTTCTTTGATTTCAGTCAAACCGGCTTGTTCGATTGAATTTTCATAAGCTGATAATAGTTTTTCTGATTCTTTGATAAATGTTTGTGATAAAAGATCTATGTATGTCGTCTTAAAGGATTGCAATCGTTCATTAAAATGGATAAAGTCATTTAGTCTTTGTATGTCGTTAGGAGATAAGGTAATATCTATGCCCATATAACGATAAAAACTATGAACTAAATTTTGTAATTTCTTTTGCTCCATTAATTCATCATTTTTTGAATTAAAAAAATATAAATGACTATATGAACTTAATAGGTTATGGACATTTGACTTTGTAATACTAAAATTATATTTCTTTTCAATGATCGAACAAAGAACGGTACTTTTTGTCAATAAGTCAAAAAATAATCGTTCACTTTCGGTTTCTTTTTTTAAAGGGTAATCAATTATGTGTCGTTGTCCGATACGAATAATGGACGTATAAAAATAGTAACTATTTAAAATTAACTTATATGTACTTACTGAAGAAAACGTATGGTTTTTATTATGATAACGTTGTAACAAGTCAAATATATAGTCAAAATGTGGTAGTTGCTGCGGGGTATAAATTTCACGAAACATGCTACAAAAAAAATGCCGTATAAAACTTTCGTCACCTGTAATTTGTAACTGAGAAGCAACTTTGATCATGATTGGCCAGTTTCTTTCAGAAAAATATTCATTGATTTTAAAAATAATTCGCCGAATACTGGTTTCACTTAAAAATAATGTTTCAGCGAGTTTTGACAAAACAGGTTCATTAATAAAAATCGTTTTTAAGATTTGAACGTTCGTAGAATGATTTAGTATTTTTTTGATTAAGTCTTCCAGATTCATATCATTAGGCATTTTTAATGTTATGATTTGATACTGATCAATTTTAACGACAACAGGTGAATAGGTGTGGTTAAAAAAAACAATGTCACTTAATAATGTTTTTTTTGTCACATTTAATTGCTTTGTTAGCGTGTTGCACTCAATTGATGACATACCCAGAAGTAATGCTAACTTGACTTGTCTTTCTGAAGTTTTTTCCAGTATATTAAGTTCTTTCATCATCATTTTGGATTTCAAAATCTTAGAAATCGCTTCCTCCCACCTTTCTCTTATGGTATATAAATTATTTTATCATATATTTTTGTTATGTTAGTGTTTTTTTTATAAATTTCTATACTTGTTTTTTATTAACTTTATAGTAAATCGTTAATGGTTATTTGTTACATTGGTTATTATTGTATTTAGTTATTGTTATTTAAAAAATGGAATAGATATATTCTATATGATTGGATTTTTAAATTTTATATTTTAACACAATTCAAATATTTTTGAGAACTTAAATTTCTAAAACTAGAAAAAAACATACGGGAAATTAAAGGAATTGACTGTACGATACTCTTACATGATGTTTAATAGAAGGGAGTTTTGTACTTATGGGGTTACTTGAAAAGCAATTAGAAAGGCAAGTTACCTTACTTTATTTGTTAAATACTAGGTCTTCCAATCTTAACAAACTAGCAAGGAAGCTGACAATTACCGATAAAACACTAATTGCTGATATTGAACACTTCAATGATTCCTATTTTCCTGTTCATATTGAGGTAAATAATCACAAAGAAGTGAGTTTGACGATACCGAACAATGTCAATTTAGATGATATTTTTGTAAAAATACTGAATAATTCAATTAATGTCAAAATACTAAAATACATAGTCATATACGAACCAACACTAACTGAAATTTCTCAATCTTTATTTTTGAGTAAAACAAGTATTCGCAGGATTGTGTCAAAAATAAACAATTATTTTTATACAGAGACCATAAATATTCAGATCGATTTACAAGCAAAATTAATGGTAGTTGGCAATGAAACGGAAATTAGACGTTTATTTGCATGCATGTTTAAAGAGATGTATCGAATACAAGAGTTTGCTTATTTTGATTCTATCTATCAATTAATACGTAGGTGTCTCAAAGCACAAAATAAAACGGCTAGTGCTCCTAAAATTATTTATTCGGTGTATTACATTTTTCTTTCGATCATTCGTATAGGTCACAAACACTTTGTACCGGAAGATGAGTTGGAGAATAAAGAAATGGTTGTCACTGAGCTTTTAACAGTAATTCAAAAAGATACGGTCTTTACAACGTTGATGAGTCAAAAATATAAGTTTAATGTAACTAGAAATAATGTAGCAAATGTCTTAAGTTCCTATTTCGGCTTGCTCTTTACAATAGATACTAATCGCCAGACAATCATGCCTAAGAAAATTGAAACTTTTCTTACTCATTTTTATTATTTACTTAATATTGAAGGATCGGTCAGTAAAAGAACCATCGACTACTTATCTGACTTTATCAATTTTTATAAAGAATTAATGATCTTTAAAGTCAGTTATGCGGATATATTTTATCAAAAAGTGATGCAAAACAATCCTAAGATTTGGCAAGCGTATCATCATTCCGTAAAGTTTTAGGCCTAAAACGCAAAAATGATCAAAAAAAAGTGCGACAGGAATTACGATCTGATTCAAAAAGTCAGAATAACATCCAGGGAACAAAACAGTCGACAGATCAACCAAAAGTGAATATGCAAAAGAAACAGCTAAAAAAAGAACAGTTAAAAAAAGTAGCAGAAGAAACAAAAAAAGGCAATTTGGTTGCTCGTTCTTCTAAGGATAGTACCCCTTACAGCTACACTGCTTACAAAGATCAAAAAGGATTTGCACCTCAAGATTCAGTGAAATCCACCAAAAAAAAATGGTACAATATTTTTGGTAAGGGTAAAAAGACGAAAGTTGTCTATGTAAATCCTACAAAAGGCGTCGGCAAAAAGGGTGGGTTCTTCAAGAAATTTCTAGGTAAAAAAAAATCAGCGTCAAAATTTTTAGATATGGCTCAAAAGCTGTCACCAAAAGGGCAAGCAAAAGAAGCGGCTATGAAAATGCTTGGTGGGCGAGATGAAAAGGGAGATTTAACGATTATCGGGATCCTCATTACGCTGATTTTTTTAGTGATTACAATCAAGGCGCTATTGATCATCGCGATAGTTATCGTTATACTGGCGATCATTCTCGTGGTAATCTCGGTTGTTTTAGCGATTTGGACTTTTATTGTCGCCTTGTTCACATTGAAAACAGAAGATATGGCGATCGCTGAAGCATTTGAGTATACTTCCTATTTGGATGCCTCTAAAAATAGAGATGTTTATAATCGTTACAATCAATTAGTTGAAGAACATGATGAAGTTTATTTTGAAGTGAATGGAATGGTTGCCGATCCGGAACAATTTTCGTTTGCTTCAAATGGGGATAACTATATCTATTACTTAAATGCCAAATATGAAAATTATAATATTAAAAATAGTGCGCTTCCTAATTATCTGAAACGACTAAAAGACCAAACATCCATGAGTCCTCCATTATATATGTCTTTTTATGCCCAGTTTAAAGATAAGTATTCACCAATGGAGGAAGAGCCAGTTAAGATTGCAAAAGTAGAAGATGAACTTCGCGCAATCCATGATGGCACTTTTACATACAAAGTCGAATTTGAAGAAGATAAAGATACAGAAGAAAAAGTTAAAGACAAAGACAAAGAAGAAAAAGACAAAGAAGAAAAAGACAAAGAAGAAAAAGACAAAGACAGCGTCACGCTGAATGTCAAAGTACAAACGATTGCTGAATTTCTTGATTTAGATCCTCAAATCGAACTCTATTCAAACAATAAAGTGATAGGAACGATCTCAGCATTCTCACAAGATGAAATCGATAAATATTATCCTGTGTTAGAAATCGATCGTTTTCAGGATAAGATTTTTATGGATAATCCTTTAGGGAAAGTTTCGTATGCTTCTGTTATTGGTAATTATGGTTATCGCGGTCGGGACGATGCCAATATGAATGATGAAATAATCATTGATGCGAAACCACAAACGCCTGTCTATGCCACATCAAACGAGAAGGTAACAGAGATCAGTACGCGTACGGCTCGAGATCTAAATGGGAAAAAGCAAACGACAACAAGTATCAAAACGGAAACAGGGAAATACCAAGCTTATTATATTAATGTGACGCCGATCATACGTGAAGGAGCTTCTTTAGAAAGCGGAGATTTGATTGGTTACACAAGTGACAAATTTGACGGTAATTTATTGATGATCATGAAAGAAAAACGAATCTTCCTCTACCGCAATCCAGAAATCAATCCGACAATTTTTATTGAAAATTTGGTTTATGGAAATCGTACGAAATTAAGTCAGTATGATCGAGAACAATCGCAAGGTGAGCTTATTTATCCACCTGAAAAAGTGGTTCAATGGCGAGAAAAAGTAGTAACAGAAGCAAAAAAACAGAACATTGAATCATTTACCAATGTCATACTATCTATAATCTGGGTAGAAAGTGGTGGGGATGGTGAAACCGTTCCGGATATTATGGGAATTGCTAAAGCACAAAATTTGAATCAAACGATCAACCCAGAAAAGTCAATTGAATTAGGTGTAGCTTATTTTGCAAATTTAATAAGAAAAGCACAAATGTATCAATTAGGTAACTTAGCAGCGATCCAAGTTTACAATTATGGGGAAGACTATTTGGACGAGTTGATCCGTACAGATAGTAAATATACATTTGAGCATAGCAAAGCTTATGCGCAAGAAAGAAGTAATGGGGAAGTTGTTTCTTATAATAAGGGCGTGGCTTTAGATCTTGGCTATAACTGGCGTTACGCATTTGGTGATATGTTCTATGCACGCTTAATTTCTTACAACCTCTCAAACTCTACTGGCAAGTTGGTAGAGGTGGCAACTAAAGAAATCGGTACGTTAAATGGCAATAAATATTGGGAGTGGGCTGGCTATGAGAGCCGAATGGAGTGGTCTGCGATCTTTGTTACTTGGGTAGCAGAACAAGCAGGATATCTCAGTCAAGGTCGTGTACCGAATACTGTAAGACCGTTAGATATGTTCAATTGGTACAAAAAGAATAATAAATTCAAAGCCACTGATATAGGCTATATCCCGCAACCAGGGGATTTGATTTTCTTTGATTGGAAAGGTAATAAAACGGGGAAAGACCAAGTGGGGATCGTCGAATTTACAGGTGGAAATACGATTCAAGTAATTGAAGGTAATTCAGAAAATATGGTTCGAAGAAGAACCTATACACTCGATCATTCAGCAATCTCTGGATATGGGGTGCCTTAATCTTTCGACTAGCTAGTTAATGATTCATTAGTCAATTCGTGAAAAGTAAAGGTGGTGAGTAATTCCTAAAAATAACGAAAAGCTTTATTTTTAGGAAAAAATATGATCAAAAATTTTTTAGAAACCAAAACAGGTAGAAATTTTTTAATAGGGGTAACAGTTTTTTTCGTTGTGGTCTTGGGTTTGACAAGCTATTCATTGTTCTCAAACACAGCCAATCGGGAAGAGACGACTAAAAAAGGTCAGACAGAAGAAACAGCGGAAAGTAAGGAACGATTAGGAGAATACAGTGCCACTACTTATAGTGGTAAATGGTACTCCAATCGAAGTGACGAAATGGTACTAGAATTAAAAACCGACGGGACCTATCGTGCTTCTTCTTGGCTAGCAGCTGGTAAATATTACTTAGTCGATAACGGGTATTTAGTGCTAGAAGATAAAGAAGGAACCATGAAAAAACTCAAATTACAATCACGTATGGGAAGTACAATCTTTTATTTAAAAGAAGATAAAGAAGAAATCTACTTCTATCCAAATGAAGAAGTTAAAGTCAAAATGGAAGAAGAAATCACCGAACAAGCAGAAGCAGCACAACAAGTGATTTCACAAGCTTGGTTAGACGTCTTACAACAAGGCGCATGGGAAAATACGAATACCGATCGAACATTTACATTAGAATTTAAAGACGGTAAGTTAATCCAGAAAAAAACCGAAGAAGACAAAACGGTTAATGAGCTCACTTATGATTATCGTGTTGTCACCGTCAACCCAGATCAAGACGGTGCAGTATTTGTCATCACGAAAATCGACGATAACGGTAGAAAAGAAGAAGTTTCTTTCTCTATTGGAGAAAAAGGCTCGAAATATGCCCTAAGAGGCGACCCTGGTTCATTTAATTGGATTACGATATACGAGAAAGAATACGAAGCGGTATCTCCCACTCAAGATGGGACCACACGTGAAGAAGCAACGAAAAAGAATGTCTGATTCAGATGAAAAATAAGAAGGAGGTGAAAATATATGATGGAACCGGGAACGGAAAGAGAACTAGATTATACCGAAAGACTCTTTAAAAAGATGCCAGGATGGGCTGTTACTGCGACACTTTTTATTGGAAGAATGCTAATACGCGTAGGTCGAGCTGGGAAAAAATTATGGAATAAACGGAAAGAGAATCAACAACGAGCTTTTCTTACTCAACTATGTGAAGGAAAAAACGGTAGTGAAATAGAAAAAATAATAAAAGCAGATCCTAAACTAGCTAAATTAATCGAACCGAAAAAGAGAGGGTTGATTGGGCGAATAATTGATAAAGTGAGAGGTATTACGCCAGAAGCTAGGCAAAGAGAATTGCTCCAACAACCACTAAAAAAATTTAATAAGTTAGCATTAGAAGACCTCATAACTAGAGATGATACTAAGGTAATTGAAGATCGAGTCAATAGTCATATCAAATTCAAGAGTTCGATTGATCCAGTTGCAAGAGCAGAGTATAAAACTCATTTAATAGATGCAAAGATACAGGCTCAAAATGCTAAAAAGGGAGTGAGCGCACTTGACGTCGGTAATACCATGTCTCGTAAAGGAGAACTAAGTAAGCTTACTGATCTTACGAAACATGCAATACCACAGGCTAAAAGACTAACTGCACAAAACCAACGAATAATCGGCGGCAATACACTAACGAAAGGTTTACAGGGACAGCTTTTGCAAGCACCTGTAAGGTAAAAGATTAGCATTCTAAGATAACTTAAAATTAACCCATGAAGTCACAGCTTTTCATTGACTTCATGGGTCTTATTTTTATTTGAAAAATCAATGGATCTCTAAACATAAGACAACAGAATACTGCAAAGTAAGCCCAATGCATAACTACTGTTGAACAAGATCATATTTTTGATGGCATAGCTAAAACTGATGGGGTGAGGCAAGGATTGTTTGAATTGTTGCAAGTTACGATAGATCGTTGGTAATGTGAGAAAAGTCAACAAGATTGGCCACTGGTAGACATGGCTCAATAGTCCAATCAAGACGACCAGATAACAAGCATACATCAATAACTGGAACAACAATTGTCCAATGGGACGCCCAATATAAAAAATTAAAGTATAGCGATGATTTTCGATATCTCTTTCTAAGTCCCGTAGGTTATTAGCTAACATGATATTGGCAATCGTAAAAACCAAGGGGAGTGAAGCTAGGATGATCGTTAGGATACTCCAAATGTTTCCTTCTAAACGGAAGGTTCCTGTCTGAAAAGAAAGAATCAGATCAAATACTTTCGTACTGTAAGTATTGATGTAAATGACCATGGCAAAAATTCCCAACCCCATTGTTACACCGCTGAAAATTTCCCCTAAAGGCATTCGTGATAAGGGAATGGGCCCAAAGGTATAAAAAATGCCAATGAAGCAACAAGTAGCGCCCATCAATAATAATAAAATCCCAGTTCTAGCGGTTAGGATTACACCAATCAGTAAGACAAAGAAAATCATTCCTAGGATCATTTTTTGGATCAGTTTTGGTGAGATGCCAGTTCGTCCAATTACGTTTTCTTGGTATTTATAAGTTTTCGAATGGGCTTTTTGGTAGTCCATATAGTTGTTGATTGCTGTAGTTGCTAAATCAAAAACCAACATACCAATAAAAAACAACCCTGTATTAAGCCAATGTATTTCATGAAAAAAAGCGATAGAGAATAAAACCCCTATCGCAAAAGGAAATACACTAGCCACCTTTGTTCGTAGTTCTACTACTTCTAAAAAGATCTTTAGTGTCATAGTTCATACTCCTTATTTCAATTCAGAACGATTGCCCATCGTATATTTAGAATCTTTGTCCAAAACGAAAGTATCTTTGATCGGATCGGTCACGTATACTTTGTTTTCTTTGGTAACAAAAATGGCTTCCGTTCCATCATTCAGTTCACTTTCGACGTATTCCAATCCTTTTTTCACACCCATTGAAAAGACAGCTGTCGACAAGCCATCACCATCAATTGATTTATCTGTGATGATTGTAACACTAGCAATATCATTATCAAAAGGATAACCAGTATCTGGATCAAATAGATGATGATATTTTTTACCATCTACTTCTAAATAACGCTCATAGATGCCAGAAGTCACTAATGTTTTGTTCCGTTCTTTGATCATCCCTAAAACAGAACCACGTGCTAGATTCGGATCTTGGATACCAACTGTCCAGTCTTGATCTTCACCACGTGGGCTATGACCTAAAACATAGACATTTCCACCTAAGTCAACGATAGCAGTCGTTACACCTTGCTGTTTTAACACTTTGACAACTTCATCTGTGATATAGCCTTTAGCAATGGCTCCAAGATCGATGATCATGCCTTTTTCTTTCAGATAAACAGTTTTGTCTTTATCGTTCAGCTCAATTTTATGGTAATCAACCAGCTTTAATGCTTGATCGATTTCTTCTTGGGCCGGTTTTCTCGCATCGTCAAACCCAATACGCCATAATTGAGTAACAGCACCGATTGCCATGTCAAAACCACCTTGTGAATCTTGACTATATTCATAAGCACGTTTTAGTAACGTGTAGATATCATCAGAAACCTTTACTGGCTTGATACCCGCTTGTTGGTTCACTGCGTCGATTTCGGAACCCTCCTGATTGATCGTGATTTTATCACCTAGTTCTTTGACCCGAGCAAAGGCAGGTTTTAATGCTGCTTCTTTGCCTTCATCATAGATTCGAATCCGAACATAAGTCCCTAATAAGAACTGTTCATCAGAATAAGGTTCTTGTAAAATTTTGGTGGTCGTTTTGCTCTCAGAGGTCGTTTGTTTCGTCGCTGTGCTGCAAGCTGCTAACGTGAACAAACTTAAAAAGGCTACGAGAGAGAGTAATCGTTTCTTTAACATGTGTTTCCTCATTTCATTAGTGGAAGGGACGGTTGCTGAGAAATCAAAAAGTGTACTTTGAGAAATAAGCCGAAACATCACAAAAATTTTTCAAAGAAAAATTTTGGACATCTCGGCTTGGATCTCAAAGAAACAACTTGTGCAATCGTCTCTTCCACGGATAATTATAGAAAATTTATTTTGTTACGATATTGTCAACTTGAATTGTTTGAGTGTCGCCTTTTTCAGCAGCATTCACTAATTGTTGTGCATACATTACAAATGAATGTGAGCTGTGAGTCGCACCAGTAACAACTTCAACATCTGCAGGTGAGCCATCTTCTTCGCCCATTGCTTTGACAAGTTCATCGTTCAATTCAGGGATGTAAGTCTCTGGAGACGTACCACTTTTTGCTTTCATATTTTTGTTGTAGTCAGCATCGTCTTGTTTTGAGTTGCCGTCTTTGTCGACATAGTCAAATTTAGATTCAGATACTTTACCATCAGCGACTGTCATTTCAAATTGTACACGGTAACCATTAGAATAGTTTTTCTCTTCTAATTTGTATGTGCCATCTTGAAGATCTGCACCGTTATTGATTTCAATTGTATCAGTATTACCAGCTTGAGCAGCTTGGATCAATTGTTGTGCATAGTTTTGGAAGCTTTCTGAAGAATGAGTTGCACCAGTAACAACTTCAACTCCACTTGCGCTTTGTGCTTCGACTAATTGTTCATTCAATTGTGGAATGAATTTTTCTGGGCTAGTACCAGCTTTTGCTTCCATGTTTTTGTTGTATTCTGTATCTTTGGTTTTAGACTCGCCATTTTCGTTGATGTTGTCATATTTAGATTCAGTGATTTTGCCGTCTTTGACAACCATTTCGAAGACTGCACGATAACCGTTAGAGTAATTTTTTTCTTCTAATTTATAAGTACCATCTTGTAACTCGCCGCCAGCAACGATTTGTGCTGAGCTTTCAGTTGTTTTTGTTTCTGATGTCTTAGCAGTTGAAGCTTCTGTTGAGCTGTTAGAGCTTCCGTTATCATCCGCACCACAAGCACCTAACATTAAAGCTGAAAAAGCTAATACAGCAAATCCAGTAATAAAACGTTTTTTCTTCATTTTACTCCCACCGTTTCCTTTTTTAGTACACAATATTCTTTGTGATTCATTATACATTCTAATGAAAATCAGCCATAAGTCAACCGTTTTCGTCAAATAACTAGTGTAATCTTTAAACCGTTTTCTTTCTGTAAATTTCGTGAAAAAGAGCTTAACCACAAATTTTTAAAAATAATGAAAATGAGTTAGACAAAAGGGAATAACATCTATATAATGTATAAAGATTGTGTAATAGGTAGCAAACTAATACAAATGTTAATCATTTCAAATAAAGGATTACCAATAAGGAGCGGATGAACAATGACAAAGCAAAATATTGTCGTTGTGGGTGCAGGTTATGCCGGGGTATCAGCAACAAAATACTTGGCAAAAAAACTTAAAAAAGAAGATGTGACAATCACTTTGATTGATCGTCATTCGTACCACACGATGATGACAGAATTACACGAAGTTGCAGGTGGACGGGTTGAACCAGAAGCAATCCAATATGATCTACAGCACTTGTTTGCTCGACAAAAAAATGTTCAATTAGTGACAGATACGGTCACTGGTATCGATAAAGAACAAAAAGTTGTGAAAACAAAATTAGGCACTTACCCATTCGATCAGTTGATCTTGGGAATGGGGGGGGAACCAAATGACTTTGGGACTCCTGGAGTAAAAGAAAACGGCTTTACCTTATGGTCATTTGAAGATTCAGTTAAAATACGTGAACACATTGAACGTACCGTGGCAAAAGCAGCTTTAGAACCTAACGATGCGTTACGTAAAGCAATGCTGACGTTTGTGGTCTGTGGTTCAGGATTCACCGGAATCGAAATGATTGGTGAATTGATTGATTGGAAAAAACGTTTGGCTAAAGACTACAAATTAGACCCAAGTGAAATTACATTGATGGTTGTAGAAGCAATGCCGACGATTTTAAATATGCTGGATCGTAATGATGCAGCCAAAGCAGAGCGCTATTTAAAGAAACATCAAGTAGAACTACTATTGAATGCACCAATCGTGGAAGTAGCGAAAGACCATATCAAGTTAAAAGATGGTCGTCAGATTCCTACCCACACATTGATCTGGACAGCTGGTGTCAAAGGAACTTCTGATGCTGCTGATTTTGGCTTAGAGTCCGCTCGTGGTCAACGTTTGGTAGCGAATGAATATATGCAGGCAAAAGGATATGAAGATAAAAACATCTATATTATCGGAGACTTGGTTTTCTATGAAGAATTTCCTGGAATACCAACGCCACAAATCGTTCAAGCGGCTGAACAAACAGGTCATACAGCAGCAGCCAATATCGTAGCTGCCATCAAAGGCGGCGAAAAGCATAAGTTTAAAGGAAACTATCAAGGTTTCATGGTATCGATCGGTGCCAAATGGGGCGTTGCCAATTTATTTGATAAGATCCATTTAAGTGGTTTCTTAGCGATTGTGATGAAACACATCGTCAATTTGAAATATTTCTTTGATATTCGTTCTGGCTATTATATGTTCCAATACATGATGCACGAATTCTTCCATATCAAAGACGATCGTAATGTGACACGTGGCCATTCTTCCCGTTATGGAAATGTCTTATGGAGTGTGCCTTTACGAGTGTTCTATGGTCTGGTTTGGTTTATCGAAGCCTTCAAAAAAATTGTTGGTGATGGGCAAGTGTTGAAACCAAGTACTTGGTTTGGTGAAGGTTCATGGTTTACAGGTAACAGCGTGTTCCCTTGGACTTGGGAATACAATGTGACCGATGTAGCAAGTGGGGCTTCCGCTGCTGGCGATGCAACAACAGCAGCTACTGGTGCAGCAACCAGTGGTGCAGGAGAAGCTGCGACACAAGCTACTCACTTTGGTCTAAGTTATGCTTATGGTGAACAGCCTATGGCCGTGATTGAAAAATCACCAGACTGGTTCACGAAAATGATGCAAGTGATCATGCCAAATAATGATGTAGCAATGTTTTTCCAAAAATTCATGGTATTCTTTGAAATTGCTTTAGCACTCGCTTTGATTGCTGGTTTATTTACCTGGTTATGTAGTGCAACGACCATTGTTTTAGTGATTACTTTCTGTCTATCTGGAATGTTCTACTGGGTAAACATCTGGTTTATCTTTGTTGCTTTTGCATTGATGAACGGTTCAGGTCGTGCAATTGGTCTTGATCGCTGGGTGATTCCATGGTTACAAAAAACACTAGGCAATTGGTGGTATGGGAGACCTAAATCCCGATATGGATCAAAATAAAAAATTAGCCTAGAGCTTAAACTGAACAATTTGAGAATAATGGCTGATTGAAGAAAGTTCTGGGGAAACCTAGGACTTTCTTTTGTTTCATGCTAAAATTGGAGAACAGTTCAGCAAGAGGAGGCGTGCGAAAAGATGAAAGAATTTATCAAGAAAAGTTTGCTTAAACCTTGGGATATTTTCATTATCGTTCTTTTGATTGCTCTTTCTTTTTTACCCATCATCGTATTTAGTTATCAACAAGACAATGTAGCTCCTGATAAAGAAGCTGTACTACGCGTTGATGGTGATGAAATCAAAACCTTCCCATTAGTAGCTGGGAGTAAAAAATATACGTATACTTATGAAGATCCACATGGTGATTATAATTTAATCGAAGTTGATGGCGACAAGATACGCATAAAAGAAGCAGATTGTGGCGATCAGATTTGTGTGAGACGAGGGTGGGCTTCTAAGAATGGCGAAACGATTGTTTGCTTGCCTCATAAATTAGTGATCGAGGTTCGGTCAACAGATGGGAGTGACAAAGATGGTCTGATCTATTAGGCTATCCACACCATGACAAAATTACAAAAAATGATTTATATATCTTTACTAGTGGCGCAAGGAGTCATCATTGGATTAATTGAGAACATGATCCCATATCCTTTTTCATTTGCTCCTGGAGCAAAGTTAGGACTTGCTAATTTGATTACCATTGTAGCGATTTTTACGATGAAAAAACGGGATAGTTTTTTATTGTTATGGCTTCGCCTATTTTTAACAACTTTGTTAGGTGGGACGATCTCTACCTTTCTTTATAGTATGAGTGGCGCGTTACTCAGCTATGTAGGAATGCTGTTAGTGAAACAGTTAGGTCCTAAGCGAGTCAGTATTATTGGAATCAGTGCAACAGGTGGCTTTATGCATAATGTCGGACAACTAGTGATGGCTTCGTTCATTGCTCAATCATGGACAGTCATGTTATATCTGCCGATTCTATCTTTCCTAGGTATTCTGTCTGGAATTGCGATCGGGATTGCAGCCAATTATTTGTTGCAACATGTACGTACATTACAACTTTTTCAAAGAGACTATGAGAAAGAACAAAAAGAGAAATGGCAACCGCTTTTTTTGAAAAAATAATGGTTATACAAGGAGTTTTTTTATGAAGCTACATCCAATGTGGAGTGAGTATCCAACTTTGAAAAACGAATTAAACGAGACGTTGAAAAAGATGGAAGATGTTGTCCGCTTAAAGAACAAGCCAGTCGAACAAGCAATCAAAGAGACGATTCATGCGGGAGGTAAACTGCTAAGACCTGCCTATCAATTGCTCTTTTCTCAATTTGGTCCAGAACAAGATCGTGAAAAGGCGATTGCGCTAGCTGCTTCGATCGAAATGCTTCATACCGCTACATTGATCCATGATGATATCGTTGATGAGGCAGATGTTCGACGTGGTCAGCCTAATTTACGTGGTCGATTTGGGAATACGGTAGCCGTTTATGCAGGAGACTATTTATTTGTTTGCTGTTTCAAATTACTTTCAAATTATTCTAATTCGCTAAAGAGCTTACAATCTAATTCTCGGAGTATGGAAAAAGTATTAGATGGTGAGCTTGGACAAATGGACGACCGTTACAATTATCATTTAACTGTGCCGGAGTATTTAGAAAACATCTCAGGGAAAACGGCCGAACTCTTTCAATTAAGTTGTTCAGTCGGAGCTTATGAAAGTGGAATGAATGAACGGTTTGCTCGAAAAGCAGGTTCAATCGGTTTAGCTGTCGGGATGGCGTTTCAGATCATTGACGATATCCTGGATTACACGAAAGATGCGGTCGATATCGGTAAACCAGTATTAGAAGATATGCGTCAAGGCGTGTATTCTCTACCATTGATTTACGCATTACAAACAGATAAAAAAGCAGAATTGATTGCATACTTGGATAAAAAAACTGAGTTGACACAAGAGGAAGCAGAAAGTGTTCGTCAGATTGTCAGGGAAGTCAATGGTGTGACAAAAGCCAAAAAATTAGCGGAAGATTACACAAAAAAAGCCTTAAAGGAAATTAGTAAGCTCCCTGATACAGCCTTTGATACACGTGAGATTCTTTTGTCAGTTACTGAGTTGATTTTAGATAGGGAAAATTAAAGAAAAATACCATAAATCAGCCGCTACAATGGCATATTCTATTTCAAGAATCAAGAAGTAAAAAGAGTAGGCATGTGATGGTTGAACTTGAGAACCTTATTGTTGAGGAATTGCTTCTTGAACGCCGTTTATTCGTTTTTAGATATACCAGAAGAGATTGAGGAAAGTTTTGGCTCAGTCTCTTTTTTATTTTAGAAAAATATTGGATCTATTTCAATCACGTTACTTCTTTATTTGGAAGATCGGTCTAAAGTTTATTCTTTAATTTTACCAATTTTTTTTATTTTTAGAAAAAATAGTTGTCAAAGAGTATTGAGAAGAAAGTATGCTAATAATAGATGCCAGTGAAATCAGAGGACTTTGCTGTTGCAGTCTGAAATTTACTTAACTTTAGGCATGTACTTATAAGTGAGACTTTGTATACACAGAAAGTCGCTATCTGTATAAAAGGAGGGATCAGACTATAGGTTACAATCTTTAACTGACTATTCGTAGTTTTGGGGGAAACGACGAATAGAATTTTGAATAACATTCAGCCGGTTTTCTATTTGGGAAATCGGTTTTTTTATAACTGGATGACAAATCCAAAAGATAAGAGTGAAAAAAAGAAATTTTAACGTGTATTATTCATTAAAACAACTATTTTGCGAAACAATCTTTCCTAATTTTGAAAATAATTGTTCTGGACCAAGACTAAAAATATGTTATATTCACTAGTGAAGAAATACAATTAGAAAGGAAGATGTTGAGTGAAAAAACGATTAACAACGGATTTAACCAGAGTAGATGTAAATAAGATTTTAACCCGAATGATCAGTAAAAAAAATCATTTCTCATTTGAAGATATTGAAAAAGAATGTCAAAAACCGTTAACCACGGCGGATAAATTTCTAATTAGGACACTTGTTGTCAAAAAATTTAAGCTGAATGTAGAATATCTTTCATCTAATCAGTTAAAATTTTATCGTGTAAACAAAGAAGCGTGTTTGTAAGTCCTTTTTGTACATAATAAAATTAAAAATGTTGCAATACCATACAAAATAACACAGACCTTAAAGAATAAGGTAAGATAGAACCAGAAAGAGAAAAGGAGGAGAGCTAGGAAAGAAAAAGTGTTGTTGTGTATGGATCAAGAAGCAGCATGTTTGATTGAACAAGATTTTGGGGAAATCCGTTTAATGAAACATTATATATTGGGGAAGCGACAAATAGTAAGTAGAAGTCATACTTATATGACAGAATAGCATCAGAAAAACAAACCTTTTATAGGTGGAAGTTTGTCTGTGGCTTTTGATTGAAACATTCGATACATCAGATCAATGATATTGCAGTTGTATAAAAAAGCACATAGAGGTTTAAAAATTGTGTAGCATTTTTGTTATGAACAGCAATAGCACATAGAATAACAACTTCATTTTACAACTCGCTAAATGAAGGGGCTATGAAGTATTCTGCGAGATCACATAAAAAAGGAACCACCATTGATGAAGAAAGGGATGGGCATTTTTGCCCATCCCTTTCTTTTTGACTTACTCAATGGAGGTTAAACTAATTTCGCCAGAAAAAAGAGTGAGAAATTGGTCTTCTATTTGTACGATCAACTCTCCATGTTCTCCGATTTCTTTAGCAATCCCAGTATAATGCTGCCCTTTTTGGGTAAATTGTACTTTTTTTCCAAGAACGAAAGACTTTTCACGATAAAGTGTTAAGTATTCGTCTGTGGGTTCTGAAAGATAGTGAAAGAAATTTTTCCAAATTTGACTAATCAATTGATTCCGTGTGATGGATTTCTGACCATCAGGGAAAAGAGACGTTGCTTTCTTTTGAATTGCTTCAGGAAACTGTTTTTGCGGGATGGAAAAATTTAGACCAATGCCAATAATGATCGAACTGATCCCGCCAGTTTCCATGTCACTGATTGCTTCAGATAAAATCCCGCTAATTTTTTTTCCATTTAAATAAAGATCATTGACCCATTTGATCGAAGGGTCTTTTTTAGTCAATTCTTGAATGGCTTTCACGCATGCACTTGCTGCAATAACTGTATACTGGGGCAATTCATCAAATCGTTGATTGGGATGGATCAATAAGCTCATATAAATACCTTGTCCAGGGGCTGCAAAAAAAGGACGTCCAAATCGGCCGTGTGCCTGTTCTTGGGTATCGGCGATAAAAAGAGCGGGTCCGATTTCTTTGGTTGCCGCAAGTTTAGCATCTTTCATCGTAGATTCTGATCGTTCTTGTACCGACACCGTCAAATCTGGTATCCAAGGTTCTAATGCTTGGCGAATTTCTTGGGCATCTAACACATCAGAAGGAAGATAACGGTACCCCTTAGCTTGATGCTCAAAATGATAACCTGTTTTTTCTAATTCTTTGATTGCTTTCCAAATACTGGTACGTGACACTTGTAATTGCTGTGCCATTTTTTCACCTGATAAAAAATCAGGAGATTCTTTTAATAGTTGGAGTACTTTATCTTTTGTCGTCATCCATTGCAACTCCTTTCATGTAGTATTGTATCAATAAGAAAGCAGAAAACAAATGAGAAATTTGTCAGTTGTTATGGAAGCGACAGCAGATGATTGCTAACTTAAAAGTACTTGGTCGTCTTTCAATGCAGCGCCACTATTTTGTTTGAACATTTCTAGTAGCTGAGGGACAGTCAAATGTTGTTTTTCTGCCTGTTGAATATCCACGACGATTTGCCCTTGGTGTAGCATGATCAATCGATTTCCGTAGCGGATGGCATCTTCCATATCATGGGTGACCATGAAAGCCGTCAAGTGCTGTTCGCTAATTAATTTGTCCGTTAGTTCCATCACTGTTTTTGAAGTTGCCGGGTCGAGGGCTGCAGTATGTTCATCTAATAAAATCAATTCAGGACGTTGTAAAGTAGCCATTAATAACGTGATCGCTTGACGCTGTCCTCCAGAAAGCAAGCCGATTTCAGTGGTCAAACGATTTTCTAACCCAAGATTCAAGCGTGCGAGATGTTCCTTGAAGAAGGAACGATCTTGCGGCTTGACTCCTCGGAAAAAGCCTCGTTTTTTGCCACGTTTCATTGCTAGTGCTAAATTTTCTTCCACCGTCAATCGGACAGCAGTGCCTAATTTAGGGTCTTGAAAGACACGACTGATTTCTTTGGAGCGAGCAACCACTGACTTTTTGGTGATATCTTTGCCATTCAATAAAATCTTCCCTTGATCCACTGGAAAAGAACCAGCAATACTGTTCAATAGTGTCGATTTACCTGCACCATTTCCGCCAATAATTGTTACGAAATCACCTTGTTTCAATGAGAGATTAACTCCTTTTAGCACATGGTTTTCATTGATGGTTCCTTTTTCAAACGTATGGTGGATAGATTGAAGTGTTAAAACATCAGTCATTGATAGATCCTCCTTTTGCTTTCGTACGCTTAGGTAACTTTAATTTTTGTTGGATTTGTGGAAAAGATAAACAGATAACCAGAACAAGTGCAGAAGCTAATTTTGAATCGCTTGGTTGAACGTCCAACTCAAAAACTAACGCTAAGATAAAACGATAGATCACGGCGCCTAAAATAATTGTCAATAATCGAAGAAGCAATGGTTGGTTTCGAAAGAGGACTTCAGCGATGATGATTGAAGCCAAGCCAATCACGATCGTACCGATCCCAGAGTTTAAATCAGCAAAGCCATTGTTTTGTGCAAGCAATGAACCAGATAGAGCAATACAGCCATTTGAAATCATATACCCAATGATTTTCATCGTATCGGTGTTGATGCCATTTGCTTCACTCATTGCTAAATTATCGCCAGTCGCTCGAATCGCCAACCCCGTTTCTGTCCGTAAAAATAAAACAAGCAACGTGACAACAATCAATGCGACAAGTAAGCCAGCAATCAATACAGCATTTTCTTTTGAAACACCGAGTGATTCTGCCCATGTAAAGACGTTTTTTTGTCCTAACAAAGAAAGATTAGGTGCGCCCATGATCCGTGAGGTAACGGAATATAAGCCAGTCATCGTGATGATTCCAGCTAGAAGTGCCGGAATTTTAAGTTTGGTATGGAGCAGTCCTGAAACTAAGCCAGCTGCTGCGCCTCCTAAAAATCCTAAGAGGCAAGCAACGATTGGGGAAAGTCCATTAGTGATACTGACAGCAGCAATCCCAGCACCTAAAGGGAAACTGCCTTCAGCTGTTAAATCAGCAATATCCAGAATACGAAAAGTAAGGAAGACACCGATTGCCAGTAGTGCCCAAAGCACGCCTTGTGAAGCAGAAGATAAAAAGATACTTATTAAATTAGTCATGATTGTCCTCCTGTAAAATTATTCAGTCTCTTTGATTGTTGTTGGATCGATCCCAAGGGCTTTTGCCATGTCTTTATTGACATATAAGGAAAGATCATCTGCTGATTCAACCGGTAATTCACTCGGTTTTTTGCCAGCTAAGATCTTGGCAGCCATTTCACCTGTTTGTCGTCCTAATTCTTCATAATCAATCCCAACAGTCGCTAAGCCACCTTCTTTGACTTGATCCACGGAACCAGCAACGATCGGTGTTTTTGTTTCTTTGGCTACTTCACCGATAACGCTAGCAGCACTGGCGAATGTATTATCCGTTGGGATGTAGATACCGTCGACATCTTTGGCTAAACTTTTTGTCACTTGTTGAACATCATTGGTGGAGTTTGCCGTCAATACTTTGACTTTCACTCCGGCTTTTTTCAATGTTTTCTCGGCTAAGTCTCCTTGGATTTTGGAATTTGCTTCCCCGTTGTTGTACATGATCCCGATCGTTTTTGCTTTTGGCACGATCTGTAATAATAGTTCGATTTGTTTTTCGATCGGTACCATATCCGTTGTACCAGTCACATTTCCACCAGGTTTGTCATTAGAAGAAACTAAGTGTGCTTTTTCTAAGTCGGTAACTGCTGTCACTGTAATAGGAATCGTAGTTGTTTCATTAAGGAGTGATTGCGCAGCTGGAGTTGCAATCCCTAATAATAAGTCGGGTTGGTCTTTCACTAATTTTTCACTCATACTTTTTAGATTGTCTTGATTGTTTTGCGCATTTTGATAGTTGATTGTTAAATTGTCGCCTTCTTTATAGCCATTTTCTGCTAACCCTTCTTTGAACCCTTTATATGTAGCATCTAATGAATTGTGTTGAACCAGTTGTAAAACACCGATTGTTTTCGAGTCATCTGATTTTGCTGAGGAACTATTTGCAGTTCCACATCCACCAAGTGCTAGTAATAATGTTGCGCCTAATCCGATCAATAAATTTTTTTTCATTTCTTTTTCCTCCTTCAATTTTGAAAACAAAAAATCCATTTAGACAAAACGTCTAAATGGATTGAGTATCGAAAGAGTATGTAAGTAAGAAATCGTGATTACTTTGTACTTTTCGCTTAGCCACTTAACGTAATGTCTACGTGGCTTTTGCGTAATACAAAGTTCTTTAGCCATCATAGATACAAACCAGTTGTTTGGTGTTTGTATCCATAATTCATGAATACAAACCTATCTAAAGTAGCTAAAGTAAAAGTTATTCAATTGTGTCGGGATAAGTTGTATATTCGGTTTTTGCATAAATAAATCCTCCACAAATAATAAATTTTCCTAAGTATAGTGGAGATGTAAGGGGGTTGTCAAGACGAACATTCAGAAAATTCTCAAAATCCATGAATGTTTATTCGATATATTATAGTAAGAAAAGTTTAAGAAAAAATGATGAAAAGAGGAGGGAAACGCCAGGAAGTGTTGACTTTTATGAAAAAAGAGTGTAATATATGAAGTTGCAAAAACTATCTGATGAAGTAAAGGCAGAAACGAAATATTGTCCGTTTCGGCTTTATAATAAGGAAACAAAAATAGAAGCGCATGAAGAAATGGTTTCAAAAGAATGCTCTATTTTTGGTTTTTTTTTGCCTAAAAGCCGCAAAAAATGTCTATTGTTATCTAAATATAATATTTTTAATATTATTGTAACAATTGATCGGGTAGTCTTTTTGAATGACATTTTAGAGGGGTGAAGAGCTTGGCTGGACACGTAGTAAAGTACGGAAAACATCGCGAACGTAGAAGTTTCGCACGAATCAGTGAAGTGTTGGAATTACCAAATTTGATCGAAATTCAAACAGACTCTTACCAATGGTTCCTAGATGAAGGACTAAGAGAAATGTTTGAAGACATTTTGCCAATTGATGACTTCAATGGCAATCTATCTTTGGAATTTGTGGATTATGAATTGAAAGAACCTAAGTATACGGTAGCAGAAGCACGCGCACATGATGCAAATTACTCTGCACCATTACATGTAACGTTACGTCTAACAAACCGTGAGACAGGTGAAATCAAAGCGCAAGAAGTCTTCTTCGGTGATTTCCCATTAATGACTGAACAAGGAACATTCATTATCAACGGAGCAGAACGAGTAATCGTTTCTCAGTTAGTGCGTTCACCTGGTGTGTACTTCCATGGAAAAGTAGACAAAAACGGAAAAGAAGGTTTCGGTTCAACTGTGATCCCGAACCGTGGTGCATGGTTAGAAATGGAAACTGATGCAAAAGATATTTCTTACGTACGTATTGATCGTACCCGTAAGATTCCTTTGACTGTGTTAGTTCGTGCCCTAGGGTTTGGATCGGATGATACGATCTTTGAAATCTTTGGTGACAGTGAAACGTTACGTAATACAGTTGAAAAAGACTTGCACAAAAATGCAAGTGATTCAAGAACAGAAGAAGGATTAAAAGACGTTTACGAACGTCTACGTCCAGGCGAGCCTAAGACAGCCGATAGTTCTCGGAACTTATTGAATGCTCGTTTCTTCGATCCAAAACGCTACGACTTAGCCAACGTTGGTCGTTATAAAGTAAATAAAAAATTAGACTTGAAAACACGTCTATTGAACTTAACATTAGCAGAAACATTGGTTGATCCAGAAACTGGTGAAATCATCGTTGAAAAAGGAACTGTGTTGACTCACCAAGTGATGGAAACATTAGCACCTTTCATTGATAATGGATTGAATTCAGTGACTTACTATCCATCAGAAGATGGTGTTGTGACTGATCCAATGACTGTTCAAGTAATCAAAGTCTTTTCACCAAAAGACCCAGAACGTGAAGTGAATGTGATTGGTAATGGTTATCCAGAATCAGCTGTGAAAACTGTTCGTCCGGCAGACATCATCGCATCAATGAGTTATTTCTTAAACTTGATGGAAGGGATCGGCAACGTGGACGATATCGACCACTTAGGAAACCGTCGTATCCGTTCAGTCGGTGAATTACTGCAAAACCAATTCCGTATCGGTTTAGCTCGGATGGAACGTGTTGTACGTGAAAGAATGTCGATCCAAGATACAGAAACATTGACACCACAACAATTGATCAACATCCGTCCAGTGGTTGCAAGTATCAAAGAATTCTTCGGTTCTTCTCAGTTGTCTCAGTTCATGGATCAAACGAACCCACTTGGGGAATTGACACACAAACGTCGTCTTTCAGCCTTAGGACCTGGTGGTTTGACTCGTGACCGAGCTGGTTATGAAGTTCGTGACGTTCACTATTCTCACTATGGCCGTATGTGTCCGATTGAAACGCCTGAAGGACCAAATATCGGGTTGATCAATAGTTTATCTAGCTATGCGAAAGTTAATAAATTTGGATTTATCGAAACTCCTTACCGTCGTGTTGATCGTGAAACTGGTCGTGTAACGGATCAAATCGACTATCTAACAGCTGACATCGAAGACCACTACATCGTTGCCCAAGCAAATAGCCCATTAAATGAAGATGGTACTTTTGCACAAGACGTTGTTATGGCTCGTGCGCAAAGTGAAAACTTAGAAGTTTCAATCGATAAAGTCGATTATATGGACGTATCACCTAAACAAGTAGTTGCGGTAGCGACAGCATGTATTCCTTTCTTGGAAAACGATGACTCCAACCGTGCCTTGATGGGTGCCAACATGCAGCGTCAAGCAGTGCCATTGATCAATCCACAAGCACCATGGGTTGGTACGGGTATGGAATATAAATCAGCTCATGACTCAGGAGCTGCTTTGCTATGTAAACATGATGGTGTCGTTGAATTTGTGGATGCCTCTGAGATTCGTGTTCGTCGTGACAACGGTGCATTAGATAAATACGCTGTAACAAAATTCCGTCGTTCAAACTCAGGAACAAGCTACAACCAACGCCCAATCGTTCATTTAGGCGAAAAAGTTGAAAAAGGCGATACTTTAGCAGATGGACCTTCAATGGAACAAGGTGAAATGGCGCTAGGACAAAACGTTTTAGTTGGTTTCATGACTTGGGAAGGTTACAACTATGAAGATGCGATCATCATGAGCCGTCGTCTTGTAAAAGATGATGTCTATACTTCGATCCACATCGAAGAATATGAATCAGAAGCTCGTGATACAAAATTAGGACCTGAAGAAATTACTCGTGAAATCCCTAACGTTGGGGAAGATGCTTTGAAAGATCTAGACGAGATGGGTATTATCCGTATCGGTGCGGAAGTCCAAGATGGTGACTTGCTAGTTGGTAAAGTAACACCAAAAGGGGTAACCGAATTATCCGCTGAAGAACGTCTTTTACATGCGATCTTTGGTGAAAAAGCTCGTGAAGTCCGTGATACTTCATTACGTGTACCACATGGTGGTGGCGGGATCGTCCACGACGTAAAAATCTTTACTCGTGAAGCCGGCGATGAATTATCACCAGGCGTAAACATGCTTGTACGTGTGTATATCGTTCAAAAACGTAAAATCCATGAAGGAGATAAGATGGCCGGACGTCATGGTAATAAAGGGGTTGTATCCCGTATCATGCCGGAAGAAGATATGCCATTCTTACCAGATGGAACACCAATCGATATCATGTTGAATCCTTTAGGGGTGCCATCACGGATGAATATCGGACAAGTATTGGAATTGCATTTAGGGATGGCTGCTCGTCAGTTAGGTATCCATGTTGCAACACCAGTATTTGATGGTGCAAGTGATGAGGATGTTTGGGAAACGGTTCGTGAAGCTGGTATGGCTAGCGATGCGAAAACCATCCTTTATGACGGACGTACAGGTGAACCATTTGACGGCCGAGTGTCTGTCGGTGTCATGTACATGATCAAACTTGCTCACATGGTCGATGATAAATTGCATGCTCGTTCAATCGGACCTTACTCATTGGTTACACAACAACCATTGGGTGGTAAAGCACAATTTGGTGGACAACGTTTTGGTGAAATGGAAGTTTGGGCTTTGGAAGCTTACGGTGCCGCTTATACCTTACAAGAAATCTTGACATACAAATCAGATGATGTAGTTGGTCGTGTGAAAACTTATGAAGCGATCGTCAAAGGCGAACCAATTCCAAAACCAGGTGTACCAGAATCATTCCGAGTATTAGTAAAAGAATTACAATCACTAGGATTAGACATGCGTGTCTTGGATATCAAAGATTCTGAAATCGAACTCCGTGATATGGATGACGAAGATGATGATTTGATCACTGTAGATGCTTTGACAAAATTTGCTGAACAGCAAACAGCCAAAGAATTAGAAAAGAAAGCTGCTGAACAAGTGGAAGATGAAAGACAAGATATCATCCAAAACTTTGAAACCGCAGAAGATAACTTAGACTAATCCGGTCTATGAGCTGTAAGGCGGTCGATGATCAGCCGCCTTGCGGTTTTGCCATTAAACGAAATGGAGGGAACCCCTTTTGATCGATGTAAATAAATTCGAAAGTATGCAAATAGGTTTGGCTTCTCCCGAAAAAATCAGAAGCTGGTCTTATGGTGAAGTAAAAAAACCTGAGACGATTAACTATCGTACCTTAAAACCTGAACGCGAAGGGTTGTTCTGTGAGCGGATTTTTGGTCCTACGAAAGACTGGGAATGTGCCTGCGGAAAATACAAACGTATCCGTTATAAAGGAATCGTTTGTGACCGATGCGGTGTTGAAGTGACACGTTCAAAAGTTCGTCGTGAACGTATGGGTCACATTGAATTAGCAGCACCTGTTTCACATATCTGGTACTTTAAAGGAATTCCTTCTCGTATGGGACTTGTTTTAGACATGAGTCCTCGTGCCTTAGAAGAAATCATTTATTTTGCTTCATATGTGGTTATCGAACCAGGAAACACCAACTTAGAGAAAAAACAATTGTTGACAGAACGTGAATACCGCGAAAAACGTGAACAATATGGACAAGAATTCCAAGCAGCAATGGGTGCAGAAGCAATCAAACAATTACTAGACAGTGTTGATTTAGATGCTGAAGCAGCTGAATTGAAAGAAGAATTGAAATCTGCCCAAGGGCAAAAACGGACTCGTGCGATCCGCCGTTTGGACATTTTAGAAGCTTTCCGTGCTTCAGGAAATGAACCAAGTTGGATGGTTATGGACGTTATTCCAGTTATTCCACCAGATTTACGACCAATGGTGCAATTAGAAGGTGGACGTTTTGCAACAAGTGATTTGAATGATCTTTACCGTCGAGTAATCAACCGTAATAACCGTTTGAAACGCTTGTTAGATTTGAATGCTCCAGGAATCATCGTCCAAAACGAAAAACGGATGTTACAAGAAGCTGTTGATGCGTTGATCGATAATGGTCGTCGTGGCCGTCCAGTTACTGGACCAGGTAACCGTCCATTGAAATCTCTTTCTCACATGTTGAAAGGGAAACAAGGTCGTTTCCGTCAAAACTTACTTGGTAAACGTGTTGACTATTCAGGACGTTCCGTTATCGTTGTAGGACCTTTCTTGAAAATGTATCAATGTGGATTGCCAAAAGAAATGGCGATCGAACTATTTAAACCATTCGTGATGCGTGAATTGGTTCAACGTGAACTAGCTTCTAACATCAAAAATGCGAAACGTAAAATCGAACGTCAAGAAGACGAAGTTTGGGATGTCTTGGAAGACGTAATCAAAGAACACCCAGTATTACTTAACCGGGCACCTACGCTACACAGACTTGGTATCCAAGCATTTGAACCTGTTTTAGTGCAAGGCCGTGCGATTCGTTTGCACCCACTTGTATGTGAAGCTTATAATGCCGACTTTGATGGAGACCAAATGGCCGTTCACGTACCATTGAACGAAGAAGCACAAGCGGAAGCACGTATGTTGATGCTAGCTGCTCAAAACATCTTGAATCCAAAAGACGGTAAACCAGTTGTAACACCTTCCCAAGATATGGTTTTAGGTAACTACTACCTAACAATGGAAGAAGAAGGTCGTGAAGGCGAAGGAATGGTCTTCCGTGACCAAAACGAAGCTGTGATCGCATGGCGTAACGGCTACGTTCATTTACACTCACGTATCGGTGTGAACCCTAATTCATTAGGTGAAAAACCATTTACTGACTGGCAAAAAGAACGTACGATGATTACAACTGTTGGTAAGATCATCTTTAATGAGATCATGCCTCCAGAGTTCCCTTACTTGAATGAACCAACAGACTTCAACTTAACGGTACAAACACCGGATAAATATTTTGTTGAAGCAGGTACAGATATTCCTGCGCATATCAAAGAGCAAGAATTAGTCTTACCATTCAAGAAGAAAAATCTAGGAAATATCATTGCGGAAGTCTTCAAACGTTTCAAAGTAACTGAAACTTCTAAGATGCTTGACCGAATGAAAGACTTAGGGTATAAACATTCTACACATGCTGGTATCACAGTAGGTATCGCAGATATCAGTGTACTGAATGAAAAACAAGGAATCATTGAAAATGCCCATAAACAAGTTGAAACAATTACAAAACAATTCCGTCGTGGATTGATTACTGATGACGAACGTTATGAACGAGTAATCGCTGTTTGGAATGCTGCTAAAGATAGCATCCAACAAAAACTGATGGAAGGGTTAGAAGCGAAAAACCCAATCTTCATGATGTCTGACTCTGGGGCCCGTGGTAACATCTCCAACTTTACTCAGCTTGCTGGTATGCGTGGACTGATGGCTGCTCCGAATGGTCGAATCATGGAATTACCGATCATCTCAAACTTCCGTGAAGGACTTTCTGTCTTAGAAATGTTTATCTCTACTCACGGGGCTCGTAAAGGGATGACCGATACTGCCTTGAAGACAGCCGATTCAGGTTACTTGACTCGTCGTTTAGTTGACGTTGCCCAAGACGTTATTATTCGTGAAGAAGATTGCGGAACAGACCGCGGTCTTGAAATCCAAGCGATTCGTGAAGGAAACGAAATCATTGAATCATTAGAAGATCGTTTGATCGGTCGTTACACGCGTAAAGAAGTACGTGATCCAGAAACGAACGAATTGATCATCGCTGGTAACCAATTGATTTCAGAAGATATTGCAAAACAAATCGTGGATGCAGGTGTGGAAACTGTCACAATCCGTTCTGTCTTCACATGTAACACAAAACATGGTGTCTGCAAACACTGTTATGGACGTAACTTGGCAACTGGATCTGACGTTGAAGTTGGTGAAGCAGTTGGTACGATCGCAGCTCAATCAATCGGAGAACCAGGTACTCAGTTGACAATGCGTACCTTCCATACCGGTGGGGTAGCCGGAGACGATATCACTCAAGGTCTTCCTCGTGTCCAAGAAATTTTTGAAGCACGTAATCCTAAAGGGCAAGCAGTGATCACCGAAGTAACTGGTGACGTCATCGATATCTCAGAAGATGCTTCAACTCGTACAAAAGAAGTAACAATCAAAGGGAAAACCGACACACGTACGTATACTGTTCCTTATACAGCACGTATGAAAGTCGCTGAAGGCGATATGATCCACCGTGGTGCACCATTAACGGAAGGTTCAATCGATCCTAAACAATTGTTACAAGTTCGTGATGTATTATCAGTTGAAAACTACTTGCTGCGCGAAGTACAACGTGTATACCGTATGCAAGGGGTAGAAATCGGCGATAAACATATCGAAGTAATGGTTCGACAAATGTTACGTAAAGTCCGTGTAATGGATCCAGGGGATACTGATATCTTACCAGGTACATTGATGGATATTGCTGACTTCAAAGACCAAAACTACAATACATTGGTAGCTGGAGGCGTACCTGCAACATCTCGCCCAGTCCTACTAGGTATTACAAAAGCATCATTAGAAACAAACAGCTTCTTATCTGCTGCATCCTTCCAAGAAACAACTCGTGTCTTGACTGATGCTGCGATCCGAGGTAAAAAAGATCCACTTCTTGGTTTGAAAGAAAATGTTATCATCGGTAAAATCATCCCAGCTGGTACTGGTATGGCTCGTTACCGTAACATGGAACCAAAAGAAGTCGGTGTTGCAAGTGAAAATGTTTATAGTATTTCAGACATCGAAGCACAAATGGCTGCAGAAGATGCAATGAATGAACAAACAAAATAATGTGACACCAAACAGAGCTAAGATGAACATCTTAGCTCTGTTTTTTTTGTCGTGCTAAAGTTGATAGAAACAAACGAAATTGAGAATTTGTTCATTACGGACGAGCATTTTTTCTTATTTTTGTACTTATATAAAAAATTAGTTCCGTGAATCATTGAATTGCTTAGTGAAACTTGCTAAAGGTTGCTGTGCTAGATCACTTTTGTTCATCGTTCAGGTAAAACTGCTATGTAGGGGCGGATGGGTTGAGATTTTTTCAGATAATAAGCGATACATGATCGAATGTGAACCAAATGTTTCAGTAAGTGATGTGAGTGCTTGTTGGGACGAAGGATGTGTGGTATTGAGAATCAATTTTTCAAGTAGATTTTTTGGGTTGTCTTGATCTACTAGCGTACCAGAATTCTTTACTGACTTACTTGGTAAAATTTGTTGAATTTTATCAGTGAAATTATTTTTTTTGGCATAACGTGCCATCCTGCAGTTAAAAATTTTAGCGGTTGTTAATTCAAAATCTGTGGAAAAGTATAATATAAAAGAACTATCCACAAGGAAAAAGAAAAACCGTTTATTCTCTATTGTGGAAAAAACAGTTGAGAGGGAAAAGAAAGTTATCCACAAAAGAGAAAGGAAATAGGAAAAATTGATAAAAATACCGGGAGGGGGTAAAATGATTATTTCTTTCAATAAATGTAAAAAATGTGAGAACAATAAATGGCGTTTAGGTTTAAGTCCTAGGAGTATTGTATATACTTTTAAATAGATGGATAAAAAAATCAAATCAATGAAAAGATTAGTAAAAAAGAAAATACTGCAATACTCTATCTTAATAAAGCAAGCAGGTAAGTATAGGAGTATCGATTCTTTGTTTATTCGTTTCGAAGGTAAGCAAAACAGTATCACCCTTTTATAAATCAAGGTATGATGAAAGACAAAGGGGGATTTTATATGACGAAAAAAGCAGTTTTTGCAGGTGGTTGTTTTTGGTGCATGGTCAAACCTTTTGAAACACAGCCAGGAATCATAGCAGTAACCTCTGGCTATACGGGAGGACATGTCCCAAATCCTACCTATGAACAAGTAACCACAGGAACGACAGGTCATACGGAAGCGGTAGAAATCGAGTATGATCCGTCTCTGGTTTCTTATGAACAGTTAGTCGAAATCTACTGGCAACAAACAGACCCAACGGATGCTTTCGGTCAATTTGCTGATCGCGGAGACTCTTATCGACCGGTCATTTATTATAGCGATGAAGAAGAACGTGAAATCGCTGAAGCATCAAAGAAACAACTACAAGAAAGTGGTCGATTCGATCGTCCGATTGTCACAAAAATCGAACCCCGAAGTGAGTTTTATCCCGCTGAGGAGTATCATCAAGACTATTATAAGAAGAACAAAGTCCACTATAATCTTTACCGAGAAGGGTCTGGACGAGGGAGTTTTTTACGAAAACATTGGTCTGGAAAATAAGACATATTGCATTTTGAAGAATTTCAGTTAGGGATAAAAGCTGGCTATGCTTTGGCTTGCTGTGAATTTAGTGGTTTTTATAATTTTTAGGTAAAGTTATCTAAGTGTCAATGGATCGGCCATCTGGTTGATCCATTTTTTTATAAATCAAGGTTCATTATCGTTTGTTGAATGACAGCAAGCAGAAAAGATACTAAGCTATCAAAAGCGTACGTAATGAGGCAAATAAGCGAAGTCCGTCAAATCATCATCAGTTAAAAGGATCGCATCGTTGATAACCAATAAATAGACAACTAAATTACCACACATGAAGGAGAAAAAGTGCGACACTCAAAAAAGGTACAAAAGGTACTCTTTTAGATTTTTTATCGTGAGAGAGAAAAATAAAGAAAAAAAGTAATCCCAATAAACTAGCAAGAAAGAGGAGTTGCATCAGTTGATTGAGAGTTAGACCGCCACTCCAGCTTAAAAGTAATAAAACATCACCTAAACCTAAACATTCACTCCCGTAACGAGTAAGGAAAAAACTGATCAAGAATAAAACAGCAAAACTAAGCCATTGAAATTCTCCTTTGATCAACCAAGTCATCCATAAGATAAACCAGATAAAATAAAGCGTTCTTCCCTCGATCATCAAATAAAAACTATCCATTAAAGAGAGTAAAAAGGCTGACAAAAACCAAAAAACAAGTAACCCGTCTGGGCGCTGTGAAAAATAAAATAGCCAAACAGATAAACAACCACCGATACATTCTGCTATAAAATAAATCGGTGAAAGCTTGCTGCGACAGTTTCGACAACGAAAACGTTGGTAACAGATGGAAAGCAATGGGACCAGTTCATACCAAGCCAATACATGCTGACAGTTGACACAATGAGACCGTGGGTAAATAATAGAGTGTCCTTGTGGCAGGCGTTGTGCCACTAAGCATAAGAACGAACCAATGCAACAACCAATGATAAAATAGAGAAACATAGCGAGGGCCTCCTTTTAAAGAAAGATACGCCAATAACAACCATTTTATTTATTTTTAGTAGAGGTGACAAAATGAAGATTTCGATCGGAGTCGATATCGGTACGACACAAACAAAAGCAGTGGCATTCAACGAGCAAGCTGAAGTCATCGCTTCAGCTTATTTTCTAAATCCGATGATCCAAGAAGCACCAGGAATGGCAGAACAAGACCCAGAATTGATCTTCCACGGTGTATGTACAGTAATCAAAGAAGTCGTCAAACAGTTACCGAAGTCGACAACTATAGAAGTGATTGCCTTTTCAACAGCGATGCACAGTTTGATTCTGTTAGATGATAATAAACACCCTTTGACCCGTATGATCACTTGGGCAGATAATCGTGCGAAAACACAAGCTGAAAAACTAAAAAACAGCCAACTAGGGTTTCACTTTTATCAACAAACAGGCACCCCAATCCATCCAATGACGCCACTAGTTAAAATCCATTGGTTGAACGAAACCCAACCAGAACTAACGAAGCAAGTGGCGTATTATGTGAGTATAAAAGAATATATCTTTTTCCGTTTGTTTGGACAATTAGTCTGCGACTACAGTACAGCCTCAGGCACAGGTTATTTTGATATCCATCAATTCAAATGGGCAGAAGAAGCGTTAAATTACTTATCAATCACTCAAGAACAACTACCTGAAGTGATGCCGTCAACCACGATACTCAATGGATTATCAAAAGAAAAACAAGAAATTTTAGGATTAGAAAATGATATATCATTTGTTTTAGGTGGTGCTGATGGTCCTTTATCTAATTTAGGACTGGGAGCATTTGGCGAAAAGATAGCTGCGTTAACAGTCGGTACCAGTGGGGCATTAAGATTTATTACAGACAAACCACAACTACATCCCGAGATGGAAACCTTCTGTTATGTACTGGATCGTACACACTGGGTGGTCGGTGGCGCAACAAGTAATGGTGCGGGAATTTTTGATTGGGCAAGTCAAACTTTGATGCAAGAAGTAACTCAAGCGGCTATTGATCAAGGCGAAAATCCTTACGATGCCCTTTTCTCAGCAATTACGTTTGTCCCACCAGGAGCGAACGGATTACTCTTTCAGCCCTATTTATTAGGAGAACGAGCTCCTCTATGGGAGGCAGAAGCTTCTGGGAGTTTTTTAGGTTTGCAAAGAGACCACACGGAAAAAGAAATGATGCGAGCTATTCTAGAAGGAATTTGTTTCAATTTAAAAAGGATTTTGACAGGAGTTTGTTCAGAAGATCAATTAACAGAAATCAGAGCTACAGGCGGATTCTCACAATCGCCTGTCTTTCGCCAATTAATGGCTGACGTTTTGGGGTATCCGCTCATTTTCCCGGCGGTGTCTGAAGCCTCCGCTTTAGGAGCCGTTTTCTTAGGGTGGCAAAGTATCGGGAAGATCACTGATTTAAGCGAAGCTATAGAAAAAGTACAGCTTGCTTCACAAGTACCAGTTCAACAAAAGGTCAAAGAGACATATCAAAAAATCTTTCCGATTTTTGTTGAAACACAAAAACAAGTAGCGGCAACTTATCAGCCTTTAGCACATTTACGTCAAACTTTAAGTACTATGGATGAAAAATAGGATGAAAAAGTAGAATGACGGAATAAGAGAGGAATAGTGTAAGAACTAGAAAAAACGACTAAAGCAATAGAAAGTCTTTTCTAAGAAATGATAGGATGAAAATCGTTCTCAACTAATTGGTTTTATTGTACTTTTGTCTCAAAGTTTACTATGCTTTTATTGTAGACAAAAGTTAGGAGGAGAAAAGAAAATGAAATTTCCACAAACAAAAGAAGTATTAAATCAATTAGTTGCAGACTTGAGTCAAATGTCTGTTGTTGTTCACCAAACACATTGGTATATGCGTGGACCAGGTTTCTTGACATTGCACCCAATGATGGATGAATTTATGGATGACTTGAATGAACAATTAGATGAAATCTCAGAGCGTTTGATCACACTAGATGGTTCTCCTTATTCAACCTTACGTGAATTTGCAGACAACACCAATATTCCTGACGAAGTAGGCAATTGGGATCGGACTATTCCAGAACGCTTGGAAATTCTTGTGAAAGGCTACCGCTATTTGGCAGACCTTTACCAAAAAGGAATTGAAGTAGCTGGTGAGGAAGGCGACGACCCAACACAAGATATTTTTATCGAATTTAAAACAGCGACTGAAAAACGAATCTGGATGATCCAAGCACATTTAGGAAAAGCACCAGAAATCGATGCGTAAAATGATCATCAACTGATGATATTATATAATAGTAAAAAAACTGCGAGGGAAGTTATTTTCCTTGCAGTTTTTATTTTAGAAGAGAAAGAAACGTTCTTCGTTCTAAAAAAGAATGAGTGCATCACAAGGATACGTGCAATAAAAACGAAAGTTTTGGATTGCTAAGAAAAAACGTTGACATTAAGGGGATTAGCAGGTAATATGTTAAATGGTATTGTTTGCCCCACAAAGAGCCCCGGAAACTCGAAGTGTATGTCAAACATCAGAACTTAAATTGGAGGAAACTAACGTGCGTACAACATATATGGCCAAACCAGGCGAAGTAGAACGTAAATGGTATGTAGTAGACGCAACTGATGTTCCATTGGGACGTCTTTCAACAGTTGTTGCATCTGTACTACGTGGTAAAAATAAACCAACTTTCACACCTCATTTGGACACTGGCGATTTCGTCATCGTAATCAATGCAGATAAAGTGAAATTAACAGGTAAAAAAGCGACTGATAAAATTTATTACCGTCACAGCAACTACCCAGGAGGATTGAAATCAATCACTGCTGGTGAATTGCGTGCTAAAAATTCTCGTCGTTTGATCGAAACTTCTGTAAAAGGAATGCTTCCTAAAAATACTTTAGGCCGCAAACAATTTACAAAATTGAATGTATACGCTGGAGCTGAGCATCCACATGCAGCACAACAACCAGAAGTTTTAGACATTACAAACTTAATCTAATAGGAGGGAATTTCATTGGCACAAGTTCAATATATCGGCACAGGCCGTCGTAAAAATGCAGTTGCTCGTGTACGTTTAGTACCAGGAACTGGTAAAATTACTGTAAACAAAAAAGATGTTGAAGAATACATTCCACATGCTGACTTGCGTGAAGTAATCAATCAACCTTTCGCTGTTACTGAAACAAAAGGCGCTTATGACGTATTTGTTAACGTAAACGGCGGAGGCTACGCTGGACAATCAGGAGCTATCCGTCATGGTATCGCTCGTGCATTGCTAGAAGTTGATCCTGACTTCCGTCTAGCTCTTAAACGTGCTGGCTTACTTACTCGTGACGCACGTATGGTTGAACGTAAAAAACCAGGGTTAAAAAAGGCAAGAAAAGCAAGTCAATTTTCAAAACGTTAATCCTTATTACATCAAGGATTTCAAGGCATCATCCGTTTGGATGGTGTCTTTTTTTAGCTAAATTTCTAAAAAAATGGGTCTATTTTACAGACCCTTTTCTATATAAACTGTTTTCGAGACTTGGAAAAATCTGTTATTTTTAAATTTTATTTAATTCTAATGTTTACTATGTTTTTAGCAGTGTTAGGTAATGCGAAAGTATAAAATTGTTATCGAATTGTGATTTTTACCTTTGGGACGTAAAACATTGTGTTTTATGTATCTTTTGTTGGTTTAGAATGTATAGAAAGTCTTTAATAGGTGAATAGAAAATTTATTTTTGTTGAACTAAAAAAGAAGCTAATTCGTATGAACTAGCTTCTTAGCTATCTAAGTATAAAGCAAGTTTATTTGCTGTTTCTCTTTTAGCTTCAGTTGTGACATGAGTATAAATCTTTAAAGTTATATCACTATTAGCGTGTCCTAATCGGTCTTGAACTTCTTTGAGCGTTGCTCCTGCTTCAAATAATAGAGAACAATGAGTATGTCTAAATCCGTGAATTGTAATTTCTCTTATTTCTTTATTTTCTTTGGTTATTGTTTTCATACATCTATTAAGGTAATCTGGGTCGAATGGTTGGTCTTTTTCATTCTTTAATGGAATATCTCTTGTAAATACTAAATGATTGTCCTTAACATTAATATAGCGTGCCTGTTGTTTCTCTTTCCAAGTTTTTAAAATATTAGAAGTCGTAGGGTCGATGCTAATTACTCTATTGCTTTGTTCATTTTTAGTGTCTGATACGTAAGCAATGCGTTTAATCATCGTCATTGATTTATTTACGATAATACTGTCAGCACGTATATCAGACCATCTTAAAGCCATCAGTTCGCCTTTCCTCATTCCCGTAAAAGCCAATAATCGAAAAGCTGTAAACCACATATAATCATAGTTCTGCTCCAATACATCCAAAAAATTATTCAATTCATTCTTATCATAGTAATTTTCGGTATTATCACTTGTTAATTCGACAGTATTAGCAATATTCATTCGAGATTTATTTATCTTTGGCATTGTGCATAATCGCATAGGATTTTTTTGAATTAAATCTTTTTTTATTGCTAAATCAAGAATTTGTTGGGTGTAACCCTTTAAAGCTTTATATTTATGATATTCTTTCGCCCACTTATTTAGTATTTGCTGACAGAATTCTGTAGTTATCTCATCAACATATTTTTTACCAAAAACAGGTAATATTTTTAATCTAAACAAATCAATTGTTCTATTGTATGTAACCAATCTGACAGAATCTTTATAGGCAATCAACCATTCTTTATACATATCTTGAAATGATAATTGAATATATTTTTGTTCAGATTCAATTTTCCCTTCTATTTCAGCTAATTTTTCAAGTGCTTGTTTTTTTGTTGAAAATCCAGACTTTTTAATATACTTTTGTTTTCCATTATAATCTAAACCAAGGAATATTCTGAATTTATAAGCAGTTTCTCCATTTTTCTTGATATATTTGTCTACTCTAGCCAATATAATCGCTCCAATTCTTCAGAAGTGTGCAGCGATTATACCTCACTTCAGAGTGGATATCGAGGATGTTCTACAAATTTGTAACCATCAAATAATGATGCTATAACGGACCATGAAAGGGATACTTCTTCAATTAGTATCCATCACGAATCCTATTCTATTAATGTTTCATTTTTGATTTATAGGGTGATGGATACTTTTGTATCAGAAATTAATAAAAGTATCCACCAAAATAGAAATAAGGGAGGCAAATTATGGGACAAAAAATGATAAATGTAAAACCAATAAAAAATAAAGAGGTCCTGAACCAATTTGGAAAAGAGTTGAAAAAAGGGAAGCATGGAAAACGAGACTATCTAATCATGGCAATCGGAATTAAAACAGGGTTACGGATTTCAGATATACTTAATTTAAAGGTTTCTGACGTGAAAAATAAAACACAAACAGAAATTATTGAACAAAAAACAGGAAAAAGAAGAACGTTGCATTTAAACAGATTGACCGTATCTATTATTGAATATTTAAATGAAGAACATGATTCTCAATCAGAATGGTTATTTCCAAGTCCTTCAGATAGAAGTAAACCCTTGGCAAGTCATCAATATTACAAAATCATGCAAAAAGTAGCTGATAGTATGGGGTTAGATTATATTGGCACACATACACTAAGAAAGACTTTTTCTTATTTCTTTCTAAAGCATAATCGAGGAGATATTGTAACATTAATGAAAATTTTAAACCACAGTAGCCAAGCAGTAACTTTAAGATATGCTGGTATTGAAGAAGACGATATCAAAGCGAAATTAGAAGATTTTGACCCGTTTAAATAAAAAGGCACAGTCGATTAAGATTGTGCTTTTTGTTTGTCCTTTTTTATTTGGACAGTATTAAATTTTTGTTTGTTTTCCTCGCTTTTACGATACAAAGTGTGAGCATTGTCAAATTCATCTTTAGATAAAGAAAAATAGACAGAATCTTTCGAGTGAGAATATTTTGCTAAAAAGTAGTAAAAATCCATAATGGAAATTATTTGATTAAACTCATATTCTCTGTGTTCATTCTTTTTAAAATAAATAAGCTTATCTATTTGCTCAATGTAAACAAGGATATCTTCTCGGATATAATGGGTATTTCTCTCAATATTTCTGTAAGAAAAATCATCTAATTTAGATTTGAGAAACGGAAGGAATTCAATAGTAGGAACTGTCAAAATTTCTATGGTATCTAAAGAAGCTGTATAGTAGCTGTTTTTCGATTCCTCCGTCATACTTGAAGCGAGGATAGGAAATTTTGTTAGTTCATTTTTTACACATTCGACGAAAAAATCAGATTCAGCAGACTCATATGGTAATTGATTAATGAGTTGATTAGCTTGTTGTTTTAACCTTGTTATTGTTTTAAAACAAGTTCTTCCTGGCGAATGTGCTGATAGAAACAATTCTTTTTGTTTTTTTGAATTAGTAAAGACGGTTATCTTGTCTACATAGATATTAAATATGTGTAATTTTTGAATGATGTTTGCTTGAGCATCTAATGTTTTTAAGTTCTTTAAGTCAAAGTTATTGGTATAAACAAATTGTTTGTGAAATCTCTCTTGTTGAATCCATTTTTGTCTTTTCAATGTGTCTAGTCGTGAGGCTAAACTGATTCGATTGCAGAAAAGCATTTTTTCTAAAGTTGATTGATAAATCCCTTCAGCATTATTTATTATTTGAAATAATTCTTCTGAATCAATAGCTCTCTTGTTTACAATTGGTGTGTTCATGTTCACTCCCTCCATTATTTTTTATATAGTGATTAATTAGTTTTGCTATTTCAAAAACGAAAATAGTGATTCTCGAAAGAATCCTTTATTTTTATCCATCAGAAAAGCAGAGCAATAGGCTATTGGAATTTAAAGATTTTCCATTTGGTAGGCATTAAAAAAAATTATGGAGGTTTCCATTCGATTTTTTCAAAAACAGCATCAAAAATGATAGAGTTTTAAAAAAGTTATGCCAAAAGTTATCTTTTTGTTATCATTTGATTTTTGGAAAACAGCCTTTTATTAAGGATGATGTAGGGGTTACGGAGCCCAAAAAGAAAGGGCAATGTAGGGCATGAATGATAGAATAAAGGAATTGGTTCTCGCAACTATCCCTCGAAAGTATCCCAAATTTAAAAGTATCTACCCCTTCATTCCCGCTCCAGTATAGCATCATAAGAATAAAGATGAAAATTTGAATGTTGTGTTTCGAGTTGTTGACAAAATAAGAGTTTTTCTGCTAACAATTCCTGAAAGCGGTATAAAACAACTTTAAATAGAACGTTTCCATATAAAAGTAAAGACATAAGTGATTTTCTCGACAACGGTGGGGGATGATGCAATAATTAAAGATAACCTTGATATAGAAGACAATCCAGAATACTATCACCTGTACTATTATTTTTAATCCATGACTGTGATAGTCAGGTAATTTTTGAATTTGAATAGCGTAACACACTAAAATTTATAGACGAAAGGAGGAGAATCATTATGACAAAAACAATCGGTTATATCAGAACTAGTAAAAATTCACAAAATTTAGGTGTAGAAGTTCAAAGAGAAGTTCTCAATCGCTATGAAATTGACTGTCTTTTTATTGAACAGATATCAGGAAGAAAAGAGCATCGAAAAGAGTTAAATAAAGCCTTGGAAAATCTAGAAAAAGGAGATACGTTGGTTATTTATAAAATAGATAGATTAGGACGTTCCACCAAACAATTGGTCAATATCATGAGCGAGTTACAAGAAAGAGGAATCAATTTGATTAGTATCAAAGAAAATATTGATACATCTACACCGATGGGGAAGGTTATTTTTACTATATTATCGGCGATTGCCGAGCTGGAAGCCGATTATATATCGGAGCGGACGAAAGAAGCACTGGCAATTCTCAAAGAAAATGGCGTTAAATTAGGTAATAAGGGATTAGACCGAAGAACTGTCAATAAAATTAAAAAGTTATATACAGAAACTGATTTAACCCAGAAAGAAATTGCCGAAAAATGTCATGTATGTATTAAAACCGTGTATAATGTAAAAAAACGGTATCAATTGACCAGATGATACTTTTCATTATTCTACTTAATTTGGTATAATAATTACCGGTAAGAGACGTTCGCTTGTTACCGATAGAGCCTAAAAAAATATAAATACATAGAACAGTTGATAACTCTGATGTTTTTTTTCAGAAGTATCAGCTTTTTTTGTTGGTCTTAAACGAACGTTTCATTCATGCAGCTAAAATAAAGAAAGGGTTGATTTTGTGGCATTAAAGGGTGGAAAAATCTTTCAAGAAATGATAGAGGTTCCTGACAAACAGGAAGGTGGTTGTTTAACAGCCTGTATAAGTTGGCTTATCGGATTTGCTATTATCATTGGGATTTTGGTATTAGGTTTCAATTTTTTGATGAGTCATCCAATTTTTTTATTTGGTTTTATCGCAGTAGCTCTATTTATTGGTGTGAAGGTAAGTAAATAATAAGATAGGTGTGGTGATTAAAATGAATAAATGGATAAAACTAACAAGTATGAGCTTTTTAATACTTGTTGTGTTAAGTGCTTGTGATAAAAAACAAGACACTCAACAAAGTGAAGGAAATTCCCAATCGTCAACGCTTGAATCGGCAGAACAAATTAAGGAAAAAGAATCAATTATTAAAGAAAGAACACCTACAGATTATGATGCTATTTATGTTCAAAATGGTTTAGTTATTGCACAAACTGGAGACGACAATTCATATAATTGGACGATTTATGATACTGGATTAAATGAAAAAAATTCTATTTTGAATGCTGATATGAAAAGGGATGAACTGGCTCATTCGTTAGAAACAGGTTATTCAAAAAAGGTAAATGGAACAGCAGTAATAGAACAGGATGTTCATGAAGATGAAGTATATTCCACTTATTTAGATGAAAATGCTGAATTAGCAAAGATTAGTCTGGGGGAGCGAACAGTTGATAATGATGTGTCAATAAATACATTAACTTCTGGGAAACATGGAATTATTCCTTATCGTGATTGGTCAGGAGTTACAATTAATTATTTAGCTAACGGATACAGAGAAAAGAGGTTTTCAACAGCACATGGGAGTATGTCGGGAAATATAAATAAAAATGGCTATTTCACACTGCTTGACCAAATGAATGATAAAAAAACAGTTAATGATACTTCTGTTCAGATTTATGATGCTAAATTAAAAGATAGTGGTGATAACAGTAGCGGTGAAAAAAACATTGCTACTAAAACAATCAATACAGTGAAATTAGATACAGCAACAAATATAAACGATAAAAACCGTCTATTTATCAGACAATACACTACTGGATTAGTAGATGATCCTGCGATTTGGACATTTTATGATTTGGATTCTGATGTGAGCCACAATTATCCATCTAATATTAATATTATCAAATTTACTGACTATGGAATTGAAGAAAATATTGGTGATGGAGAATTTTTGGGAGATATTGGTGAAGCAGAAAACTATGTTTATGAAGATTTAAATGAAAAAGTAACACCTGATGATTCTACTCCTTCAAGTATAGATTTTACTCCAAGAAAAAAAGGGATTATTTCATCCGATGGAACAGTTGTAAAAGAACCATTTGCCTTTGAAATTAAGAAACCAAATATACATGGAATTGCTCCATATAAATTAGAAAAAGATGACAAATATGGTTTGATTAATGTAAATACTAGTGAAATTGTCAAAGAGCCATTTGCTTATAACATTCAACCATATAACGACAATGGATTATCAGCAATGACAGAATCTGAAGATGGGAATTGTAGCATAATTGATGAACAAGGGAATGTGTTGGAAGAAACAGAATATATTTATATATCCCCGCTAACCAATGACAATCTAGCCAGCTACCGAGAAGAAGTAAATGGTAGCCTAGGAGTATTGAAAATTAGTGGATGAATTAGCCAAAAAGAAATTTGTTCAACACAAGATTAGAAAAACGTATTTTCAATCAAATGCAACAATTCCTAAAATTGTAGTGAATCAGTTGGCAAATGTGCTATATAAAGAATTTGAAGGATTGGCAGGAATTGAACAAGAAAAATTACTTTTGTCAGAAGAATTAGTCATGGCATTATGGAATAAATATATGGAAAGAATGAATAGGGAATTGCTGGAAGAGGTGTGAGTAAAATCGTGCCTCTTTTTTATTCAAAAATTTATCTAAACATTTATGATAGAAACCACTTAAAAATCGGCATTGAAAAAAATCAATAAAATCAACTAGTTTTCCTTTATTGACAAAAACATTAGAATGTTGAAACATCAACGTTTTAACGATTTATTTTTGGAAAAATCCCTCTCAGACAATACGAAGAAATATTTATGGGTGATACATCACTTAAACAGTTAATTTCGAATGTTTTAAGAAATTATCAAGAATGTTTAAAGTCAATAAAAAAAGCATGAGCTTATAAAATTAATTTGAAAAGTGTAGATATAAATTTCTGTTTGTTATTTTATTTTCGAGATTAGTCAACTGAAGATGGTGTTTTTGACTTGTGTTAATTTGTTTTATTTAGCTGTAAACAAAACCTTTGTATATCTCACAGTAGTTTTATTTTGTAAACAAAAACGCGATAATAAAAGGGTTTTTAGACGTTTTTTCAAGTGTTGACAATATATTTTTTTTGGTATAAATCGATTATACAAGAAATACACCATAAAAAAATTCTTGTATAGAATTTAAGATTAACTATTTACATAATAGATGATAGTGTTATTATATGGATGTCGATGGGATTTTTTAAACATAAAGAAAAAGGGGGATAGATTTTAATAAGGTCAAAAATTTTCCATCGCTAATAGAGTGCATATTATTGAAAAAAGTAAAGGTTAAGAAAAAAATAATGTAAATAACTATTGATACTGTGCATCTTTTCTCATCCTGCACTTATACATATATGTATTCTCTAAAGAAATAAATTAAATACTTAATAATAACTAATATGGAGGGAGTAATCATAAAAAATTTTGCAGAAGAATATGAAATGAGAATGGGGGAAAGAATACCTACTAGGAAATTAGGAGAATCAGATTTAGAATACTATGTTAGAAGATTAACCTATAACATGATATTTCATCGAATCATTAGTTATGAGATAAGAGATAGTGAAGGAAATGTTCATTATGAAAGTATTGATTTTCTCAATACAGAAGAAGCTCTGATAAATCTCGACTATAAAAATGTGTATGAAAATGTCTTTTTAAGCATTAATAGCTTTAGATATTGTTCCAGAAGAGAAGAAAATTTACGAGCGGTCAATGCGTTTTATTGCGATATTGATACGGAAAAGAAATGGTGTATGAAAAGCGAAGACTTTTGGCAACAAAAAGTAATACCTTTTTTAGAAGAAAAACAATTTCCTTTTCCCAGTCTAGTTGTCAATAGCGGTCGTGGGTTACATTTATATTGGATAATCACTCCTGTTGAAGTGAATCATCCTAGTGTGACATTTTTATATAAATCGATTCAAACAAAATTGGGCCGTTTATTTAAAGAGTTGAAAGCTGATTATTTGATTGATTGTAGCCGCCACTTACGAATTGCAGGCACAATAAATAAAAAAGAAGGAAAAGAAAATCAACACGTATCAATCATTTATGTAGACGATGAGAAAGACTATGAACTAAGCGTCTTTAGAGATTATTTTCAACATCAATTTGATATGGATAAAGAAAAACAAAAGAAGAAAAATAATATAATTTTAATTGATTATCCGATAAAAACTAGCTATCGAAGTAAAAGAAAACTTCAGAAAAAAGATAGCGATACATTTTCTGGAGTAAGAAAAAAATTTAGTAAACGGAGTTTATATATCGCAAGAATTCATGATTTGAATCAGTTAATAATACAAAGAAATTATCAGTTAGACGGTCACAGAAATGATTTTTTCTTTATCTATGCCAATCTTTTAATGGAACTTCAGTATTCAGAAAAATCAATTATGGATACAGTTGAAAGCTGGAATGCCATGCTAGTGAATCCGTTATCTGATAGCGAGATAAAACGGATTGTAAAAAGTTCATTTTCTAAAAATGAAGCATATAAATTTACAAATACCTTTCTGATTCAAAAATTAAATATTTCAGAAAAAGAACAAAATAGCTTTAAAACCATGATAAATCCTCAAATAAAAAAGAAAAGGAAAAATCAAAAAGAACGAGAACGATATGTTCAGAAGAAAAAAATAGAAGAAAAACGGCAAAAAGAGAATATGCGAAAAAAAGAAGCGTATTCATCTACAAAAGCCATTAATCAAGAGAAAAAGCAAAAGTTAATTAATAGAGCAATAGAACTTCGAAAAAAAGGACTTACTATTTCAGTAATTGCTCAACAGCTGCATTTATCAGAAAGTACCATTAAACGCTATATAAAGAAAGGGGGAAGTGCTTGTGCTTAATCAAATACAACGAGATAGAATTTTAGGGAAAATGACGGCGTCGCAAAGAAATGTTCTTTTTGAATACAAACTGAAAGATAGAAAAAACTATTTTTTGAATCAAATATATTTGAAAGATACCGATTGGGAATTTATCGATTATAAAGAAAGTTTGCATTATCAGGATAAGGGCGTATCTAAAAAAGAACGGTTGTTTTGTCAGTGTGGCAGAGAAATTAAGTATCAGTGTGTATTACGTTCTAATAAAAACGGTGAATTGATAAATTTGAGTTTACATCATTTAGAAAAACACACTTCGATTCCTAAAAATATCGCTAAGGAAATTGAGCAAGGAATATTAGAACTTGATGAAGTGTTAGACGGTATTTTACGGAAGTTTGACAAGGGAGAAAGATTTCCTCAATGGTATAAGAATTTTTATCGGAAATACCAGTGTATATTACAAGTAAGTGAGCCCTATCGAGAAAGAATGAGAATGTTCATAAAAGAAGACTTACCTATATCAACCAGTGATGAACTGGAACTTCGTGGAAAATCCAATCTCTATCTTAAGGAATTAGAGAAGCCAATAGCTATTACAGATATTTCAGACAAACGATTTTTAAAGGATATTGCAGATTATATAAATAGTAGAGAAAAAGGAGAATTTTATATATTGCGTGTGGCAGAGCATTTGTCTGCTAAAAATTATGATGGAGCTTTGGATTTTGAAGACATCAGTCAAGCTGTAGACATTTTAGCAGAACAATTTCCAACGATTTTAAAAACATTGTCACTTCCCATGAAAGAAAAAATTTCTGACGATAAAATAATTATTTGATAATTAATTTATCTTCCATTTTTTAAGAAAGGGTTAGAGAATTGATATCTATAACTATATATCAACCAAAGAGTTGAAAAGACCGCAAGTTTTAATAACTTTGTGGTCTTTTTATTTACTCAAAACTGGTTGCTACATAAAAAATACCTCTCAGATATAAATAAGCGTAGAATTACCCACAAAAATTTCTTTGTGTGGTGTGAGAGGTGTTTTTTGGGAAATAGTACCTCGAAACATTGATATTTCAATAATTTATTAATTTTGTCAACAATCATAAAACCCTTAATAATACAGGCTTTTAAGTAGCTCGATTTTTAAGTCAATTTCATTAGAAATACGCAGATAATTTTACATAGCACATATTGACTATAGTTTTAAAGGATGGTAGTCTTCTGGACCTATAAAAGATACGGAGGTCAATAACATGAAGGAAACAGTAACAATTATTAAATCAAATTTGAATTATCAACAAGCTATCTTCTCTTTACTAGCGTTAGATTCATTGTCGAATGATTATATAGGTAATCAAATATTCAGAGAAAATGTTCAAACGATTGTTGAAAAAACTTTAGAAAATGACGAAAGTGAATTAATTATTATAGAAACTAATTCAAATGATATTTAAGCTATTGCGTATTTTTGATAAGAGATACAAGTTAACAAAGTTGATTTATTGGTATTTATAGATATAATTGATTAAGTTAAATAAGGATGATGCATTAAAAATGAATACAAAGCGTACTTACGTGGAAATCGAAAAAGATTTCCATTATTTGAGGAAAAAGAATTATTATCCAAAACAGTATAATGAGAAATTACAAGCATTGATGGATGAACTAAAAGAAAACTATGATTTTTCAGTTTATACAGAGGAGAATTCTAGAGCAATTGCTTTGCATTATCATATGTCTCAAAAATTTCAAACGGATAAACCCAATCTATTTTGAATGGGTTTTTTTGTTGTCCTAAAACTGCTTAAAAGCTGTTATAATAGTAAAGCATGACAATGATTAGGAGGAAGTAAATAATGGTCTCAGCAGAACTTAAAATTGAAGATAAACTGTGGGCAGCTGCAGATAAACTAAGAGGTAGCATGGATGCTTCAGAATATAAAAATGTTGTTTTAGGATTAATATTTTTAAAATATGTTTCAGATAGTTTTGAAGAAAAGTATGAAGAACTAACCAAAGATGAGTATGCGGATCCGGAAGATAAAGATGAATATTTGGCTAATAATATTTTTTGGGTACCTGCTGAAGCAAGATGGGAAAAAATCAATCGTGATGCCAAAACACCAAAAATTGGTGAAACAATTGATGAAGCGATGATAGCTATTGAAAAAGAAAATCCTTCTTTAAAAAATGTATTACCTAAAAATTATTCAAGACCTCAATTGGACAAAACTCGTTTAGGAGAAACAGTCGATTTAATTACTAACATTAAAGTAGGGGATTCCGAAAACCGTAAAACTGATACTTTAGGAAGAACCTATGAATACTTTCTTGGAAAGTTTGCAAATGCGGAAGGAAAAGGTGGAGGGGAATTTTACACCCCACGTTCAGTCGTTTCGTTATTAGTTGAAATGTTAGAGCCATATGCAGGGCGTATTTATGACCCTTGTTGTGGAGCAGGGGGGATGTTTATTCAATCAGAAAAGTTTGTAGAAAAGCATCAAGGGAAAATTGGCGATATTTCTGTTTATGGGCAAGAGTTTAATCCTACCACTTGGCAATTATGTAAAATGAACTTGGCTATTAGAGGTATCGATGGAAATATCGGCACCAATAATGCTGATACATTCCAAAACGATTTACACAAGGGGTTGAGAGCAGACTATATTTTAGCAAATCCTCCCTTTAATATCAGCGACTGGGGTCAAGAAAAGCTACTCGAAGATTCTCGTTGGAAATATGGAACACCACCAAAAAATAATGCGAACTATGCTTGGATTCAACATATGGTATCTAAATTAGCACCAGAAGGAACTGCAGGTTTTGTATTAGCCAATGGAAGTATGTCTACATCGACAAAAGATGAGTTTGAAATACGTAAAAATCTAATTGAAAATGATTTAGTAGAATGTATTGTGACCTTACCAAGTCAAATGTTTTATAACACTCAAATTCCAGCATGTTTGTGGTTTGTAACAAAATCCAAAGCAAAAAAAAATGAACGCAATCATCAAGGTGAAATTTTATTTATTGATGCCAGAAATGAAGGGTTTATGGCTGATAGAACAACAAAAGAGTTTAGCGAAGAAGATATTAAAAAAGTGGCAGATGCTTATCACGCATGGAAGGGAACCAACGACAAAGAATATGCGAATGTAGCAGGATTTTGTTCATCAGTTTCACTGGAATCTGTTAAAGAGCAGGACTATATTCTAACTCCGGGTCGTTATGTAGGGTTAGAAGAGGAAGTAGAAGATTCTGAACCATTTGAAGAAAAAATGGAACGATTAACTACGTTATTATCTGAACAATTTATCCAATCGCATCAATTAGAAGAAGATATCCGAAAAGCACTTGGAGGAATTGGGTATGAAATTTAAGGAATACAAATTAAGCGATGTGGTTCAGATTATCGGAGGAGGAACACCTAAACGAAGTGTTGCTGAGTATTGGAACGGAGAGATTCCTTGGATATCTATAAAAGATTTTAGTAGTACTAAAAGAATAAACTTTACTCAAGAAGCTATAACTTCATTAGGTCTTCAGAAGAGCTCTTCTAAGATTTTAGATAAAGATGATATTGTAATATCTGCAAGAGGTACAGTGGGGTTAGTTGCTCAATTGGGCAAACCGATGGCTTTTAACCAATCTTGCTATGGATTAAAGGCACGTGAAATGGCTATTAATGACTTCCTCTACTATTGGTTAAAGCAAAATGTCACATATGTGAAAGCAAATACACATGGTTCTGTATTTGATACCATAACAAAGGATACATTTAATAATTTACTTATAAAACTTCCTAGTTTAAAAAAACAAAAAAAAATAGTATCAATCCTAGATTCTATTGACTCTAAAATTGAAATAAACAATCAAATTATTTCTAACCTTGAAGAACTAGCATCTACATTGTTCAAACGATGGTTTGTTGATTTTGAATTTCCTGATGAGAATGGAAATCCATATAAATCAAGTGGTGGAAAGATGGTTGATAGTGAATTAGGTGAAATTCCTGATGGATGGAGATTAAGTAAAATTGGTGAAGAAGTTCAGATAGTAAGAGGTGCTTCTCCTAGACCAATACAAGAATTTATGTCAGATAGTAGTGGAAGACCGTGGGTAAAAATTTCTGATGCTAACAGTGCAAGTTCTTGTTTTATTAATAGAACTAAGCAATTCATCATTGATAAAGGTATTTCAAGGAGCAGAACTGTAGAACCTGGCACTTTAATTTTGTCGAACAGTGCGACTCCTGGTATTCCTAAATTTATGGACATTTTGGCTTCTGTGCATGATGGATGGCTAATATTTAATGATTATAGGTCTTTTAGCAAAGAATTCTTATATTTACTTTTATTAAATAAGAGGAAAAGTATTTTATCATTGAGTAATGGTAGCGTGTTTAGAAATTTAAAAACAGATATATTAAAAAAATTTCCTGTTGTAGTGCCAAACGAGATTATTTTAAGAAAGGCTCAAATTTTATATGAAAATATCTTTAAAATTATTCTCCATCATTCAAGAGAGATAACTACATTGGAACAATTAAGAGAATCTTTACTCCCCAAATTACTATCAGGTGAAATAGAACTACCAGAAGATGAGGAGGCGTAATTTTTGGCTGAAGAATACAGTTTTAACGAAAATGAACTAGAATTAGTTGCTTTACGCTGGTTAGAAGAAGTGGGATACACTTCTGTTTCTGCCAAAGAATTAGAAGATAGTGGGATGTCTAAACGGAAAGACTACAAAGAAGTTGTTTTGATAGACCGTTTGAAAGAAGCTCTTGTAACAATTAATCCTGATGTATCAATGGCAGTAATTGATGAAGCCATTAAGACAATTACTGTCCATAAACATCCCGATATGGCAGTCAATAATCAGACTTTCCATAGATACATTACAGATGGTATTGAAATTCCTACACGAGAAGGTAATCGTAATGTGACAAAACGAATTTTATTATTTGATTTTAATGAGCCAAGAAACAATGATTTTTTAGCAGTCAATCAATTTATCGTGGAAGAAGACAATCAACGAAAAAGAACGGATATTATTCTCTTTGTCAATGGATTACCTATTGTGTTGTTTGAATTGAAGAATGCTACGGATGAAGCCGTGGGTATTTCAGACGCTTATAACCAATTACAAACATATAAACAAGAAATCCCTTCATTACTTACATTTAATGAATTCATGGTTGCCAGTGATGGTGTGCAAGCAAAAGTAGGAACTTTATCAAGTAATGAAGAACGTTTCATGGTTTGGCGAACGATTGACGGAAAAGTGGAACATGGAACAGCTAGTAGTCAATTAGAAGTGCTAATCAAAGGGATGTGTAATCCAGAAGTGTTACTTGATTTACTTCATCATTTTATCTTGTTTAAAACTGATGGGGATAAAACGATTAAGATTTTAGCGGCTTATCATCAATATCATGCAGTGAATCGTGCAGTAGAAGAAGCAAAACGTGCGGTTAGCACTGAAGGAGATAATAAAATTGGGGTTGTTTGGCACACCCAAGGGTCAGGTAAAAGCCTATCAATGGTTTTTTATACTGGGAAATTGGTGCAAGAATTAAGCAATCCGACTGTTGTAGTTTTAACTGATAGAAATGATTTAGATGACCAATTGTTTTTAACGTTTAGTCAATCAAGCGATTTATTACGGCAAACACCAAAACAAGCCAATGATGGGGATGAGTTAAAAGAGTTATTGGCTGTCAATGCAGGTGGTATCGTTTTTAGTACCATGCAAAAGTTTGCACCTAAAGAAGGCAATCAAATGGATGTATTGACTGATAGACGAAACGTTATTGTAATGGCAGATGAAGCTCATCGTTCTCAATATGGTTTTAGTGCTGATGTTAATGCAAAAGATGGCTCAATCAAATACGGGTATGCTAAATACTTACGAGATGCGTTACCTAACGCTTCCTACATTGGTTTTACAGGAACACCTATTTCTAGTGCAGACAAGTCTACAAAAGCTGTGTTTGGGGATTATATAGACGTATACGATATGACCCAAGCGGTAGAAGATGGAGCTACAGTAAAAATCTATTATGAAAGCCGCATCATCCCTGTATCACTTCCTGATGGATTAGATATAGATGATTTAGTAGAAGACATTGTGGAAGGTCAAGAAGATGATGTCGCTTCAAAGACGAAAGCAAAATGGAGTCGAATAGAAGCCATTACAGGTTCTCAACCTAGACTTGAAAAATTAGCCCAAGATTTTGTGAAGCACTTTGAAACAAGACAAGAGGCTTCTTTCGGTAAATCAATGATTGTTACAATGTCAAGAAGAATTGCGATTGATTTATACCAAGAAATAATTAAACTTCGCCCTAATTGGCATTCTGATGATGATGGTAAAGGGAAAATTAAGATTGTAATGACAGGTTCAAGTAGTGACCCAGATTATTGGCAACCTTTTATTGGGAATAAGACAAGACGTGATAAATTAGCGAAGCGAATGAAAGATGAATCTGATGAGCTTCAAATTGTTATTGTTCGAGATATGTGGTTGACAGGTTTTGATGTTCCGTCTATGAACACGATGTATATTGATAAACCAATGCAAGGTCATAATTTAATGCAAGCAATCGCTCGTGTGAATCGTGTATTTAAAGACAAAACAGGTGGATTAATTGTCGATTATATTGGTATTGCACCAAATTTGAAAAATGCTTTACAAGAATATACACCAAATGACCAAAAACAAGCAGGAATTGATACCCAAGTTGCTGTGAATTTAGTCAAAGAAAAATATGATTTGATTACCAATACGATTTTAGATAAATTCGATTATTCTGATTTCAATTCAACAGATTATGCGAAAAAATTACAAGTTATTACAAATGCTGCAAACTATATTTTAGGATTAGATGATGTTGAAGATGTTAAGAGATTTAAAGATTTAGTAACGGAAATCACTCGAGCGTATGCTTTGTGTGTGACAGAGGAAGAAGTCCAACAATACAATGCTGAAATTGCCTTTTTTAAAGCTGTAAAAGTATATTTAATTAAATTAAACTTTGTAGATGGAGTAAAATCTCCTCAACAAATCGATGAAGAACTGAAGCAATTAATTTCTAAGTCTGTTGTAACGGAAGATATTGTGGATATTTACGATTCTCTAGGATTAGAAAAAGCTGAATTGTCTATTTTGTCTGACAAGTTTTTAGAAGAAATTAAAGAAATGCCACAGAAGAATCTTGCTTTACAACTACTTGAAAATTTATTAGCGGGAAAAATTAAGTCTATTCAAAAAACGAATGTGGTTCAAGCAGAAAAATACTCTGAACTATTGAAAAAATCTATAAATAAATACAATACTAGAGGAATTACTTCTGAAATTGCCATTCGTGAGTTAATTGAATTGGCAAAAGACATGAAAACAATGAAAGAAGAAGGCGAAGAATTAGGCTTGACAGTCGAAGAAAAAGCCTTTTATGATGTTATCTCTAAAAATTCGGATGAAGATGAACAAGTTCTAAAAGATATTGCAGTAGGTATCGCTAAAACTATTGAAGAAAATATGACTATTGATTGGACAAAACGTAGTTCTGAGAAAGCCCGAATGAGAGTTGAAATCAAACGTTTTTTGAGAAAAAATAAATTTAAGACAGATTTAGAAACTATTGATTTAGTAATCACGCAAGCAGAGTTAATGGCAGAAAACTTAGTTTAGAGGTAAAAATAGAGAGGCCTTAATTTTAGGCTTTTTTATTTTACCCGCGAACATAGAAATTTTTTCATATTTTAATAAATTGGGTCTATTTTATTTTTGTAATGTTATCTAAACCCTTGATAAATAAGGCTAAAATCCATGTAGTTTTTGGGTCTGGATTTTGAAATTTTGAGGTAAATCGAAGAATTTAAGACTGTATTTTAAAGGGGAATAAATGGTGAGGAAAACCATTGTAAAAGTTGATATAAAAGGATTTCCGTCTAGCTCTTAAACGTGCTGGCTTACTTACTCGTGACGCACGTATGGTTGAACGTAAAAAACCAGGTCTTAAGAAAGCTCGTAAAGCTTCACAGTTCTCAAAACGTTAATATATCTTATATATCAACGATTCTGGCACTTTCCAAATTTTGGAGAGTGTCTTTTTTTGTACTTTTGGGAACGACAATGATTTGCATTTATTGGATAAAACAATGTCTTCATTAGATCGTGTTTCCAAAGAGAGTATTCCTAATTTAGCGCCAGGACAAGTTATATTGACTGGTGTATTATTTGATCTTCCAATAATTATACAAGTTGATCCCTGTAAAAAAATTATCTATCTTTTGAGGCGTTAAAAGGTTACTACTTATGGGTACTGAATCCTTTAATATAGGCAATTTGATTTTTTACATTCTTTTTGATATGATAATTATGCGAAGCGATACTATTTTTATCAATAAAGCACAAAAACCACTCTACTGCGAATAGAGTGGTTTTCTTTTTCATCCGTTGCGACTACGAATGAGTGGGCTAGAAGCAACTTGCTTTTAGTCATTGTCTGTCTCATCTAACCAGTGAGAAAAAAGTTTGATAACGATACCTACAAAAATAGGCGCAATGACCAAGGATACTATTTTTTCCAATAAAGCACACCCCCTTTGAGGGCAAGTTGCCAAAGTGAGTATAGCATATTGTGTATTAGGAAGTGAATTTAAATTTTATGGGTGAGGAATTGTTATTAAAGGGTTATCCATCCCTTTCCAAATTTTGGAGAGTGTCTTTTTTGTATATTTAGGTATAGAAATGGGTATGATTTTTTTAAACCTGCCATTCATTTTCCGTTTTTTACTTCTGCTAATCGTTGTTCAAATTTTTTATAAGTGGATAGATCGATAATTTAGTAGTTATCTTAGGAATGTTTGGAGTATATAAGTAATGATAGATGTAATTACTTGTTTCTATAATTGTATACGCGGATCGTATTTTTAAAGTATCTATTTAATAAAATGAATATTATCATTGCAATAAATAGTGTTTAATTATTTTACAAATTATCTAACCACTGAAGAAAATCAGAAGAGTATATAAAATAAATAAGTTAGTAAGGACAATTTGATTTTTTGGATTATTCTTGATATGATGATGGTGCGAAGCGATATTAATTTTTACCAATGGAACACAAAAACCACTCTACGGCGAATAGAGTGGTTTTCTTTTACAATCGTTGCGACTTCGAATGTGTGGGTTAGAAGCAACTTGCTATTAGTCATTGTCTTTCTCATCTAACCAGTGAGAAATTAGTTGAATAACTAAACCTACAAAGATAGGTGCAATAACTAGCGATATTAATTTTTCCAATGGAATCACCCCCTTGGGGGCAAGTTGCCAAAATGAGTATAGCATATTGTGCATTAGGAAGTGAACTTAAATTTTATGGGTGAGAAATTGTTATAAAATAGTCTTTTTGATTCACGCATATTTTTTGGGTACGTCTTTAGGTACGAAGGTCTTAAAATGTGGTGAAATCCATTAAAACCGTACTTGTTGAAGAGTTGCTCAATCTATTGCTATCCATCCCCTTCAAAATCTCTGCCACAGAACTAGCTCTTAAGAAAGCTCGTAAAGCTTCACAGTTCTCAAAACATTAAGAATACTATTATATCAATGTTTTAGACACTTTCTATTTTTGGAGAGTGTCTTTTTTTTGTACTTTTGGGTACGGAAATGGGTATGAGATTTTTAAACCTGCTATTAATTTTACATTCTTTGCTTCTTCCAATCGTTGTTCAAATTTTTCATAGGTGGATAGATCGATAATTTAGTAGTTATCTTAGGAATGTTTGGGGTATATAAATAATGATATTGGATATTTTTTGACTTTTCTTGCCTAAAAAATGTTGTTTTTTTTACAGTGTAGAGAAAATATAATAAATGAAATACTTTCTCCGCCATTATTTGTTTTTCTCCGCCAAATAATATAAAATGGCGGAGAAAATAAGTGGATGGCGGTGAAAGAATTTAATTATTCTACACGCCTTTTGTTCGTTATCTTGTCGGAATCATTTTGCGAACTTACGGAAACTTCTCAGACAGATCGGGCGAGTTACGAGAATCACACTGTGCGAAGCTATGCTGAGTGCAGTTACCTTGAGTATGACTTTCAAGGCACTTTCCAAACTTTGGAGAGTGTCTTTTTTCATTTTGAATCATAAAAAAGATGTCGTGAGTTTCACCAACATCAAAAAAGTATAGGGGCATAATAATCTGTTCCACTTTAATGTGGAACAGATTACGTATTTATCTTTAGTGAGAAAAACTCTATGATATAGACAAGGAAAACGTTTTCTGAGGTGATAATGGATGTTAACAAAGCGCGAGAGTCAGTTAATTGAATTACTTTTAGAGGAGGAGAATTTTCAACCAGCAAGTTTCTTTAGTGAAAAACTCAATGTTTCAAATAAAACAATTTATCAAGATATTCAGAAGCTTGGACAGTTCTTGAATCGTTTTGAGTTAAAAATTGAAAAAAAACCTCGCATTGGGATCTACCTAATTGGAACGTCAACTAAAAAAAATGATGCCAAAATATTTATCACTAGTAAAGAAGCTATGTCAACAGAGGTAAAGTATAGTTCAAATTATCGTAGAGTGTACTTATTCGCCAATCTAATTTTTAAAACGGATAAAAAAAGATATGAGTATTTTGAAAAAAAGTTTTTTGTCAGTATTGCAACTTTGCGTAAGGATTATGAGGAAATCATCAAATATTGTCGGTTAGCTGGGATTAGGATTACTTCAAATCATGTAATAGACACACAAAAAACACCTGAAGAGTTGATCCAGCGGACATTTGTCAATTATTTTGAAAAAAACATCGGTGTAGGGAATGAAAAATGTCAATATCACTTTGTTTTTGATCAAGCGATGGTTCAGTTTGTGGATGATTTTGTAAAGAATTTTTACCAACAGTCTAAACAGCAACCAACAAATTATATTGTCCATTCACTCAAACTTTCGTTGTTAACTTTGATTGGTCGAGTAAAGCATGGCTACCATTCACAAACAAATAAAAATCCTTTGTTTGTCGAAATAAAGAAAATGGAATTATATATGGTGGCACTAGATTTTTCAAATGGGGTCAAAGATGAATTGAATTGTTCCTTTACGATAAATGATCTTTACTTTATTTGTTCGTTGTTTATGGGACATGGAGTGAGACCGTTTGTGAATCTGGCAACCCATAGTCAACAAATCATGGAGACCACCAAACAATTTATTCAAGATATGTCGACACTGGTTGAGAAGGATTTGGGGCAAGATAGTCAGCTGCTTCAATCTCTATTTGCCCATATTGAGCCAATGGTTTATCGGTTGCAAATGGGGATTACCATTAAAAATCCTTTAAAAGAGGATATCATTCGGCAATACAGCACAATGTATACGCTAACAACTTACTGTATTCCAAAATTGGAAAAAGCAATGGGAATCAGAGTAACGGATGATGAAATTACTTTTTTGACTATTCATTTTCAGCTAGCTTTTGAAAAAATTGTGAATACGAAGCATGTTTTTCTTATTTGTCCAACGGGGTTGGGAACTTCGCAATTATTATTTCAGCGTATTCGTCATAGTTCTCCTAGCACCGTAGTCTATGAAGTGATTGATGTTCAAAAGTTGCAGGATTACAACTTAGATAGTGTCGATTTGATTATTTCAACAGTCAAATTAGAAAATGAATATCAAACGCCGATTATTTATGTTCGACCATTACCAACGAAAGAAGAAATTGCATTGATTAATCGTCATCTTCTTACCTTGAATCAACAAGACAATACATTTTTACCATCCATTGCACCGGATAAAACGATTTTAAAGAAATATTTGAAGGATGGTTGGATGTTCTTGAATCAAGATTTTGATAGTAGAGAATCTGTACTTTCTTTCATCACTGAGAAATATAAAGAAGAACAATTAGTAAAGGATAATTTTCTTGAGGTTGTACTTCAAAGAGAAAAACTAGGAGCTACCGGACTTTCATCAGGCGTAGCCATCCCACATGCAAATCCTAAATATGTAGTCGAAACAAAAATTTCTATTATCACTCTAAAAAACAAAATTACTTGGGGAGATGTGGATGTAAGGGTTGTTTTATTCTTAGCGATTGCAGAAGAAGATATGATTCAAGTGAAAAATATGATTGCACTACTTTATGATGTCTTTGTCTCACCTGAGAGAATAAAAAGTATTGCAAGTAAAGAAACAAGGAATGAGATTATTAACGAAATTATAGGAAAGAGGAAGTAAGATGACGAGTTATTTTGGAAAGAAAATTGCATTATTTCAATCTGAGGTAAAGAGTCAGAAGGAAGCTTTATCAATTATTGCAACTTGTCTATATCAAACAGGTTTAGTGAAGGATTCGTTTGCAGAGAATGTACTGAAAAGAGAAGAAGTGTTTCCTACTGGCTTATTAATCAATGATGTTGGGATTGCTATTCCACATACGGATGCAGAACACGTGAATGATTCTCAAATTGCATTTATGTCATTGAAAAAACCAGTAACTTTTTATGAAATGGGAACTGCAGATAAGGAAATTTCAGTCAGCTTGATCTTCATGTTGGCGTTGAAAGAACCACATGCACAGTTAGAAATGTTACAGAAGTTAATTACGATGTTTCAAAAAAAAGAGGTGGTTCAAAAGCTTCAAGCTGTAAATAATACTGAGGAGTATTATCAAATTATTGAAAAAGAAGGATTCGTTTAATAACCATTTTGAGGGGGAGCATTATGTTAGATTTATTACAAAAATTTGTTGATCTCGGATCAATCGTTGTATTGCCAATCTTAATTTTTGTTTTTGGTTTGATTTTAGGAACGAAACCGAGTAAGGCTTTTATTTCAGCATTAACGGTTGGTGTTGGATTTGTCGGGTTGAATTTAGTTATCGATTTATTGACCAATAGCTTAGGACCAGCAGCACAAGCGATGGTTGAACGTTTTGGACTAAACTTAACAACCATTGATGTTGGTTGGCCGGCAGCAGCTGCGATTTCTTATGGAACCGTTTTAGGTAGTTTGGCGATTCCAGTAGCTATCGTAGTCAATGTGTTATTAATTATTGTTGGCTTAACAAAAACACTGAATGTTGATATTTGGAATATCTGGCATGCAGCATTTGTTGCTTCACTTGTCTACGCAGTAACGAATGACTTTGCGATGGGCATGTTGGCAACGGTTATTTATACAATGATGATTTTATTGTTTGGCGATATTTTAGGACCAATCATCAATAAATTCTATGGATTTCCAAATATTACCTTCCCACACGGAACGGCAGCACCCGGGTTTGTTTTTGCCTTACCTTTAAATTGGTTATTCGATAGGATTCCAGGATTGAAAGATTGGCATGCAGATCCAGAAACGATTCAAAAACGGTTTGGCATCTTTGGTGATTCAACAGTCATGGGCTTTTTAATTGGTTTGGTTATGGGGATTTTAGCTGGATATGATGTTGCGGGAATTGGACAATTAGCGGTGAAAACTGGCGCTGTAATGGTCTTAATGCCTAAAATGGTGGCACTTTTAATGGAAGGCTTAACGCCTATTTCAGAATCAGCAAATTCATTTGTTCAAAAACGTTTCCCAGGAAGAGAATTATATATCGGAATGGATGCCGCATTGTCAGTAGGACACCCAGCTGTATTATCTTCTTCGTTAATCTTAGTCCCAATCACGATTTTATTAGCAGTGATTTTACCAGGTAACACAACCTTGCCTTTCGGTGATTTGGCAACTATTCCATTCTTAGTTTGTTTGATGGCAGCTGTCTTTGGTGGAAACATTATTCGAACAATCTTAGGTGGGACGATCTACATGGTCACCATTTTATACATCACTTCATGGGTGGCACCATTTTTAACAAAAGCAGCACAAGCGGCAAACTTTGATTTACAAGGACATTCATCAGTAACTGCGATGGCAGAAGGTGGACTGTGGACAACACTTCTATACGTGGGTGGTGCAAAACTATTTGGTTACTTTGCCCTAGTCGGAATTGGTCTGATTATTACAGGTTTACTATTCTACGTGAATCGCATTTTACCTAAAAGAGTAGCTAAACAAACTGAAGTTTAATACAAAATAGGAGAGATGACAGATGAAAAAATTATTAATTATGTGCGGAACAGGTGTGGCTACTTCAACAGTGGTAACAGGAAAAGTAAAAGAATGGTTGAAATCAAAAGGACTCGAAAATGAAGTGAAACTATATCAATCAAAAGTTGCTGATGAGATTGGCAAAATTGATGACTACGATATTGTGGTCAGTACGACCGTGGTTCCTGACAACATTAAAGATAAAGTAATTATGGGGCTTCCTTTATTAACCGGAATTGGCATTGATGGGTTGTTTGACGAAATTGAAGCGAAGATTAAAGCCTAAAAAATACTTGAAAAGAAGGTAATCAAATGTTAGTTACAACGAAAGAGATGTTTGAAAAAGCGCAAAAAGAAAACTATGCGATTCCGGCAGCAAACTTTTTTGATTTAGATTCTGCAAGAACCTTTGTAGAGGTTGCAGAAAAAATGCAAAAGCCATTAATTTTAGCCTTTGCACAAGCGCATATTGAAGAATGTCCTCTTGAAGAGGCAGCATTAATTGCAACATATTTAGCCAAAAAAGCAAGTGTTCCAGTAGCACTTCATTTGGATCATGGACAAGATGAGGAAATCATCAAGCAAGCAATCGAGCTTGGGTTCACTTCTGTGATGATAGATGCTTCGCAGGATGAGATTGAAACAAATATTCGTCGTTCAAAAGCAATTACGGAATATGCTCATGAAAGAGGTGTTGTGGTAGAGGCTGAGATTGGACACGTGGGAACGGGAAATAGTTATGAATTTAAGGAAACCACGGACACCATTTATACCGAAGTGGAGGAAGCAGCACGTTTTGCGAAAGAAACCGGCGTCGATTCATTGGCAGTTTCGATAGGTACGGCTCATGGGCAATACAAAGGAACACCGAAAATCAGCTTTGAGCGGTTGGAAGAAATTAAAAATGAAGTTTCAATTCCATTAGTGTTGCATGGGGGCTCATCATCTGGTGATGAAAATCTACACAAATGTGCTGTTTCAGGGATCAATAAAATTAATATCTTTACTGATTTTATCACAGCAGCAATGGATGTAATTAACGAAGAAAAACCAGAGGATTATTTTACACTTAAACGATTAGCGAACCAAGCGATTGCGGATACGTTATCGCATTATTACAAAGTATTTGCAACAAAATAGAGGAGGGTTCTCATGAGAACAGTAAGAAAACCATTTTTTGTGGTTAATCCTAAATCTTATTTGTATGGTGAACAGGCATTGGAACTAGCAAAAACAGCGGATCAATTAGCTGCAGCATACGACATCGATATCATTTTTACTTGTCAACATGTTGATGTTCGGCTAATTAAAGAACAGACAACGCAGTTGATTGTGAGTGTTCAACATATCGATGGGATAGCCCCTGGTAGAGGGATGGGACACGTTTTACCTGAAGGCGTTGTAGCGGCTGGAGCAGAAGCGACCTTCCTTAATCACGCAGAATGTCCTTTATCGGTTAGTGAGCTGTGCGATGCCGTCAAGCGAGCAAAGGAACTTGGTCTATTGACTATTGTTTGTGCAAATTCTTTAGAAGAGGCGAAGCTCGTAGCTTCCTTGAAACCTGATGTGATGGTTTGTGAGCCTACGGAATTAATAGGTACAGGTCAAGCAAGTGACATTTCTTATATGATTCAAACCAATGAAGCTGTACGCAAGATGGATCCTGAAATTTTTGTTCTGCAGGCAGCAGGGATTTCAACGGTAGCAGATGTTCGCAAAGCACTTGATTCGGGGGCTGATGCAACGGGTGGAACCAGCGGGATTGTTTGTGCCAAAGATCCTGTGGACACATTGAAAGCGATGATTGAAGAAGTAAGTAAATGGAAAAAGGAGCAATCGACAAAATGACAACTTATACTGAGCAACTTGTTTTGACTTCAAATGGTCAGCGAGTGACGTATCATAACATTACCGAACAAGTAAAAGAAATGGTGGCAAAAAGTGGGATAAAAAATGGCATTTGTCTTGTTCAGTCGCCACATACTACTTGTTCAGTTATTTTTGAGGAATTCATGCACGATTTGGATTTTAATGGGGATGAATTTTTACAGGTTGATTTAAATCGGATTCTTGATCGAATTATTCCTCGAGAATTAACGGAAAATACCAATTATCGTTATCCTGGTCCGAAGCATCTTGATTTCTTGCTGTCCTTAGATGATCCAGACTATGCTGGTGATGCTGGAACGATTTTAAATGGAGATGCACATATTCGAGCATCATTCTTCGGAGCAAGTGAAAATTTCATTGTCAAAGAGGAAACATTAATGACAGGAGCTGTCGGCTCGATTTATTTCATTGATTTTGATCAAAACCGTGTTAGAAATCGAAAATGCCATATTTTAGTAATGGGTGAATAGAAAAGTAATAAGAAACAAACATTTGGGAAACTAATTGAATGGTCACACCTATAAAAATTAATACGAAAGATAATAGTTAGTTCATTCCGTTTTTTTGGTTAAACTACTAAAATTCATCATAGAGAATACTATAGGGAAACAAAAACTATTTAGTTTAGAAAAAGTATAGCCAGTTATCTGATCGGTAAATAAGATCATTGGGAAGACCTTGCTTAAGGCGTTCTTCTCAGTGATCTTAATTTATTGTTGTTTAAATCCATCCTTGCTTTATTGCAAAATTTATCGCTTCAATTCGTGAACGTGATGCTGTTTTGCTTAGAATAGCAGAGATGTATTTACGTACAGTTCCCTCACTCAAAAATAGAGTTTGGGCAATTTGTTGGGTGCTGATGCCGGTTTTTAACAACGTTAAAATTTCAAGCTCTCTTGGGGTTAAAGGGTTTTTTTGAGTAATGAATGATTGAATAACCAATTCAGGTGAAAAAATCGTATCACCCGCCATGATTGAGCGGATCGAACGAATAAGTTCTTCACTGGGACTATCTTTTAGCATATAACCGTTGACATTGTTCTGTAAAGCTTGCTGAAAATAGTGTTCTTGCGCAAAGGTAGTCAGAACCATAATTTTCACATCCTGTTTCAATAAACGAAGCTGCTTAGCAATTTCCAAGCCAGTCAACTTAGGCATTTCAATGTCTAATAAAACGATATTTGGTTTCAATTTGATGATGTCAGATAATGCCGTATCACCATCTGTTGCAGAACCAATAACTTCAAAATCTGTTTCAAGATTCAAAATCATCGTTAATGCAGTGTTCAATAATTGTTGATCCTCTGCCAAATACAATTTAATCATGTTCATTCTCCTTAGGCAACGAAATGACAATCTTTACTCCTTGTGTTCCAGTGATCGTCAACTGTCCTTTTTCAGTTTGAATCCGTTCTTTCATTCCGCTGATTCCATAGCCGGTTGATTTTAGTTGAGTGAATCCTTGTCCATTATCTTGAATGGTAATAAAATAGGTATCTATATTCTCGGTAAAATCAATCATCGCAATACTAGCTTTGCTGTGACGAATCATATTTGTGATGGCTTCTTTAATAACTGCGGATACTGTATGTTGAATGTTCGTCGGCCATTTTTCGGCTAGTTCCTCTCCTACAGAATGAAGCTGAATATTGGTAAGAACTAAATTTTTTTCTTCTTCTAGCATCGTTTGGGCAATTGTTCGCTCTTGTAAATTTGAAACGATCCCGCGAACTAATGATAAGTTTTTTCGGGAAGTCTCAGCAATATCATGTAATTCATTGGTTGCTTGGCGTGAATCAATTGCTATTAATTTCTCCGCTAATTCAGCCTTTAATGAAATGATGGAAAACGCTTGGCCTAAATGATCATGGAGATCACGAGCAATACGATCTCGTTCATTTTGGCGCACAACTGCTTCTAAACGTTTATTTTGTTGGTTGAGGCGATAGATCCGCCGATAAGATTCCCCTACCGACTTAGCTGCTAGTGGTGTAATAATAGCAGCTATGATAGTGATACCTACATTAATGTAACTGGATGAATGGGTGAAACGAGTGGTCCACAACATAGCGCCAAGACTAATCATGACGCTTACATAATAACCAGTCAAATAATGATAGAATAAACGTTTGGTTACTGGCAGGGAGCCAATCTCCCAGGCAACGAAAATAAAGAGATATCCATTTTTTTGAAAGATACCAAATAAGCAGGCAATCAATAATTGAAGGAAAACGTCCCCTGTTAAAAATTTATGAACTTCATAGCCATCTCGGTAAGCTTTTAAAAAAATAACTAAAAGTAATATAAATAACCAGTCAAACCAAGAAGTAAGGGGGAACAATGAATAGATCGTCGGTATTAAAAATACTAACCAGAAATAAGGTGCAATGCCGAATCGTTTTGGGAAAAATATGTGCTTTTCGAAAAAACTCATATGGTAGAAACCTCACTTTTACTTTGAAAAAAGACGACTACTTTGAACAGTACGAATAAAATGATCGTCCAAACTAAGAGTACCCCAAAACTAACAAAATTAAAACGTTGATAATTGATAAATCTTCTTAAAATTACAGCTGTTTGATAAGTTGGTAGCCAGTGTCCAACCTTTTGTACCCATGGGGGCATTATGCTAAGTGGCCACCATAGTCCGCTTAAAATTGCCATGGGAAAAACGATGAGATTACTAAGCAAATTTACTACGTTATCTGAACCTAATAGAGAGATGATCATTCCAATCAATATAAGTGGGAATGATAACAATGGAACGAGGAATAAAAGACCTATTAAATGAAACCAATTAATTGTTAGCTGATTTACTAAAATTCCAGTCATTATTAGTGCCAAAACCGAAAGTATATTTAACGATAGAAAGACGATTAACATCGATAGATAATATTGTGATTTTGAACCTGGACGTAGTGCTACAAATAAATCGAACTTTCTAGTATGATCTTCTAACAGAGTATGTGCGACTGTCATAACAGAACTAATCAATGAGCTATACACAATCATACTAATCATATAAGCGATATTCCATGTTTTCGAAGCTGCTGGTTGTGTTATTACCTGAGTAAATATAAGGTAAAAGCCTGTTGGCATGGCGATACTGAATAAGAGGAAGCGCAAGTTACGGAATACGATGCGTTTATAGTTGATTTGAACTTGAAACAAGAATTTTTTCATTTACCGCTACCTCCAATTACTTTTTGAAATAAAGAAGCCAACGAATTTTGCTGAATGGCTAATTCGTCTAATTGATTAAGATAAGGAATTAAAGCTTCCATCACTACGTTTGGCTCATCAGTTATTAATTGAAGCTGCTGATTAGTTTTTAAACATTCTTTAACAGCTGAAATGGATGTGAATGTTTCTTTTGGTAATGGAGTGGTAAATTGGATGCTTATATGACCACTTTTTTTCCGCAATGATTTCAAGGTACCATCGTATACTAACCTAGTATCTTTTAAAATAAGGATTCGATCTGCAATCTGATCTAGTTCCTCCAGATAATGGTTAGTGATAAAAAAAGTCTTTCCATTTTGCTTCAAACGGTCAATACTTTCCCAGAATGATTGTCGACTATTACTATCCATTCCAGCAGTCGGCTCATCTAAAAAAATTAGTTGAGGGTTTCCTGCCATAGTTGTTGCAAAAGTCAACCGACGTTTTTGTCCGCCAGACAATTGATCTAAGTAACACTTCTCTTTTTCTTTTAAGTTGGCTAAGCGAATCAAGGCTTCATAAGATAATGGGTTGTGATAGTAACTACGAGCAAGATTTAAACATTCTTTGACGGTGACTCGTTCGAGTGATAAGTTTTGTTGCAACATTACACCGACTTTGTCACGGACTTTCCTGATATCTTGGGTTCCCATCACATAAGTAGTTCCTGAATTTGGTTGAATCAATTGGTTAAGTAGATTGATCAGAGTGGATTTTCCTGCACCATTTTCTCCTAATAGTGCGACAGTCTCTCCGGGTGCAATCTGAAATGAGATATTATCTAAAACGGTTGTCCGGTTATACACCTTCGATAAGTTTTGTACATCGATTATTGGATTCATATTCTTTCCTCCTACTGATGTTATCTTAGCTATTTTTTGAGTTGTAAAACAGTCATGGATGTCATCAGTTGGACATGACAATTGTCATGTCTAAAGAACACAGAAATGTAGACTGCTGACTGAATAGTCAAAAAGTTGTTATTATTAATTAAAGAAGTGGAGAAAAGCTAAACTACCTTGTTGATTGTTCATTATGGAAACTCTTTTCACTTATATCTACTATTAAATTTCGCTAATTTTGATGTGGGGGAGGACTTTTGTTACTTGGCAACCAACTGATTTTTTTTGGAAGTTTGTGATTCATGGGGCACGTAAATTACTTTTATCAGACGTTCTACGGTATAATAAATGACGAACATGTTTCATTCATTTTCCTCTTACAACTAATTGAAAGCGTTTGTATTTTTGCTTCAAGAAAGATACTTAGATGCTTGGAGTATACTTTTGTTGATATCATTGATTGGAAAACGATACCTGATGCGCTTGTCACTAAAGTTTTTCCTGACAAGTGTGCATTTGGTGGTGTTCTAACTTCGTTTACTAAAGCAATTGAAATAAATTTGAGATGAAAAAGGAGCGGATAGGATGGCTTTTCCAGAGAATTTTTTATGGGGCGGTGCATTAGCAGCCCATCAATTTGAAGGTGGTGTAATTGGAACGTCAAAAGGGCTTTCGGTGGCTGACGTGATGACAGCTGGCTCACATGGTGTACCTCGAGTAATTACAGATGGAGTTGTGGAAGGTAATTATTATCCCAATCATGTAGGGATTGATTTTTACCATCGCTATAAAGAAGATATTGCACTGTTTGCTGATCTTGGGTTCAAATGTTTTCGTACATCGATTGCTTGGTCACGTATTTTTCCAAATGGAGATGAGCTGGAACCTAATGAAGAAGGTCTTCAATTTTATGACGATGTCTTTGACGAGCTGTTGAAATATGGGATTGAACCGGTTATTACATTGTCCCATTTTGAAATGCCCTATCATATTGCCAAAGAATATGGTGGATTTATGAATCGTCAAACGATCGATTTCTTTCTTAAGTTTGCAGAAGTGGTATTTGAGCGCTATCAAAATAAGGTGAAATACTGGATGACATTCAACGAGATCAACAACCAAATGAACTATTCAAATGATATTTTTGGTTGGACCAACTCAGGGGTTCATTTTGGCGATTATGAAAATCCAGAAGAAGCGATGTACATTTGTGGCCATCATACGTTAGTTGCTTCTGCTAAGGCGGTTAAACTAGGAAAATCAATTAATCCAGATTTCGAGATTGGGAATATGATTGCGATGGTGCCTATTTATCCATTTTCTTCTCGACCAGCGGATCAAATCTTAGCGCAACAGATGATGCATGATCGTTGGTTTTTCTGTGATGTACAAGTTCGTGGACACTATCCAAATTATGCCCTTAAAATGTTTGAGCGTAAAGGGTACCAGATCGATATAACAGAAGCAGATCGACAAGCACTCGCTGAAGGTACAGTGGATTATATCGGTTTTTCATACTACATGAGTAATACGGTCGATTCGCAAGTCCATCAAGATGTTTCAACGAATGTTAGTGGTGGAAGTACGTACTCCGTAACGAATCCATTTATTAAGGAATCCGACTGGGGGTGGGCGATCGATCCAGAAGGTCTCCGCTATTCATTGAATGCTTTTTATGAGCGTTATGAACTCCCATTATTTATTGTTGAAAATGGGTTTGGTGCCATTGATGTTCTGGAGGCGGATCACACGATTCATGATCCTTACCGTATCGAATATTTACGTAGTCATATCCAAGAGATGGAAAAGGCGATCAATGAAGATGGTGTCGTGCTTTTGGGTTACACGCCGTGGGGTTGTATTGATTGCGTGTCATTTACAACAGGGGAGATGAAAAAGCGTTACGGTTTTATCTATGTTGATCGGAACAATGATGGTTCTGGTACGCTAGAAAGGTATAAAAAAGACTCCTATGATTGGTATAAGCGGGTAACAACCTCTAATGGAACAGAGCTTTAGACGAGCAAACATGTAAATAGAACACAAAAAATCAGCTGGTTGTTTTCAAATCAGCTGATTTACTATTTATTTGTATTAAATTGAAAGAGAGTAAAAAGTTTATGCAAGTTGACCAACCTTGTTTATAGAACCGTTTTTATTTTTTTCCATAAGTGATCTAGATCCATTGTTCCGTACTCTGCTTTAGAAATAGCTATCACTGGTATCTGAGGGAATTTCTTTTCAATTTCTTCTTTGGCATAGGCAAACGTTGGGGTTAGTAAAATAATATCTGCTTCCGAGGCGTGTTCGTCTATCTGACTTGCTTCATATATTTTAAGAGCCCAAGATTGATTTTTTTCTCTTAAAAACTTCGCTAATTTCATTTCTAAGAACTGGGTTTGCAAACTACCATTGGTAGAAATAAAATTAAAAGACAGATCAAAAATGACAATAGTTTTCATTTTTTGTTCCGCATGTTTTTGAGGATTGTTCATCGAAGTAGTAGCCATTTGTTTTCTTCCTTTCGTTTCACCTATTCGTTATCTCTAGTATACGACAATTATTTTGTAAGCGCTATTTTAAGTTGGTGGAAATAAGTGTGCTTTTTCTTTTAATTTCATTTCATATAGCTACATAGTGAATAAATTGAATAAATATGAATAAACAGCTATTTTATGTTGAACTTTCATTATTCAGCTCATAAAAGGGGTCAAACAATGCTATACTTTATCCAATGGAAAACAGAATAGGAGAAAAATGTATGGATCAAAAAACATTTATTGTGCTATTGATTTGTGGCGTGATCGTTTTGCTCATTGCTCTAGATTTCAATGCGCGTCGAAAATTAAAAGAAAGTGTCCATCAGAAGTGGGGAAGAGTGCCTTATCAACCTCGATTTGATAAAGAAAAAAGTTTAAAGGAAGCGTGGCTCACAGAAAAAGAATTTCGTTCATGGTCAAGTGAAGTGGATGACTTGACGTGGTACGATTTGGATATGTTTGAAGTTTTTGAAGGCATCAACCTGACATACTCTAGTATTGGTTCAGAAGCTTTATATCAACGGCTGAGGAGCTTTAACTTTGGAAAAGATCAGCGATTAGAAAAGTTAATTGCTTTTTACCAAGAAAACCCTCAAACAAGAGAAAAAATCCAATATCAATTTGCACGACTAGGGAAAAAAGATGGTAATTTTACGAAGCAATATTTAGCGGATGGCCAAAGTAAACAGATCGGACATGTCGGCTTTTATACTTTTTTAGGTCTCTTACCGATCATTGGTTTAATTTTATTATTATTTGGACAAGTCTTAGGTATTTATCTAGCGATTGGTAGTTTGATTTTTAACACACTTTATTATCAAGTCAAGAAACAGACATTAGAAACTGAGATTAATGGTATGGGTTACCTAGTCTCAACGATCTCAACAGCGAATCAAGTAGCAAAGATTGCTACACCGGTTCAAGATGAATTACGGCAAAATGTTAAACCGTTAAAAGATATTCCTAAATTTGGTTTTTCTTTTCGAGTTAAGAGTGGGTCGGAAGCAGAAATTTTATTTGATTATGTCAATATGATGTTCATGTTGCCGTTTATTTCTTATCACTTTGTTATTAGCAGGTTAGAGAAAAAAACGAAAGAAGCAATGAAGGTTTGGGAATTATTGGGAGAAATGGAAGTAGCGGCTGCGGTTCTCAACTATCGTACTTACATGCCCATTACCTGTCAGCCAGAATTTACGGACAATGGCGTAGAGGCAGAAGATCTCTATCATCCTCTCTTGAAGGAAGCGGTAGTGAACCCAGTAGATTGGCACCAGAACATTTTAGTGACGGGCTCGAATGCTTCAGGTAAATCTACTTATGTGAAAAGTATTGCGATCAATTGTATCTTAGCACAGACGATCCAAACAGCCCTCGCAGAAAAGTTTACCTTGCAGCACGGTCACGTACTGACTTCTATGGCGATCGAAGATGACTTGTTTGCAGGAGATAGTTATTTTGTTTCAGAAATCAAATCGATTAAACGTCTACTAGCTCAAGTGGAAAAAGGGGAAAGATGTTATTGTTTTGTGGATGAGATTTTAAAGGGAACCAATACGATCGAACGGATTGCTTCTTCTGCAGCAGCAGTAAGATGGTTGGCAGATTATCCTTCACTAGCTTTTGTGGCGACTCACGATATTGAATTGACTGAGATCTTGAAAAATGAATGTGAGAATGTCCATTTTGAGGAACAGGTCACAGCAGAAAAAGGAATCAGTTTTGATTTTAAATTAAAGCAAGGTCCAGCAAAAACCAGAAATGCGATTGCATTATTGAAAGTCTTAAATTATCCGGAAAAACTAGTTGCGGATGCAAAAGAAGCAGCAACATTTTTTGATCAACATCGAAAATGGGAGATTTTTGACTAAAACGTGCGGTCTTAATATGTCAGGCTTGAATGGTTTGTCGCAAACTCATTTATATTAAAAAAGGAAGAAAGCGTGCCTTTTCCTGATGGAGAAATCATGCTTTCTTCCTTTTTGGAAATGGATAAAAGGATTCATTTATTTTAGTAGAACAATTGATCGAAAGAAGATGAAATGATTGATTTTATATTGGATGCTCGAATACATAAAATTCTATTTTTATTTTGAAAACTTTATTCATTTTCTTTCAATCATTCCATGTTACAATAGAGAATCAGATGGAAAAAAGGAGATCGTTAAAAAAATGACACAGGCTCTTGAAATAAAGAATTTAAAAAAAGTATACGCAACGGGAGTTGAAGCGTTGCGAGGGATTGATTTAACGGTGGAAGAGGGCGATTTTTATGCCTTGCTTGGTCCTAATGGTGCGGGGAAATCTACGACAATTGGGATCATCACTTCACTTGTGAATAAAACTTCTGGTGAAGTAAAAGTGTTTGGTTATGACTTGGATACTGATTTGGTTCGTGCCAAACAACAAATCGGATTAGTACCGCAAGAATTCAATTTTAATCCTTTTGAAACAGTTCAACAGATCGTAGTGAATCAAGCAGGATATTATGGTGTTTCACGACAAGAAGCAATCAAGCGTAGTGAAAAATACCTTAAGCAATCCAATCTATGGGAAAAAAGAAATGTTCGTGCACGCATGCTTTCTGGTGGTATGAAACGGCGACTGATGATTGCTAGAGCATTGATGCATGAACCGAAACTATTGATTTTAGATGAACCTACTGCAGGTGTAGATATTGAACTAAGACGTGAAATGTGGGAGTTCTTGCGAGAATTAAATGAACAAGGTACCACGATTATTCTAACGACTCATTATTTGGAAGAAGCCGAAATGTTGTGTCGGAATATCGGGATTATCCAATCAGGTGAATTGATTGAAAATACAAGTATGAAATCATTACTTTCTAAATTACAATTTGAAACGTTTATTTTTGACTTAGCACCGTATGAACAAGCGCCAGTTCTACAAGGGTACACTAGTACGTTTGAAGATGAGCGGACCCTTGCTGTTGAAGTAGAACGGGATCAAGGGGTCAACGGAATCTTTGATCAATTAAGTGAACAAGGGATAAAAGTGCTTTCGATGAGAAATAAATCGAATCGCTTAGAAGAATTATTCTTGAAAATCACGGAAGAAAATGGTCATGTGGAGGAAAAAAATGTTTAGTCTTTATTTTACAGCTTTAAAAAGTTTAGCCATCAAGGAAACCAATCGCTACTTGCGGATTTGGGTCCAAACACTGGTTCCACCAGTGATTACCACCTCACTTTATTTTGTGATCTTTGGGAAAATGATTGGCGGACGTATTGGGGATATGGGTGGATTTTCCTACATGGAATTTATTGTTCCAGGGTTGATCATGATGTCCGTTATCACTAGTTCTTATTCCAATGTTTCGTCCTCATTTTTTTCTCAAAAATTCCAGAAAAATATTGAAGAAATTTTAGTTGCGCCCGTTCCCACACATGTGATTATTTGGGGATTTGTGATTGGTGGACTGGGACGTAGTATCTTGGTCGGGGCGTTGGTAACGATGATTTCGCTATTCTTCGTTCCGCTAAATGTCTTCTCTTGGGGCATCGTGATTGTTACTTTGCTGATGACATCGATTTTATTTTCACTAGCGGGTTTGATCAATGGGATTTTCGCACAGTCGTATGATGATGTGTCGATCGTGCCAACCTTTGTCCTTCAGCCATTGACATACCTCGGTGGTGTCTTTTATTCGATCTCTATGTTGCCACCAATCTGGCAGGCAATTTCTAAAGTTAATCCGATCGTTTACATGATTTCAGGATTTCGTTATGGGTTCCTTGGAACGACAGATGTACCCATCATGATTTCGATCACGATTCTTGTGTTATTTAGTTTAGTGCTTTATTCACTATGCTGGTATTTAATCAATAAAGGTAGAGGGTTAAGAAGCTAGAGTTTGTGGAATGATCAAAAAAACTTATTTGGTTTTCTACAGAAACGGATTGATTTGATCAAATTTTTGGTAATAGACAAGAAATAGTTGAGTCTAGGATAGATGCTTATCCTAGACTTTTTTTGTTCGATTAAAGGACTTCCTGATACAAATTTAGACGATCTCCACTTAAACTAGCTAAATATAATGTGTTAAAATGATAACTAATCTTTAGCTTTTAGTGTCTTATCTAGTATAGAAAAATAAAAAGGGGATATGGAATGACAATTGAATTTCGCAAAACGACGTTAGCTGATGTGCCAGCCGTCATGAAAATCATTAATGAAGCAAAACGGTTATTAGCTTCCGCTGATAGTCCGCAATGGCAAAATGGTTATCCAAATGAAGAAACGATCAGGCAAGATATCGAAAAAACATGGTCTTATGTTTTGGTAGTCGATGGAATTATTGCTGGAACATTAGCCTTACAAAAAACATCTGATAAAAATTATCAAGAAATCTTTGAAGGAAGTTGGGAAAAAGCTGATGCGCCCTATACAACAATCCATCGCATTGCACTAGCTGATGCATTTCGCGGACAAAAGCTGGCTTACCGACTCGTTGAGTATGCAGAAGCAGAAACAAAGGCCTTAGGAATGGCACAAGTAAGAGTTGATACGCACAAAAAGAATACTAGTATGCAACGTATCATGGCTCATTGTGGGTTTGAGTTACGTGGTATCGTCTATGTCGACGATGAGATAGACAATGAACGATTGGCGTATCAAAAATTGCTTTAGTAAAGGAAGCAGTGGTTTTGCTTCTTTTGTTGATTCCTAGTATAATGACTCTGTTTTTTAGAATAGTGAACGAAGAGTATTACATGGCGAAACTACAATGAAATGGAGAGTTATCAGTGAAAGAAAATTTTTGGGCAGAATTACCGAAGCCCTTTTTTATATTAGCACCAATGGAGGATGTCACAGATGTGGTGTTTCGACATGTTGTGCAGGCGGCAGGAGCGCCCGATGTGTTTTTTACAGAATTTACAAATTCCGATAGTTTCTGCCATCCTGATGGTAAAGAAAGTGTCAGAGGTCGCTTGACATTTACCGAAGATGAACAGCCGATGGTTGCTCATATCTGGGGTGATAAACCAGAATTTTTTAGACAAATGAGTATCGAACTAGCAGAAATGGGTTTTAAAGGGATCGATTTGAATATGGGATGTCCGGTTCCTAACGTTGCTGAACGTGGGAAAGGGAGTGGCTTGATTCTTCGTCCAGAAGTTGCAGCGGAACTGATCGAAGCAGCGAAAGCAGGAGGATTACCTGTAAGCGTCAAGACAAGAATCGGCTATACAGAACAAGAAGAGTTGGAAGGTTGGTTGAGTCATTTATTGAAACAAGATATCGCCAATCTTTCTGTTCATTTACGTACGAGAAAAGAAATGAGTAAAGTAGATGCTCATTGGGAGTTGATCCCTCAAATCGTAGCATTAAGAGATCAACTTGCGCCACAAACGTTGCTTACGATCAATGGCGACATTCCTGATCGGCAAACGGGCTTGGAATTAGTTGAAAAATATGGTGTAGACGGGATTATGATCGGTCGTGGGATCTTTAAAAATCCTTTTGCTTTTGAAAAAGAACCAAGGGAACATTCAGCAACTGAATTGATTGATCTTTTACGTCTGCAATTAGATCTCCAAGACCAATATGCCAAAGAAATCCCCCGTTCAATGACTGGGCTACATCGTTTCTTTAAAATCTATGTCAAAGGATTTCCGGGCGCAAGTGACTTACGTGTTCAATTAATGAATACTAAATCGACCGACGAAGTCAGAGCGCTTTTAAATGCTTTTTCTAATCAAGAGTAACCGATGAAAATTTCAAGAATACTGTATTCTGTTTGTATTTTTGAATCTTATAAAAGAAATCAGAGGTAGATAAAACGCCGAATGATCCGAATGAATTTTCGTGATCATTGGGCTTTTTTTGTAAAAGTAGTTATTTAATGAGAAAATTGAATGGCAAATGAGACAAAAATTGTCACAGTCTCTTCTAGTATCTCTAAAAACGAATAAACGGCGTTCAAGAAGCAACTCCTCAACAATA